>SDBT01007519.1_pt1 | contig 17915 bp, 12 predicted proteins | sample 2277101 | NCBI WGS metagenome assembly SDBT01 (sample SAMN10404973, study PRJNA504765) | marine sediment metagenome | isolation source: marine sediment core GS10_PC15, 103 cmbsf | place: Arctic Ocean: Southern Knipovich Ridge | collected 2010 | reverse complement strand
CGTGTGGCGGCTGGGCCGCACCAGCACGGTCCAGAGAGGCACGCCCCAGATAGACCCCAGCGAACCCCAGCCGATGGTCATTATGTTTGGCTTGCCGGCCGCGTCGTAGCTGCCCAGCAGCAGCCCATGCGAAGTCAACGCTTCCATGACCGCGCCGAAATGCGCCTTGTAGTCGATGCTTTCTTTAGCCATCGTAACTCCCTTTTCCGTTTATGGGTCAGACATCCAAAGCTGTTTATGAAATGATAAGGCCGCCTCAGACCGCAGCGAGAATATTTTTGGCAAACTACCTTGCAGCGCCAGGCTTATTCGTAGGTTCGCCCGTTTTTGCCTGACTTGCCGCGCTTGGCCAGGGCCATCAGGCGGTTGCCGCACTTGGTGGGATATCGCCCCGTCACGCAGGCGGTGCACAGCGAGCGGTTGTCGATTCCCAGGCACGGGCCGAGATCACCAACAGGCAAATACCGCAGGCTGTCGATGCTCAGTGACTTGGCCATCTTCGACAGCGTCTTATCGCCCGGCGTTCCATAGTACTTGCTGTAGTCTCGTCCGACAAACGGCGGCGCGAACAGTTCGCCCAGCGTTGACATGTCGATGCCGTAGAAGCACGGCGCGATGATCGGCGGGCAGGCAACGCGGACGTGGACTTCTTTCGCTCGCCCGCGCTTTCGGACCTGCTTGGCCAGTGACCGCAACGTTGTCGAGCGGACGATCGAGTCTTCCACCAGGAACACGCGCTTACCGCCGAGCACGTCCGACAGCGGTGTGTACTTGCCCTGCACACTTTCGCCCCGGCTGTCGCCAGGCTGGATGAAGGTGCGCCCCACATAACGGTTGCGAATGAGCCCCTCGACCGATGGCATGCCCATGCTGAATGCGAACGAGTCTGCAGCAGCCTTGGCCGTGTCGGGAACCGGCACGACGATGCAGGACTCGTCGATGGGCTGATCTTCCATCTCGGCCAGTCGCTGGCCCGATCGCGAACGGGACGTATACACGCTCGATTCGTCGATTTTGCTGGCGACGTTCGAGAAGTATACCCACTCGAAAAAGCAGTGCGCGTGCCGCTTTACCGGCGCGTATCGCTCGAACCGCAGCTTGCCCTTTTCGATGATGGCCATTTCGCCCGGCGCGAAGTGGCGAATATTGGTAAAGCCCAGGTTGGTCAGCGCGACCGACTCGCTGGCGGCCGCGAACAGCCTGCCCTGCGTCGCCCAGCACAGCGGGCGGATGCCCAGCGGGTCGCGCGAGATAAACATGCGCCCCATCGCATCGAGAAAAACGAGGTTGTACGCCCCGTCGAACTGTCTGCCCAGCGAGCCCATCACCTTGGCCAGGGCGGTCGGCTTCTCGCCGCGAAGCCGGTACGCCAGCATGTGCATGATGATTTCGGTGTCGGTGTTGAGCGTGAAATGATAGTTCCGCTTGCTCAGTAGGCGGTCGCGGAGGTCGGCATAGTTGGCCAATTGCCCGTTGAAGGCGAAGGTGAACCATTTCCACAGCCGCCCGTGGTGTCGTTCGAACGGCTGGGCGTGGCGGGCGTCGTCCTGCCCGCAGGTGGCGTACCGCGTGTGGCCGATCGCAGCGATGCCTGGATATTCTTCCAGGATGGCCCGGCTCTTGGCGGGGTGCGACATGCGGAACACCTCGCGGACCGTGCCGACGTCTTTGAACGTATCGAGCAATTGCTCGCGATCGGGACTGAAACTGCTGAGCCCGGCCGCCAACTGGCCGCGATTCTGGAGGTTCAGCAACATCGGGGGCACCAGCCCAGTCACGTTGCCTCCCGCCTGTCGGACGGCCTTGCTGATCGCCCCGCCACGACTGACAGGCTTGTCCAGCCAATATAACGCCGCTACGCCACACTCATGATGCAGGTCTTCGCTCACGTCGTCTCCGCATGGGTATTGAGCATTTTAACACGCTCTTGAGGCTGGATTCCGGTTGCTTGATTTTCCGATGAAGCCCAAAGGAGCATCATACAGAACCGAGGCCGCCAGGCAAACGCTCTGTTGCGAAAATGCTCTCAAAAATGATCCGCCAGCCACGAATCGGCCTGTTCGTCAATAAAAAGCGAGCGAGGCCACCTTCGCAGCCCCGCCCGCAATTATGCCTTATCTACCCGCTACGTCAGCGAATGCGATAGGCCTGTCCGCGAAGTACGATCAGCAGTTCCTCGCCGGGTTGCTGGCTGGCAAGAATTTGATTATCGGCGACGCTGTTGGCCCGCGCCAGCAGGAAATATTCATCGCTGAAGCGTTCGACTTCTTGAATCTTCGCGGCATCCTTCTTGGGGTCGATCTTGCTGGCGTTGGCGACCACCCACAGCTTGCCGCGCTGGTAGATCGCCTGGTTGCCGACCTGGCGAATGCCTTGGACGTATTCCTTCTCGTCGGCTTCGTACGCTTTGAGCATGGTATTGCCCGTCATGGCTACACCCAAGCTGGCAGGAGCGCTAGCCTGGGGCGCCATTTTGGCGTAATTCAGCTTCTGTCGAGTCATCGCAGCCTTCTGGCCCGCACTGCCGGAGACATCCCTTTTCAGCGCCAAAACATTAGATCGCATCCGTCTTCCCACAACCACAGCATCGGCCAGGTCGGTATCTTCCCGGGCGAGGAAGCTCGTGTACGGCGTCATGATGCCGTACTTCGTGCTCAGTGCGATCAGTTCGTCGATGATCTCCTTGCTCTCGCCGTTCAGTTGAATCTGGTCCATCAGCCAGCCGACGCGTCTCGTCGCCCACAGCCGTTCGATGAATTCATACCGTCGGCTGCCGCCTGGCCTCTGAACCGTCACTAGATACTCAAAGGTTCGCTGCTCGCCGCCGTAAGTGCCCGTCACGGTCAATGTGACCTGGGTTGATGTGACGCCCACGCCTTTGTATTCCCGAAGATCTGCGTGGCGGTATCGCCCCACCAGCACGATCTGGTCGCCCTCGAACAGATCGCCGATCTGCCGCGGATAGGTATCTCGCAGGCGAAGCCCCCTGACGCCCACTTCCACGCCGGTCATCACAGGGTTCTTGATCTTCGCGTACAACGAGGAAATCTTGCCCTCGATGTTCTGGTTCGGCCGGACGTAATCGCTCCGCCCGTTGTTCTGGCCGACGAGCTTGTCCAGCAGGCGAACGTTGACGTTGTAGCCCACGCCGAATGCGAACAGCCTGGCCCCGATCGTGTTCGCCTTCTTCACGCCCGCCAGAATCTCGCCTTCGTCGGTCTTGCCGATCGTTGCCAGGCCGTCGGTGAGGAAGATCACGTACTTAGCCCGGCCGGCTTTGCCGTTCGTTTGGAGACACTTCATCGCTTCGACCAGCGCGTCGTGGATGTTTGTCCCGCCGCGTGCATCGATGCGGTCTAACATGGCCCGAGCCTCGGCTGCCCGCCCGGGAGAGTTCAACCCTGCCTTGACCAGCCCGTCGAAGAACGTTTCGACGGTATCGCTGTAGGTAATCACGTTGAACCGATCGAATTCGGTCATGTTTTCCAGGATGAATCGCAGGGCAGCCTTGGCCTGGTCGATCTTGCCGTTGCTGCTCATCGAGCCGCTTCGGTCCAACACGATCACGATGTCTTTATCGATCCTTTTTTGCCTGGCCGTCCGCGGGTTCGGACTCACCAGCGCCATGAAATACCCGTCTTCGTTCGCGTCGGCATGACGCGTCAGCAGCGTCGCGCCGATCGCCTCGTCGGCGGACTTGTAAAACAGTTGGAAATCCGAAGCCGGGAGAACTTCCTTCGCCTGGTAGGTCGCCACCACGTGACGCGGACCCTTCCGCTCGACCGACAGATCGTGCGTGGGCGAATAGACAGCCGTGATGTCGGCCGGGCCTTTAATGTCAGCCACGACCTTCACGTCGCGGATCGGCCGAGATGAAAACTTCTCCGTGTTCAGCGGGTACCAGACCTCCGTCAAGTCGCGGTCCTTCTTGCAGACGTAATCGTAATGGACGATGACTTTGACGGGTTTGCCGGGTAGCAGCGGGAAGGCTCGCGTGCGATACAGGCCAAACCCGGCGTATTCCAGCAGGGCCGGGTCTTTCTTGCGTCGAACGATGTCTTCGTAGATTTTGCGAGCCTCGTCGGCCTTGAGCAGCTTGGCCGAGAACTCCTTGCCGTCGACCACCAGCGTCATCGCGTCGATCGCGGCGCCTGGGGGCACGGGGAAGAGATACTCCACCTCGATCATGCCCGAGCCGGTATTTTCGAATTCCTGATCGATGGTCACCGAGGCGACCTGATCGCGCACGGTCATTTTTACGTGATGGTAATTGACCGCCCAGTGTCCTCGAACGCGAATGTCGTGGCGAACGGGCACGATCATCCCGTCGGCCATCGCCATCGAAGCCATCCCCGCAACTATCATCGCCATTGCCGTCATCGTTCGTAGCGTCTTGCTCATGGTTCGTCCTCTCATCAAAGGTCTTTTGAGTCTGGGAATCTTGTGAATCTAGAGGATTTGACACGCTACGGGCGGATGAGTTCCAGAAAGTTTGGAAAAATTTTCCAGCCATTGCCCCACAAATGAAAACGAGCGAGCCCGTTTGCCGGACCCGCCCGATGAGTGCTTTCGATGCTACGACGCGTCAGGAAATTCGCTCTTTGATGAACTCTACGACCTTGTCGGCCCCGATTCGCTGCTGCTCCAGGCTATCGCGGTCGCGAACGGTGACGGTCTGGTCTTCGAGCGTCTGGCCGTCGACGGTAACACAGAACGGCGTGCCCGCTTCGTCCTGTCGGCGGTAGCGTCGGCCGACCGCACCCTTCTCGTCGTAGAAGCTGACCAGCCCGGACGCCTGGACGGCCTTGTGAATCTTCTGGGCGATTTCGGGCATGCCTTCCTTCTTGACCAGCGGAAAGACGGCCACCTTGATCGGCGCCAGTCGCGGGTGCAGTTTCATCACGATTCGCTGCTGCATGACGCCCTTTTCGTCGGGGGCTTCGTCTTCGCAGTAGGCCTCGCAGAGGAACGCCAGCGTCGCGCGGTCCACGCCGCCGGACGGCTCGATGACGTAGGGAATGAATCGTTCCTTCGTCTCGTCGTCGTAGTACGTCATGTCGCGCCCGGAGAATTCCTGGTGCTTCGTCAGATCGAAATTCGTCCGGTTTGCAATGCCTTCCAGCTCGGCCAGGCCGAACGGAAATTCGTATTCCACGTCTGCCGTCGCGGTCGAATAGTGCGAAAGCTCGGCCGCTTCGTGGTCGCGCAGGTGCAGCTTGCTGCTGGTCAGCCCGTGCTCGACGTACCAGTTGTATCGAGTTTTCCGCCAGTATTTGTACCACTTCTCGGCCTCGTCGGGATGGCAGAAGAACTCGATCTCCATCTGCTCGAACTCCCGGCTGCGGAAGGTGAAATTTCTCGGGTTGATCTCGTTGCGGAACGCCTTGCCGATCTGGGCAATGCCGAACGGCAGCTTGATCCTCGATGTGTCCAGCACGTTCTTGTAGTTGGCGAAGATGCCCTGCGCCGTTTCCGGCCGAAGGTACGCAACGGAGGTCGAGTCTTCCATCGCGCCGACGAAGGTCTTGAACATCATATTGAACTTGCGGGCCTCGGTAAGCTCGCCGCCACATGCGGGGCAGGCGGCTGCTGCGCCTTCGGGCGCCTTGTCGGCACGGAAGACCTGCCACTGCAGCTTGTCGCCGTGTTTTTCCAGCCGGCGTCGCGTCTTGCTGTTGGCAGAGGCGGCTGCGGTCTGCCTGGCGATATCCTCGTCGTCGGACTCGACGCTGGCCGACAGGATCACGTTCTCGCCGTCGCGGGCAGATACGCCGAAGACTTTATCCGCACGGTAGCGGGACTTGCATTTTTTGCAGTCGATCAGCGGGTCGGTAAAGCCGGCCACGTGGCCCGACGCCTCCCAGACCTTCGGGTTCATGATGATCGAGCAGTCGACCGCCACCACGTCGTCGCGTTTGCGTACTACGTCTTCCCACCAGGCGGCCTTGACATTGCGCTTGAGCTCCACACCCAGCGGGCCGTAATCCCAAAAACCATTGATGCCGCCGTAGATTTCCGAAGACTGGAAAATAAATCCGCGCCGCTTGCACAACGCCACCAGTTTGTCCATCAGTTCGTTCGTGTTTTCAGCCATGGGTATCCTTCGATTCGAAATAATCTGAATCAGCCATCCTATTCCCCCAAGCCCGCCAATTCAAGGCGCACACACCGAGCAAAGTCACTCAGGTCGGCAAAAAATTCATCCCACAGCCCGCGTCATGGACGGGCGATCAGTCTTTCTCGGCCGCCTTTTTGGCGCGAATTTTGGCTATGAACCTCTCCTTGGCCTTCTCGATCTCGTCGAGAACGTCTTTGGGAAGCTCCTCTGGCCTCATGAACACTTCGATCTGCGTGCCGTCCGGGCCTGGAAGCGACATACGAACGAAATAAGGGGCCTTCTTGCGAGGCTTTGCGACAGCGGATTTTTCCTTCAGCGCCTTCGATGCCGACACGCGTACGGTTCCGTCCTCGGCTCGGATAAATTCCAGCCCTGTCGTGCCGCTGATGACCTCCAGTGCCTGGGCTATCGAAGCATCGGCCATGATGAGGGTAAACAACTCTCGAGTATTATAAGGAATCAACTCGATCACGCCGGGAGCCATGGTCAGTTTGAATCGTCCCTTGCGGGCCAGGTCCAGCAGCACGTCGGTCAGCCGAGCTTCCTGATGACGCAACGTCACCTGCTGCTGAAGCTGTCGCTCGAGCTGTGCCTTCTTCTGAACAATCACGATCCGGTCGCCCGAGAGATACCACGTCCACTGTTGGCTGTGGCAGAGCTGTTCCAGCCAGGCCGCCGCCGTACCGGGCAATGCCATCTCAGCTCGCTTGTAGGCTTTTTTCAGGTCGTCGGGGGTGTGGGGCACGTGGAAGAACAATTTCAGGTCGTTCGCGCCGGTGGCCTTGCGCAACTGGTCGATTACCGCTCCGCCTTGGTCGGCTGGTATAAGCTTGGCCGTATGGATATCGCCCAACAATATGAGTTCTTCGTATGTGGCACGCCGACACATGCGACACAGCGAGGCCGATGGTACGATCCGAACAGCCTCGCCTTCGATCCGCCATTCGAGCGCCTGGGGACTTAGCAGCGGCGACAGCGCCTTGCGTAGCGTGACGTCCTTGAGCGTCACGGCCAGTCGCGTCTGCGAGCCGTACGGAAGGCAGCCGATCGTTTGGGCGTCGACGATGAACTTTACGCCCGAAGCCTTTCCAAGCCGCTCGAAAACCTCGCCGATCGGCGCATCGGTAACGGTGAAGCTAACCGGGCGATCCAGCGCCCGCTGCAGGTCTGCGTCATCCTGCTGCGCGTCGGCCGGCGCCGACCAACTAAGTCCAACAAGCACTGCACACAGCGCCCATGCACATTTCCAGCGTTTCATCTGCTGTCTCCTATGATGTATCGATTGCATCGCATCGGTAGCTTACTCTATCGGGAACATGCCAGCCAGCATGCCCGCGGCGGCTCGTGGCCTGGCTCGCGATCCGACCGAAACCACCACTGTGCCCGGAGGCAAGGTGTCGGCTTCAGCCGACGGGAATGGCGCCATGACCAGATCCTGCCCTTCCATTCGCATCAGTCGGACCACCGGCTCGACGGCCTGAACGTGGTGGGACGATTCGGGCAGAACCATCGCGATGACAACAGGTCCGCTCGTTGTGGCAGGCGTCTGTCCCAGCCGCCAGATCGCCACCGAGGCGACCAGCAGCATGGCCGCTGCGGCGGCAATAACGACACCGAACACCGGTCGTAGCACGAGCGGCCTGCGGCGCGGCGGGCCTTCCAATAGTATCTTACGCTCCACCGCGGCGATGATCTCGGCGCGCTGGGCGTCGTAATCGATATCGCCCAGCTCAGCCCGATTAGCATCGTCGATCTGCTGCTGCAGCGCGGTGTAACGGCGCAGCTCGTCGCGCAGGGCTTCATCGCCGGCAAGCCTGCTGCGAAGCTCGGCCTGTTCTTTCGGGCTCAATTCGCCGTCAAGATATTGGCTGAGCGTAAATTCCAGCCTCTCGTTGTCGTCGCGCCATTTCATCTGTGATTCCCGCCTACAAATAGTCTTGCAGCTTTTCTTTCAGTTTCTTGCGGGCGGTAAATACGTGCCACTTCACCGCCTCTACGCTGCAGCCGATAATCTCGGCCACTTCCTTCTGCGGCAGCTCACCGATACTGAACAGCACAAGCGCCTGTCGCTGGTTGTCGGGCAGTTCGTCGATCGCCCGGGCCAGCAGTTCCTGAACGTCCTTGGCCGAGGCGGCGTCTGCAGGCGAGACCGCGTGCGGGTCGGCCGGGCTGAAACCCGCTCGCCCTTCGTCGTTTTCGGCGAGTGCTTCCAGCGAAGCCATCCGCCGCAGCGCCCGCCCGCGCCTGCGGTTCAGCGACAGGTTGCTGACGATCCGCATCAGCCACCCGCCGAACCGGTCGGGCTTGCTCAGCGAACCGAGCTTTTCGTACGCCTTTAGAAATGCGTCCTGCACGACTTCCATCGCATCGTCCCGGTTGTTCAGCAGGCGGTAAGCGACGGCCGTTGCCTGCCGCTGGTATCGCGAGACCAACTCGTCGAACGCGGCCAGCTCGCCTCGCAATACCTTGCGGACCAGCTTGGCATCGTCGCTCCGTCGATCCGCCGCTGTTGGTTCCATATTTTCAGACACACCAAAAACCAAGACGTTAGGGTCGTTTCAAAATCAACATGGTTCGCAGGATACAGCAGGCGCACCACGCTGTCCATATCAGAGCGATTCGGGCAGGTCGGTCAGAGGAAATTTCGTCCAGCGGGCCACGAGATCCTGAGCCCACTGCGGCGAGGCGCCCGACTCGCCATTAGCCTCCCGATACAGCCCGCGAATGAAAAGTTCCCTGTGGGCGGGCGTGTAGAACAGGTTCAAAAACAGCGACGCGCCCCGCGATGGGTCTTTGCGGTACTCGTCGATGTGCCTGGCTAGCAGGTCGATCATCCCGTCGCAGCCGCCGAAGTCCACGTCCACAAACGCATCCCACACGTCGCGCACCTTTTGCGGGTCGCCAAGCATGGCCGAAACATTTTCCAGGTCCGCCAGCAGCATTTTGCGGGTTGCGCCTTTGGCTTCGCGCATCTCGTTGGGCATGATCTGGTAAGGCGTGATCTCGAAACCGACCAGCTCCCTGCCGGCCAGGTCCAGGTGCAGCAGGTAGCCGAGATGATGGAACAGATATTCGGTGGGAAAATAGAACATGAAATTGCCGAGGCTGTAAACGATCGGCACGCCATTGTGAATTTCGATGCCCTGCGGTACGTGCGGATGATGGCCAATGACGGCAGTGGCGCCTGCCTCGGCGAAACGTCGCGACTCGTCCACGGCATACGGCGGCGGCAGCGGCGCCCGCTCGCGCCCGCCATGGAAAATCACCAGCACTACGTCCGCCTGCTGCTTGAGGTCGCGGATTTGTCGCTCGACCGCATCGACCACGAGCCCATACGCGCCGGGGCCGCCGTCCCGCGCGCGAGATTCCTCGCCTTCGGCGCAGGAAATAATGCCGATTTTCACGCCCTTGGCTTCGTAGATCAACGGCCTGGCCGCTTCTTCGCAGGTCGCGCCTGCCCCCACCGTCTCCATACCCGCATCGGACAGAACCTTCATCGTGTGGGACAGGCCCTCGATCCCGTAGTCCAGCGTGTGGTTGTTGGCCATGCTTGCGATGTGGAAGCCGCCAACCTTGAGCACTTCGGCTGTTCGCTCGTCGGCTCGCAGTGGCGGGCCGTCCTTGGGCCCGGGCGAGCCTTTATCGCCAAGGACAGTTTCCACGTTGACGATCCGCACGTCACCGGTCTGGACGGCCGGCAGCAAATCGCCCCAAATGCCCGCGGGGTCTTCGATCATTCGCTTTTCGTAATCGAAGCGCGGCGCCCAGTCGCCGGCGATGGTGATTCGCAGATTCTTTTCGGGCGCGTCGGGGCGCGACCGCCAGCTTCCGCTATTCCAATCAATCTTCATGTGTGTTGTTCGCTCCGGCTCCGCTCGGCCTACAATCCTGGGAACCATTTTTCTGCATTGATGAAATAAACCTTCTCCAGCACGTCGTCTGGCAAGGCGATGCCTCTCCCGGAATGGCCGTCGATGGAAATTTCGCCGTCGGTCTCGTAAAACGCTTTCTGCGTTCGATACATCTCGCGGATAGACTCGATATGCTCAGGGAGCTTGTCGGCGGATATGCCATGGGGCCTGCCAATGCAGAGATCGGTCGCCAACATGACACGGTCCTGATACTTTATATGAAACTCGCGCACCTCGTCGCGATCGAGGAACGTCATATCGTACACGCGCGAGCAATCGACGGCTGCGTTGGGGAACCGATCCAGCCAGCGGGCCAGTTCGCCGAGATCGTGTTCGGTGCTGGCCATGTGAGCGCCGATGAAAACAAGGTCCGGGTGCTGTTCCAGCGAGCGATCCCGGCCGGCGAGAATCTCCGCATGGTTCGGCACGTCGGTCCGGCCATGCATGTGCCATTCAGGATGTTTACTGTAGTATTCGTAATGCGGGTTGCCCTCCAGCGGCAGCCAGCATGCAAGCGGCTCGGCGAGGTGGCCCATAAGCGGCTTGGATTCGCTGGCCAGGAACGCGAGAATCGGTTCGAGGATCGGATGATCCATCAGGATGAAATTGCCCTGAGGGTCTTTGACCTCCATGCCGATGTTCTTCCATATCTTGCAGCCGATCGCGCCGGCGGCGAAGTCTTTTTTCATCCCCGCAATGGCCTTGTCCGCATAATCGGAATCATCGAAGTTCGGCGGGTCGAACGCGGTGCACCAGGCGAAGCGGTCGGGCATATCCTGGGTAAGCTTGCGATAACGCTCGGCCTCATTCTGCTGCCACTGCCCGGCAACTGCGCCGACGCAGACGCTCATGAACTTCATATTGAACTCGTCCTGGAGGGCCAGTAGCTCCGGCCTGCATTCGGTAACGTGCGTGTGTGCGTCGATCATTTTCATGTTGATACTCCTGAATTAGGGTTGACTGCGAAAACCTTCGGCCGGTCCCCAGGGTGCGAGTGAAACTGTAATGTAAGACTGGCGGGTGCCATCGTTTTCTTTGCGTGCGAACCGCCACATCCGTCCGACCAGATCACGCTTGGTTTGCTCGTAGGCCTGGTCGTCGGCCAGGTTCACCATCTCGTGAGGGTCGTTGCGGAGGTCGTACAATTCGTCGAAATCGAAACCATTGAACACGTACTTGTAGTCCACCGTCATCACCGACCGTTGCGTGAAATACAGTTCCACGCCGTTGCATTGGGTGTGGATTGCGTCGCGCCAGTCGGCCGGCGTCTGATCGTTGAGGAAAGGCACGAGGCTGCTGCCGGTCAGGTCAGGATCGCTTCGCCCGCATGCCAGTTCGGTGAACGTCGGTGCGAAATCTGCAAGCGAGACGAACGACTCGACTCGCCTGCCCGGGTTGGCGATGCCCGCCGGCCAGCGCACCACAGCCGGCACGCGATAAGCGCCCTGGAAGCACGGAATACCCTTGGCGAACAGCCCATGCTCGCCGCAATAGTCGCCGTGATCGGCGCAGTACAGCACCATGGTATTGTCCGCCTGTCCGGTTTCTTCCAGCGCCGCAAGCAGCCGGGCGAACAGTTCGTCCAGGTACGTGCATTGCGCCCAGAAGTGGCGGATCGCCTCGCGTACTTCGCGTTCTGACAGCTGGCCGAATCGCATGTCGCGCATTCGCTGATACACGCGAGGCCGGGTGGACAAATCGTCGCCGTAACTTTCCGGCAGCGGGACGTCGTCGATATCGTACATATCCAGAAAACGCTGGGGGACCATGTACGGATCGTGAGGCATGCCGACGTTCACGCACATCGCCCACGGCTGATCGTCATCGGCCTGGCGGCGAATCGTTTCAACGCCCTCTCGCGCGGAAATTTCGTCTGGGTGATCCTCTCGCGCGGGCGATTCGCCGTACAGTCGATACGGCCCGTAGCCCGGCCGGAGTATCTGCCCCTCGCCGCGTTCTGTGGGCTCGGATTGGGCGGCGATGCGATCGTAGTCGCTCCACTCGTTGGTATGTTCGCCGGGGCGATAAGCGTGGGTGGTGAGTTCCTCCCAGCCGCGATCGGAGGGCCGTTCCAACACACTGACGTGCCACTTGCCCGTGTAGAACAGCCGATAGCCGGCCTCGGCGAGGTCTTCGCTCCACAGCCGAACGCCCTCGTTGAGGCCCTGGTTGATGGCGGTCTCGTTGCAGACGTTGTTCCAGACTCCGTGGCGGCTCGGGTACAGGCCGCTGTGAAACGTCGCCCTGGCCGGGCAGCAATGAGGCGTGGGGCAAAACGTGTTGGTAAAATTCAGCCCATCGGCTGCGAATTTCGTGAGGTTCGGCGTGATCGCCGGATGCTCCTGCAAGACCGTGTCGGCCCGCTGGTGGTCCGTCATAAAAACTAGAACGTTGGGGCGTCCGCTCATGGACGTACGTCTCCTGACGCCTTTGGTGCATAGATACTTTCGGAAAGATTCGGAAAGATTCCGAAAGATTCCGAAAGATTTCGGCGATGGGTCGAGGCGTCTCTACCCAACGTCCGTCGAAAGCACACTGCAATCGTATTGAATTTCAGCGATTGGTCACGATGCCGCAGGCTGCTCGAACCCGCTCCATCGTAGCATCGGCCGCGGCTCGCGCCCTGGCGCCGCCGTCGCGTAATACGTCGCGCACATAGTCGAGGTCTTTTTCCAATTCAGCATAGCGGTCGCGTGCCGGGGCGAATCGTTCGTTGATCAGTTCGGCCAGGCGATTTTTCGCGTGTCCGTAGCCGTAGCCGCCAGCGCGATACTTGCTGGCGATCTCCTCGGCCTCTGCCTCGCTGGCCAAGAGCTTCAGCAGTGCGTAGACATTGCACTGGGCGGGTTCTTTTGCATCTTCCATCGGGGTCGAGTCGGTCACGATTCGCCCGCAACGCTTCTTGGTGGCCTTGTTGGTCGCGATCAGTTCGATCGTATTATCGTAGCTCTTGGACATCTTTCGCCCGTCGATACCGGGCACGATTGCAACTTCGGGCACGATGTAGGGCTCGGGCAGCTTGAGGACTTCGGTTTTATAGGCCCGATTGAACTTGCCGGCCAGGTCGCGCGTCATCTCGATGTGCTGCTTCTGATCGGCACCGACGGGCACGAGGTCGCTATCGTAAATAATTATGTCGGCCGCCTGGAGCACCGGATAATCCATCAGGCCCATGTTGGCGGACAGGCCGTTGGCGATCTTGTCTTTGTAGCTGGTGGCCTTCTCCATCAGGCTCACCGGGCAGATGCAGTTCAACAGCCAGCACAGCTCGGTAACCTGGGGCACGTCGCTCTGGGCAAAGTAGACGCTGCGTTTGGGGTCCAGCCCCAGCGAGAGATACACCATCGCCACGTGCAGCGTGATTTCTTCTAGCTTGGCGGGCTCCCACACGCTGGTCAGCGCGTGGTAATTGGCGATGAAGTAGAAACACTCATTGCCTTCGTCCTGCAGCTTGAGGTGCTGGCGAATGGCGCCAAAATAATTGCCAAGGTGAAGTCGGCCCGACGGTTGAATACCTGAAAGAACTCGCATGATCCAGAGAATGTACGCCCGCAGGGCGAGCCTGTCAAGCTACGGAGTGTCGCAGCGAGCGAAGGTGGGGTTTGCATGCAATGCTTCGCTTGACGGCCGGCTGTGGGATGCGGCATAATGGCCGTTTATCATACGACCCACGGGCGCATGGTAGCGTCTGAGAGGATAATCAGGAGCCGCCTCATGAACGAATCTCACAAACCCGTCAAAATACTCATCGTCGGAGCAGGTGATCGAGGCACGGCGTACGCTCGCCTGGCCAAGGATATTGTCGGCGCTAATGTCGTAGGCGTGGCCGACCCGCGAGACTTCTACCGCAACCAGATTGCCGAGATGCACGACGTGCCGGCCAACAATCTCTTCACCGACTGGCGGCAGATGATCGAGCGAGACAAGTTCGCCGACGCGGTCGTGATTTCCACGCAGGATCGCGACCACACCGAGCCATCGCTGGCCTTCGCCGCCAAGGGCTATCACATGCTGCTGGAAAAGCCAATGTCCCCCAACGCCGATGAGTGCCGCCAGATCGTCGCAGCAGCCGTCGAGAACAAGATCATCTTCGCCGCCTGCCACGTGCTGCGATACACCGATTACACGCAGAAGCTCAAGGCGATGATCGATTCAGGCCTGATCGGCGACGTCGTCTGCATGCAGCATTTCGAGCCGGTTGGGTATTGGCACCAGGCGCATGCGTTCGTGCGTGGCCACTGGGGCAACGATAACGACGCGTCATTCATGCTGCTGGCCAAGAGCTGCCACGATATCGACTGGATGCGGTACATCATGGGCCATCGATGCCTGCGGGTAGCGTCGTTCGGCTCGCTGCACCACTTCCGCAAAGACCAGAAGCCCGAGGGTGCGGGCTCGCGATGCGTCGACTGCGCCGTCGAGCCCGACTGCCCCTACTCGGCGATCAAAATATATCTCGGCCGGGTGCGAGCTGGCGAGACAGGCTGGCCGGTCGATGTCCTCGCCGAAGAGATCAACGAACAGACCGTCACCGAAGCGATTCGCACCGGCCAATACGGCCAGTGCGTCTACGAGTGCAACAATAACGTGGTGGACAACCAGGTCGTCAGCCTCGAATACGAAGGCGGGCGAACGGCCAACTTCATAATGACGGCCTTCAACGAACAGGTCGGCCGGCGAACACGAGTTTTCGGCACGCGCGGCGAGCTTCGCGGCGACGGAAGCGTCATCGAACATTTCGATTTTTTGACCGACAAGACCGAGGTGATCGACACGAACGCCTCGGATGCTTCGATCGCCGGGGGGCACGGCGGCGGAGACGGCCAACTGGTTGAACGTTTCATCAAAGCAGTGGCGACCAATGATCCCTCGCCGATCCTGTCCGGGCCGGCCGAGACGCTCGAATCTCACATGACCGTATTCGCGGCAGAGCGTTCACGCATAGAAGGCCGAATTGTAGACGTAGAGTTGTAGACTCGGGCGGGCGAAACGGCTTGCTCGTCAAGCCGTGTTGTATCACTTGCTTAGATTATTCGTAGGGCGAGCAACTTGCTTGCTCGCGGAATGTTTCTTTTTTTGAAGCAACCGCTCGCTCAGGCGCTCGCGGCTAGCTGGGGAGCATGAATCACTTGGCCAGGCACTCATTACAAAAACCGCGCGATTGGGCGCTCGCGGCTAGAGAAAAAGGTAACGTTGACTGAGGCACTCATTAGAAAAACCGCGCGATTGGGCGCAAAGGAGCATAATCGTCGGATGGTGGGTGCCATGGTCCACGCTTGCGTGGCCATGATAATCTTTCCCAACAAAATCGCCTGCGGCTCGCGGCTAGTGTCTGACTCCCACCGCAGTCTCGGCTATGCTGGCGGCGGTCTCGGCCAGGGCAACCGCATCGCGGCCGTTCTGCTCGGTCACGCGCCGCCGATGGCTGTCGTCCAGCAGGTAAGCTACCTGGTCGGCCAGAAGGTTCGCCACGCTTTCGGCGTAGACGGCCTGCTTGTCGGCATTCGGCGTATAGCTCAGCGAAATCCGCATGGTCACGCGACGTTTCCTGCCCCGCCCCATCACTCGGCCGGTCTCGCCATCGTATTTTTCAGTAACCGTCACATGGCAGCCTGGCGCCAGTTCGCGCAGCTTGTCCTCGTCCATTTCGTCCACGACGGCATCGATTTCCATCGTCAGCGGAATCCAGCCGAACACGCGAATGTCGCCCTTTTCGCAGACGAACCGATGGTCCGTGCGGTCCATGAGCGACATCTGGTCGAAGCCGTGATAGTGGCTGGCGATTATCCCCTCGTCGTGGTGGATCTCGCAGGTCACGCGGTCTTCCTGCAGCGTGCCAGGCCGCAGCTCGGCATGGGCGGAAACCACCTCGCCCGGCCCGAACCAATATCGGTACAGGTCGAAAAAGTGCACGCCGTGCTCGATGAATATCCCGCCCGAGACGCTCTTGTCCCAGAACCAGTGCTTGGGCCCGAGCTTCGTATCGCCCGCGCAGTTGGTCAGGCGGGCCGAGAGCACCTCGCCCAGCACGCCGCTATCCAGCACGGCCTTGACGGCTTCGGTGATGGCGTTGTAACGCAGGACAAAATTCACCGGCAAGATCAGGTGATTGTCCTTGGCCAGGGAGAGCATTTCGTCGGCCTCGATGGTACTCATGGCCAGCGGCTTTTCGCACAGGCAGTGCTTGCCCGCCCTCGTCGCGGCGACCACCAGCTCGAAATGGCTCGAGGGAGGCGTGGCGATGTGCACCAGGTCCACGTCGGCGCAGTCGATCAATTCGTTCGGATCGTGAAAGGCGGGCACGTCGAACCTGCGGGCGAATTCGTCGGCCGCCGGGGCAACCACGTCCGCAACCGCAGCTATTCGCACATTTTCCATCTGCGAATAGGCCTCCAGGCAGAATTTGCCGAAGGCGCCGCAGCCGATCAGTCCCAATCCGATTTGTCCGTTCGCTTTCATGTTTGTCCCCTTGGCGGTCAGAAGCCTCATCAGCTTATGCACGCGGCGGATGACGATCAAGTCGGGCTTACTTGACTTGGCCGCATCCGGCATGGGATACTCGCCATAAGTAAGGAACCGAAATGGCCAGCTGGGCACGACGCCCGTACACGGCCAACACCACATACATCGGATAATACATGCTCGGCCTACTTAAAACACTGTTTTTAAAGATGATCGGCGGCACCAGAAACGATCGCATCGTTCGTTCCCGGCTGCATTACATCCGCGAGCATCCCAACGCGCTCGAAGAGCAGGTCCGCCAGCTCGACGACGCGCAATTGCTGGCCAAGACCGACGAATTCAAGCGCCGCCTCGCCGAAGGCGAATCTCGCGAGTCTATTAAGCCCGAAGCGTTCGCCATTGTCCGCGAAGCATCCCGCCGATCGCAGAACCACCGCCAGTTCGACGTTCAGCTGGTGGCGGGCATGGTGCTGGACGAAGGATGGATCGCAGAAGAGGCGACCGGCGAGGGCAAAACCATCGCCTGCTACCCTGCGATATACATGGCCATTCTGGAAGGTATGCACGTTCACCTGGTGACGACGAACGACTATCTCGTCCGGGTGGGTGCGGAATTTGCCCAGCCGGTGTTCGAAGTGCTGGGGCTGACGGTCGGATTTATCATTTCCGACATGCCAGCCTACGGCGCCGCAAGCGAACCTCGCCGCCAAGCGTATCAGTGCGACATCACATACGGAACGAATAGCGAGTTCGGGTTCGACTATCTGCGCGACAATATGAAGATGTCGCCCGCAGAGCAGGTGCAGGGCTCGCTCGACTTCGCGATCGTCGACGAAATCGACAGTATCCTGATCGACGAGGCGCGAACGCCACTGATTATTTCCGGCCCGGCCTACGGCGACGTTGAACGCTATCGCAAGGTCGACGGAATCGCCCGCGAAGTGATCCGCCACAACCGCGCGTGGGACCAAGCCAACAGCCGAGCCGAAACGCTCAAACGCGTGCTTCGCGCACTGGGAGGCGAACAGTCCAAGTCCAAGGGCGACGACAAGGCGCAGATCGAAAAGAAACTCCAGCAGACCCAGGCGCAGCTCACTGAGGCCGAGGACACCCTCGCCCGCGAGGTCAAGCACTACGAAATCGAGATCGACCGCAAGAGCGTCCACATGACGCACGAGGGTGTCGGTGTCGCACAGGAAACCGCCGGCGTGGGCAGCTTCTACGTCGGGGCGAACATGGACTGGCCCCACCTGATGGAACAGGCGTTGCGGGCACACCTCGTCTTCGAAAAAGATAAAGAATACGTCGTCCAGGACGGCCAGATTATCATCGTCGATGAATTCACCGGGCGACTGATGCACGGCCGGCAGTGGTCGGACGGGCTGCACCAGGCCGTCGAAGCCAAGGAAAACGTCCAGGTCAAG
>SDBT01007518.1_pt1 | contig 17915 bp, 28 predicted proteins | sample 2277101 | NCBI WGS metagenome assembly SDBT01 (sample SAMN10404973, study PRJNA504765) | marine sediment metagenome | isolation source: marine sediment core GS10_PC15, 103 cmbsf | place: Arctic Ocean: Southern Knipovich Ridge | collected 2010 | reverse complement strand
CCCGCCACAGCAAAGATTGCACGAGGCACTACTTTGAACTCTCCATTCTCGATATCTGCAAAGGGTAATTTATATCCCCCAAATCCTTCGATGTCTGAATCGTGATATAGAAACGCTCGCCCGTATTTGGCATTAGGGCCGTCTTCGGCATCTGCCCACGCTCTTATCCGCTTCTCAGCGGCTGAAGCATCCCACTCTCGGTCGCGAGAAGCAAATTGTGCTTTCTCCTGAATAAATACGTTAGTACCAGAAATAGAAACCCACCAACCAGCTATCATCTCCTCTTTCACCGGCTCCCCATGAATATTAGGTGCTTCTACCCAATCTCCATCCATATACTCGGCCCACTTGAGCCAATCATCTAGTTCTGCCCTAAGTTTCTGCCAGGCCTGAATGATATTCTTGACCTGTTTGACACGGGTAGCCCGAACACGACGACCTGCTTCTCTCAAACTCTCAGGGCTGTTCCTGTCCGAGAACTTCATCCTCGCTATGCCGTGCTCTATCTTCTTGGTGTTGTTGACTTCACCAGGATGTTCTTTCTCCCAAGCGGTGTAACATTTAGCACAGAACCAGGCATGACCTATTCCTTCAGCCCATAGTACGTCTATGGTCGGAGATTTATCACAACTCATGCATTTGTCACGTGCATGACGTGCTTCTTCTTTTAGCTCCGAAGAGAAATCAAAGATCGACTCGGGGCCTTCGTCACTGAGAACATCGTCCCAAAAGAAGAGATCGGAACTATCTTCGTGTTTGCCCTCTACTGGTTTAAGAGCCAAGTTTTAACACTCCACCCCAGGCACCATGACCTGAAGGTTCTTTATCGAGCATAAATGCTTTTCCCACATCCATCTTCATGCTAAGAGGAACGTCTCGATTGGTTATGTCTTTGCCCACCATCGTCACTCCAGACATCTTGTACGTCGCTGCGTCCCGAGCGGACTTGAACGTGGGCCACCCACTCTTAGGTTCTTCTATGCCACGCTTAGAAGCCCACGCCTTAAATTGATGAGAGGCGTTCTTTGCCATAAAAACCGGGTCGTTAACGTAATCGAACCCCATCTTGGCCCAAGCATATCGACCTATGGTTATGTCAGCAAACAATTGAATCTCCTCGTAGCCAGCGCGGGTAAGTACGTCTATCTGCTGTTTGTATAGGGTCCTGCCAAGTCCTTTGTTCTTCTCGTCTAACTGAAACACTTCATTCTTTGCCACCTTACCATCAAAGTAACGAGTAGCAAAACCTACGTCATTTCCTTCAGCATCCTTCCAGTCTACCCTCGTCTGAAACTTCCCCACAGAAGTAATACGATGCCTAACCTCCGTCGTATGACCCGGTAAATGAAACATCTCACGGTAATTGCTCTCGGATAAACCAGAGCGCGCTTCTGCTTCTTTACTATCAAGCCCCGATCCGTACTTAACCTCAACATCTTTCACCAGAGCTAACGCATCTTCCGGTGACTGACCGTCTTTGATAAACACACGTGCACCGGATATAGTTACCCACCGACCACCTAGTTCTTTCTCTTCTATCTTCCCAACCAATGCGGCACGGACGTATGCTCCATCAAATCTAACAGAGCCGGTCTTCATCGCATCCACTATTTGTCTATCAGATGGATCTTCACCAAACAAGGTAAAAGCAAAGGCACGACAAGGATCATCTACTTGAAGTACGTGATCCTCGTAACTAATCTGCCCTATCTTCTGTTGGCCTGTAGACGTCGTCCTGAAGAACTCTAGTATCAACCAATCTCCCCATCTAAATCTAAAATAGTCTGTAGGTTCTTCCAGGCATTGTCTACGTTAACCCTCGACGTCACAGACGACGTATCAATACCTTGAAAAGCCCCATCGAACTGTTCCCTGGTAATCTTCTTCCATTGAGCTATCCTGCTCTTAGGAATCGTTACCGGCCCATCCCACAAAGACGAATACGAAGCTAGGCCCTTCATTCTCCAAGCGTCGTTCTTTTGCCAAGTGGCATGACCGTGATCTATGGCCCACAACTTCCCTTCACTGACAACCCAATTGCCGTCGTGCCGATCCACATTCCCTATCACGAGATCCAATGCTACTACGTCTGCCCGATCTGATTCTTTTATGTCTGCAAGCACACGCTGCTTCACGTCACGAGGGTTGGGATCAAACCCTTCCAACTCCTGTTTCGCCAACTGAGCCTTTAGCTCCTGATCAGCCTCTTCCCATATCTCGTGGCCTACTTTAGCGTCTTCGATAAATAACTGGGACGTTCCTTTTTCGTCTCCAACGTCTGCGTAAACGGTCTCAGGAACATTATCCATACCCAATAAATTTGCCAACTTGTAGGCAGCTACTTCACTGTTCCCATTGTGCCCATATGCTTCCCCCATCTCTTTCCATACACCCTTGCCATCGTCCTCGTAGGCGATCAACTTAGAATCGGTAATACCACCGCCGAGATGGCTCTCACCCTCTATCCTGCCTTCACTAGCAGCGGTACCGAAGTTCGACGTCTCACCATGCGTACCTCTAGGAGGACCCCACCAGCCCCTTCCGGGACCTTTCTTTTCTTCTTCAGTAAAGATAAAGACAGGATCACCGCCTAGAACTACTTTCACGTCACCCTCGTTACATCTCCTACGACACGGAAAACGGAGTCGTGATAGGTCTGCACTTCTCCCGTATCATAGATGACTTGGACGTCACAGTCGTAGGTCCTGGGCTCTAGCTCGGCGGTGGCGTCAGCCTGGACTGTTATGGTCAGTACGCCCCAAGGTACGTCGAATATTACTATGCTGCCATCAGCGGGTGTGCCGTAGACGGCTTTATTAAGGATCAATAGTCCATCGTCTAAACCAGATGCGTTTAAGCGCACGTTAAGGATTGCTGCTGCGTCTGCGTCCGATAGCTGTTCCTTAACGGTAAAATCTATAGTAACATAATCCGTCAGATCGGCTAATGATAGTTCTATTATCCAGGTATCACCACGTATTTCTGACAGATTATCGGTACTGACTATCACATCTTATCCTTCTTAAACCGGCCCAGTACGTCTTTGGCAGCTAGTTTCTTCTTGGCTAGTAACATATCATCGGGCATCTTACCGGTACATCGCCAGGCCGCTAATATGGAAAGTGCGGCTCTCGGTGGGACGATCTCCCAAACTAGTTCTTCGTTCCTCTCACCCCGACTGTCTAAATTAACCCACCCTTTCAGTTGTTGCTCGTCCAACGTTATCAAACCACGAAACCGAAGGAAGTTGAGACGCCCTCGTAAAATGTGAGTACACATCAAAAGACGACCCAGTGCTTCCATTACGCGAACGCGAAACTCTACCTCACTCAAATCGGATAAATCAAATAAGTCGGCTAACTGGTGCGCCCCGTTAAGGGACGAGTCTAACGCGTCGCCATCCACGCTGTCTTCCCTCTGTAAGTGTAAAGCTCTCGAATATCGTCAAAGCCCCGTAACAGTTTCGGGACAGGTAAATCCGATTTTGTCTGTACTACGATCTCACCACCTGATTTCAGGGCTTGAAAACAAGCATCGAATACGGGCTGGTGCTTGTACTCGGCCATATGGTGTAAGACTCCTAGATGTAGAATTAGATCATAATCCTGTCCTAAATCACACTCGTACACGTCGGCAAACACGGGCTTAATCCAGCCGATGTACCCTTTTGCCTCAACTGCGAATTCTAGTTGAGGATAATATCTCTTTCCAGCCTCGATAGCGACGACTTGGCTTCTCTTGTTGTCACAGAACCACATGCCGATGAGCCCACTATTCGCTCCTATGTCTAACACACGTAAATAGACGGGTTTTGCGAAGGCGCCAGCAGCAAGTAAGCGTGTTAGTTTCGGGTTAACTACTTCTCTCCGGCAAGTCCCTGTCATTATTCCAAAAGGGAACTCGTGACAGTAATGCCAGGGCTTTAACTCCTCAACCCGATAGGCTATCTCATCTTTCGTCATTCATACCCCAAAGCTTCTAACCTACCACGAATTACGTCTTCTTCTCTATGTAAGGCTGAAGGCCCTAAATCACATTTTATGCCGAGCAGGTCCAGAAAACTGGGTAGTACCTGATGGTTCGGAATATCCACTCGAACGTTTGCTGCATCTAACCCAGTGAGTGCCCACACCCCTTCTTTCGTGTGAAGTTCTACGTTCATCCCATGATCAGACGCTATCAGGGTCACGTCTGGTCTCTGGTATTCTATCAGTCTGCCCAATGTTTCATCACACCATTTCCAGATGTGGGGTAATACGGCCCGCTGCTCCTCTCCTTGCATGGAGGATTTGCACATCTCGTGGCCAATCCGATCTATGGGCGGGAATTGGACGGCGAGAAAATCCACGTCCCTAAGCCATCTCTTCGGCGGTAGATGTTCTTGCCACAGGGATTCGGCCCTTATGTTCTTTAGGAACTCGTGCCGCTTTTCCTCTACTCGTCTTAGATGTTGCATGGTCGGATATGCCTTGAGCGGTGCGCCTCTCGGCCCTCTCTGACCCCAGGTGAATCTGACGTAATCCGCCCAGTCCCAGTAATAACCTGCGGGGAACGGTAAACTAGGCGGCCAGTAACTTCCGGCTCCTACCGGATAGCCTGCTACGAACCAGCCCTCATCTCTCTCCCATACCCGGGTCGGTTGTGTCATCGGGAAATTTAGCACACCACAGGTATAGCCCTCATGGTGCATATAATCCCAAATGTACTTGTATTTGTCATGTGCGGCCATGTACCAGGATTGCCACGTACTCGTCACGCCATGCTGCTCTATAGTCAACCCCGTATTGATGCTCGTCCACGAGGGGAATGTGTGCGCTATCTCGGGTTCGGATATGCCAAAGTTCCCGCTCTGGATCAGGGCTGCAAAGTTCTCGTGTTCGGGCATGGTCAGGACGTCAAACCCTAGTCCGTCGAGACCGAGGTATAATACTCTCATGATCCCACATATGGATTTGTAAAAGGGCCTAATTCACCCAACCAGTCTTCTGGTATTTCTTTCAAGGGGCCGTCCCATGGATAATACTGTCGTTTCCGATCTCGGAAGAACGCGTCATCGTCCCGGCTACTCCTGACCAAATGTCTCACGTGCCAAAAATAAGCATCGGTGTATATCAACTGGCCGGCCTCTACTTTATCTTGAAGGCCGTGCCCTTCAAAGGGATAATCCGTCTTCGTCCATTTCACAGAAGGTCTAAATAACCTATCAGCACTGAATCCATCTCGTTCGACTAAAGAACCGTCCTGTATCGTCAGGTTACGGCCCGCGGTCATGACGACTAGTTTCTCGTCTGGTACTTCTAGTTCTACTAACTTACGAAGCTGATCTTCCCGCCATATCTCGTCACCACCGAGAAGGAATAACCATTCTGTCGGGCACCACTGACGAAGTAAATTAGGCCCGTTTCCTATAGCGTCAGCGTCGTCACCGTACTCACAGGCTTGTATCCGCAAGTCTGCATTGAACATCTTGGCCGTCTTACGGGCTAAATACTTGGTTCGATCTGTGCTACCTGTATCCAAGAGGACGAATCTGCCAAATACTTTGAGCATGTCCCGTAAAACGTAATAGATCCAGTATTCCTCGTTCTTGACCACGGCTCCGGGAGTTATATCTTCGATACGCATTCGTATACCTGTAAATACTGAGACGCTAACCCGGGCCACGAGTAGTTTCGCTCTACCTCACCGCGCATATCTACCCGTGTTCCTACTAATTCTAACCCATCGAGGAACGTCGAGGTGTCCGTATATAGAGTTCCGCCCGGCAGTTCCAAATGAGCACCCATCCTGACTGCTAAGACAGGTTTGTCGCACATCCATGCCTCTAGACACATGATGAATCCAGTCTCCAATAAAGGTGAAACGTATAGCGAACAGTCGTTCAGGAGGGCCTTCGTCTCTTCATGTGAGATGGGTGTCTGTATGATCGTCATGTTAGACAAGGGTCGCTGATCAGAACTCCAGCCCAAACAAACAAAATGTAAATCTGGCCTAGCAGCAGCACCGAAGTAAACGACGTCCAGAAGCCACGGTTCTGGTAGATAGCCTTTGACCAATACAAAGCCAGGCGCAAACTCGCTCTTACCCAGTAGATCCCGCCAGTCGTCTAAATCTATGCCGTTTGGTATTACGGCAAAATGGCCCTCCTGAGCCTGGGGAGCCATGGCGTAGGCCAGCCAAGTACTACCGGTCACGATGTATTTAGCTCGTGTTATATTCCTACCGGTATCAACTGTCATGGGACAAACGCCACCTTGACAAGTATAGACATCTATCTTCACACCATCAGGAACAAAAGTATCCGAATTGACGTGAATTATGTCTGCCTCTTCTAGAGATACCGAGGGCAGATATTTCAGGATACTGCACCAGTTATAGGCAGAACCAGACCCGACGACATCAGACTGCGCCGGCAGATAGGCTACTTTCACGACTGACCTCCATGATCACCCACCCAAACCGTTCAGGACCGTGTTTCTCTACGTGCATACGGAGAAGCCGTACTGAGTCTAGGAAGACCAGTAATTTGCCAAAGTTCACGACTGTCGAGAGGTATAAATCCTCCCATATATCACCAACGAGAAACGAGAATATGTATCTCTGTGCATCCCATTTCTCCATCAGGATACGCACAGCGTCTAGAGGGCTACCACAATGCTGGACGACGGCGTAAATAACAGCAACGTCAAACGAACGGGAACTCCCCTCGAATATGTTCCGTTCTATGAATGTGAAGTCTGGATACGTCTCACGCGCGATGACCAACATCGCAACCGAGTTGTCAAACCCAACATAATCTTTAGCTTGCAAGTGAGAAACCAGCCGGCCTATCCCACAGCCTAGATCTGCGACGCTCTCTGCATCGCCAACCCAATCTCCTATACGGATATCATGTAGAAGTTTTGACTGGCTCTGTTCCCATTCGCCCATCATGGTACGAACTCTGTCGTTGTCTTGAAAGAGGGCTGTTGCTTTCGATAGTAATTTAGGCATGACTATAAATTACCTCAATCGACTTCTAAATGGTGCTACCTCTTTACTCTGGATCCCACTCATCCCGATACAGAGCCAAATAACCCCCCAGGTAAAAATGTCTGTACACCATCACGACACCACCAGATCTGCAATTTGCGCGGGCGTCAAGGGTCTGTCCCAGATAGCACAGTGGGCGAGCCAGCCGTGCCAAAGATAGCTGGGTGTCGTGTCTCGCGCTCCTATTATAGTTCTCGCAGCACTTAGATTGCCTACCCATACTCCCAAGGTGTCCTCTACTGCGTGTGGCTGCACACCATTATAGTAATAGCGAACCTCACCACTCGCACCAGTCGACTTGCTCCATGTTATACCCATATAAAACCAGTCTATGGTTGTGACCCCAGCAATACCCTGGTTTTCCACGATGTTCCCTGCCTCATAATGCCAATACAACTGATTATTGACGCTGGTCTTTCTGAGGTAAATTTGATTCGCAGAATCAACATATAGGTTAAGAAGATAACGATCCGCTCCATCCGTCCACACCCCTACGTCGTTCGCCTTCGCCCAGACCATCACCGTACCTTCACTCTCGTCCAACAACCCCGTGGGGTCGTTGTACAGTCCGAAAGCGTCGCGGAAGCTGACCGTGTATATGTTGGTAAAGCCGTTCGCGCCGCCGTAGAACGGAGCAGTCCGCCCGTCCCCAGCCCCCGGTTGGCCTAACGTCACGCCGGTGTAAGCACCGTTTTGTGCTGAATTAACCCAACAATGCGCTACGGTTCCCTGGCCCTCATCCAACGGCCAATAAGCGATTGGGTCTGTCGCTAGAACCCGCTGCATATATTGTACGGTTTGTGAAGAGCGAGCAATACCCACTATAACCTCGAAATCGTGACTTTCACCGTCAGATCGTCAGTAGCTGTATACGTCGGTGTGGCACGAACAACCATCTGTGCAAACAGGGACGTGCCAGCAGCTACCAACTGAAAGTCAAACGGCATCCGCAGACCACTCGTCTTGGTCGCGACAGAATTATCATTAAAGTCCGCGTAGTCCGTCGCTGCGACGTCGATAAATCCGATGCAATTCTGCATGTCCGCGTCAGGGGGGTCGAAGGGAGCGTTATCCGCAATGGCCGTGAACGTCTGATCGAAAAACACAATGTCGACGGGCGCGAGTTCCTGATCGTCATCTATAACGACGATCTTCGTGACTATACCACCACGACCAGGCGCACGAACCACGTTTGTAAACGTCAGCAAGCCACCCAATGCATCACCTGAAACATAGATACCAGCTGCGCTGATCGTCGGCGTAACCGCTATGGTAACGACGTCACCCTTAAGCCAATCAATCCTACTGGTTAAATCTATCATCCATCACACTCCAAATATGTATCGCTCGTTCCTGAATATTCTCTCGAAGTCACTGTCCGCTAGCTCTCGTTCCCAAATGCGAGGTCTCCACAGGGTCCCTTCAAATCCATTGTCGTTAGGGTTATTACCCACTCTAAACAACTGGGCGCTGGTCACGGGATCGAGCAAACCGGTATTCAAGGTCCGAACCCGCTGACCGTTCGTGTACGCCTGGGCAAGAAGGCCACTCCTGGACATGCCCAAACACTGCCACGTATTTAGTATTACGCAGCCCATCCCCGATGCACCCTCACGGCTACCAGCCTGGTTAGTCCTCAGTGCTAAATTATTGTTAGCCGTGTACCACTCCCACCCATTAGCATCCAACACGGCACGATTCATATATATATTAGCACTGGCCAGGTCTGTAGAGTAGGCCCACACGACCAGGCTAAAATCACCGCTGGTAAAGTTAAGGTCTGCGGTATCAACACCCGGACAGGTTATCTCGTCTGGGTCGTCTTGAAATGTTATCCCCACGTCGGCCCAAACAGGATCATCTACCAACGTCATGGGATGATGTGATTTGGCGTAATCGTGTGTCACGTCCCCAGCCCCTTCTCGAAACTGGAGGTCTAGTATCAAGCCCCTGTGTAAATCTAGAGTATCGTAACTCAATCTACTGCCGGTTATCATACGCCGAAATAGCCTCGTTCCATCTCAAAGATAGACAACCACTCATCGGCCGGTACGGCTCGCTCCCAAATACGAGGACGCCACATATCACCGTCGTACGGGCCTGCGCCTGCATCAGACCGACCAATGTAGAAGTTACGGGCCGAGGTGTCGGGGTCTCCGTGATCTGCATAAACGGCTGTAACGTCTCGGCCGTTCTTGTAAATCCGAACGTCTGTACCATCCCGGGAACAGCCCACGAGCGCCCACTCGCCAACTACGACGGCATCATCTACGGATTGCGTAAAGTAGTCAGTAACGCCCGTCGTAGTACCCAAGGTCAGTGCTTCATTAGTATCGTAAAAGAACCGCCATCCGTCTTGAAGTGTGAGCCCTCTATTAAATAAATACCGGTTACCACCGAGGTCAGGGTCTATCCACACGGCTAAACTAAAATCTTCGGTAGTAAAGTCTAGATCCAGAGAAGCAGCTGCGGTAGCCGTAACATAATCGGAAATAGCTGCATTGAAGAGAAGATAATATAAATCACTAGGCAAAGCAGCCCAGGCAGGGACTCCCACACCGGTCACAACGTGGTGCGGCTTAGCAAAATCGTGATATAACTCACCCTGAGCCTCCCTAAACTGGAGGTCTAGAAGTAGCTGTGAATTTAACCAGATATTATCGTATCCTCTAGCCATCTACACCTAACCTCTCCCATGCTTCTCTATAATCATAAAAAACCTGTTCCGCTATCTCGGCCCAAGTTAAGGGCGGATAACGGCTATCCGTCCCAATCAGCTCAGACACAAATAAATCTCTCGTATCAGACGCTTGTGACGACGGACCTGGATAAACGTTACGTGCCTGCATCTGGCCCTCCCCACTTGTATACAAGCATCATGCTTCCTCGAAGACCGACCAGGGGTAAGCCTCATCCGCACCTGCGGTGCGTTGGATGGTCACTTGTACACCAAACCGGTTAGGGTAAAGATCGATAACGATGAGTTGAACACTATTGGCGAGACCACCGTCTATACCGGTGTAGGACTGATAGTCCGTCAATCGCATGGCACCAACGGGATCAATACGGTAGTAAATCTTGAAAACAACCGTATCTCCGCCAACCATATTACCGAGATCGACGAAAACACAGATGGGTCGGAACACGCCTATTGGGTCTGAAACAACGTAGAGGTACTGTTCCGTCCCATCCGTGGTAACCTCCCCGCCCGTCTCTTGGAGGATAAGTGTCGCATTGATGAGCCCATAAATATCATCTATGGTTGCCGTATCTTGACTGCTAACTTGTCTGGTGAGCCCACCCATTACAACCCTCCGAACTGGCCAAATATGTGACAAGCACCCGGCGTTCCTGGAACACCGCTCTCCCGACAACGCAATCGAATACGACTAACTGTACCACCCAAAACAATGGGGTCCAGAACAAAGGTCTCTGCGCCCGCGGCCGTAGACGTGTAGGTTATGTACTCGGTCTGGATAGCGGATGCAGTCTCAACGCCAGCTACCACTGCACCAGGGGCATAGAGACTCTGTGTGAACCAGTCTTCTACTCCAGCTTGATCTTCGAGGTAGGGTGCAAACTGTAGCTGTAGATCTACTGCACCACCAACAGCAGCCCGGGTATAAGTAACGTAGAACGTCCCGGTCCCATAGCCCATGACAAGTACCTCTACCAATGGGTCTGTATCCCAGTTCGGGGCTGCGGGTAGTGCAGCAGCGGCTCTCACTACCGCTACCGGCAATATCATGTATTGATTGCTACCTGGTTGCATCACTTAGCCACCTTCCAACATTCATCTTCTATTACTTCGCTCTTGATCTGAACGGCCAACTCCTCCAACGAGTAGACAACATGCACATCCGACCTAGTGAGCCGGGTCTGAATCTCAACATCACCACGTCGCGCATAGTCCGGGTGAACTCCAACCCACAAGTTCTTGTCGGTCATCGACCAGGCCCCCAACTCGTAGAGTACGATGGGACACAACGTCTCCTTCGGAAACCAGAACAGGATCGCGTCAGCCATACGCAGGTGATCGTGTTCCCAAGTAATCTGCTCCAGGGCCGCGTTGGAATCACCGATAGGGAACTCAGCCCTCCGAGGGTTCACTAAGACCAGACCATCAACGCCCGACAGCAGCTCAGCTAACTCCTGCTGCCAGTTGGGACAACCAGTGATCCCCCCAGCCATAAAGACAAGGGTATCGCCCGGTTCACACTTAGGGCTGTCAAGCGCCTCAACATATCGCATCATACCACCCCCTAAAACCAGCCACCCTGCGAGCCATTACGGCACCACTTTCCCGAATGCTATATTTACTATACTATTATCAGGTTCCTCCAGCCTTTCTTCCAGCTGGTAGTAATTACCAGTTAAGTGGCACCTACTCCCACCTTTGTAAACCGGCGCTATCCAATACCAACCCAACTCACCCTCTTTCCACTCCACATCTGATAATTTGATGTAGTAGGAACGCTGAAACAAACCCATCAACCAAGCCCTAAACTTGACCCACATAAATCCTCCATAAACGCAAAAAGGGCCGTAGGTTTTTACGCCTACGGCCCCACAATGTGTTTTGCCGTCGTATTTAGAGGGCTATGGACTAGACTTTCACTAGCCTGACAGGAAAGCCCAACAGTAAATACTGTTGTCACCCGTGCTGAGTGGGTCATAGGCTCCACCACAGCCCTCTTATTTCATTACCAATGCTCTGTGGGCTCGATGCGTATACTCCTATCCGGCAATGCCTCGCCTGCACCCGGAGACTTAGTTGAACATTCCTCATCTCCCGCATGGGATTTATAAGCCCACAAACAGTATAGCACATCTTAGATACTTTGTCAACTTTAAGCAGCCCGACCCTTACTGCCTCGCTAACTCCCTGTAACTACCCTGGCTTCCTACCCTCTTTCGTTTGTTAGCCTCCCCGGCATCTAAAATATACCACATCTAAGGTACTTTGTCAACCTTCCTGTACCACTTCCGAATGACTGCGGTAGTCGGATCTATGCCCAAAGCAAGTTCTAGCTCGTGTACCTGAGAGAGTAACGCTGCCCTCTGGCCCTCCATACACTTGCGCCAAATGGCAACGTGTTGTGCAAAAGTATCGTAACCCACTACACCAGATATGGTTGCTGGAAGATCAACTGTACGCATATCCTACCTCCACTCCATGTCCACAACACACACTCCGTGCACCCAAAATATGTCCAAGACAAGCATCGTAGCCCTCTATCGTAGGCATTTCCCCACACCGTATGCAGGGCCTCTCACAATCAGCGAGGTCCCTGGTATCGAAATAATACCACTGGTCCTCATAATACTCGATCAAATGCCCTCGCAAATGAGACGATATCATAACTGCTTAATAGACTCTATGACCACAACAGGAATTTTTAGCAACTCACCTGCTCTACGGTCGCATACAGACATTGCCAATACGATCCAAGAATCCCCTTCGTCTATCTTCCACCCAAGTGTCTGAATTCTGAGGGGTGGTGTTTCTGTAAATTCCTCAATCTCGTACTTACCATGCCAACCCTCTTGCGCCGTCGAATCCAACCACGTCACGAGCACTGGCTTATATGTTTCTCGACCCTCTAACAAACTCGATTCAACGACCAACTCAACTGTACCCATCATCCCCTCGCCTTTCGTGCCTGCTTATGCTGCTGCTTAAACTCTCGCTCAAATGCTTGTAACTCCTCAGCCGACCAGCCCAGGGCTATGGCTGCACGCTTGCACCGGCCTCGACTAACGGTCCCTGTGCGATAGGCTATTCCAAGCTCTCGTCTGTTCATAGCTATCTGGACCAAATCAGAAACACGGTCATCCATAAACTACCTCCTGACCAAACCAGAATCCGTCTTCCGTAGGCGGAGAAGACACGGAAGACGTGGCTGGCTCATATCCTGTCCACCCCGTCGTCCGGCCCCTCTGTAAAACCAGGCCACTCAACCGTTATGTTACGTGCCGTGCGGCACAAAGTACCTATCTTACAAATAGGACATTTGTACTCTGCCTCATAAAAAGTTGCCTCAAACCCACAGTGAGTACATTCGTGTAGATACTTTAGTTCCTCATAAACTAAGCTATAGGTATCGTCAATAAACGTACAATTCGGTGTAGTCATCTTATCCTCCCGTGAAGACTCATATTTAGGCGCATCCGGTACGTGTAACAACTTCCCACAAGTCACCTCCTGCACATAAAACGTATTCTTTGGTGGAACCTCGAGCCAAGACACGTATGGCTCTTGCCCAGCGCTGTCAATGCTACCAAGATCAACGGTATACACATCATCCTCCTGCCCACAATAACGGGCACTGATCCCTAATAACTCTCCCAGGCCATATTCGCCACTCATGTAGACAATTGGAATAAGCAGGAAAGTTCTAAATTATGTGAGGCTTTTTAACCGCCTAGCGATGAGCCGAGCCAAGTCCAACTTCTCGCCGCTCATCTGGAAAAACCCGCGTGCCTTGATGCCCGGGTGCATTACCTGTTTAGGACTGACCCAGGGCCCGTAGCGCACCGCATGTAGCAAGGGCCTCAAAGAACCAGGCGCGGTCATGGGCACGTATCCGATCTGGAATGGCCCCAGCCCACCAGGTTTAGGCCCTGCTTTGGGTATGGGGTAAGGCCCTTTCGTCCCCAGATCGACGTAGACGAACGGTGTGTCAGTGGTTTTCAGCGTAACAACTCTATCGCCACCTTCCGTCCGGGGACCAGTCTTGCTCAATGTAGGCTTGTTCTCCTGTTTCCAGTTAGCCGTCACTCGCTGTATGTCACCTTCCACGGTTTTGGCACCGTCTTCCAATGCAGCGTCTATGGCTCTTTCTATTGCTTTCAGATCAAGGGGTTTTGGCTGTATCATTTCGACCATCGTTTGTCCCTTCTTAAGGCAGTTTAGGCAGCGGACCTTTGCTGCACGGTTCGTCAGTCAGCTCTAACGTACACTGACATAACCATCCCTGACAGATCAAATAGTCCGCACCAGGCACACGCGGTAAAATGCCTGTCTTTTGCCAATAAGAATTCCTTTTGACCTTGCCATTCAGTTTCAGGCATGACAGGCAGTGTTCGGCATCTCCAAGAACCCAACGACTCTTGACGTCTGCACAGGCCATCACCATCGCCTTTTGCCGTACCTGCTCATACCTATTGATCCATATATCTATCCGCCCCATTATCCCACCTGTACCACCCACCGCGCCCAACTTGCCGCCTTCAGCTTTGCTACCTGCTACGATAAACTGAGCGAGCCCGTCTATGTATAGCATCTCATCAGCAATAACTCTGGAAAGGGCTAGCTTCTCTGCGGGCGAGTAATCAGCCGGTGACACCCCACATTCTGCTGCTCCCATCTGCCAGGCCATCGGCAAGAAGAACTTAATGACTCTATCCATCTGGTCGAAGAAGTCAAAGTAATCCAACGCGCCTAACCACAGCCCCCTGGCAGCAGCACGGAGGGCAGCACGATATCTCATAGCCTCTGATTTAGCCATTCATCTGCTCCATTACGGCTGTTACTCCTTCACCTATGGCCCATTCTAACGCAGTGTTTAGCTCCACATTACCGCTGCCCATATTCTCACCGATGGTCTTTGCTACCTGATCGATGATGCTTCTTTCTTCGGTCTCTGGTTCTTTCTCTGTAGACTTTAATATCTCGCCTGCATCCTGTACGCCGAGAACGTGAAGTGCCATTCGTAATATCTCGGTCGCAACGGCTTGAGCGGTATCGGCAGAAATAAGTCCTGCCATCAACATGGCCTGTGTGACGGTCCCAACTGCAACCAGATCGGCTAAAAGCACGTTGACGAGCGCGTCTGTGGTCACGCGAACTTCTTTCGTCTCGTACTTTGCATCTTGATATTTCTCTTGCATGGATAAAACGAGGTTACCCACGTCGTTCCAGACAGAGGACCAGAAGTTCTGATAACGCGTAAACTGTCGCTTAATAGGATCATCCATGCTATTGCAAGAAATGAGGGGGTACCCATTACGCCTAGTAATAAACATCCCGTACTCAGGAATCCTAAAACAATAGACTATTCCTGAATAATGCTCCCTGGATACATGCGATGTATCTTGACCAGGACGGCGACGAAGGTTGAAACTCTCATTTAACGCCCAACGCACAATCCAGAAATCTCGTGATTTTGTCTCTTTCTTGTAACCAGCAGCATACGACAACCTCTTACTAGCATTGCCACCATCCAACAACACCAATCGCTGAACGTCGTCTGCTAACTGCTCAGATATCGTACCGTAAACACCCACGACCAGCTTACTCTCTTTATTGTAATGCCCATCTCCTCTCCACAAAGCATCTAAAAAAATACGGCGTTGTTCCGTTGGAAGCCCAAAGATGAACCCCGGCACTCGCTTATTCCCTGCCCCAAGACCAACGTTCTCTTTCAACCAATTATACAACCGCTTACTCGTACATCTCCACCGATATCGAGGAGCGTATTTGTCATTTGACGTAGACGACCTGGAAAAGCTCCAAGGTAGCCGAGGAAGCAGACTGTCCATTTCGGCACAATCAGGTGATTCCGACGAAAGGGTTATCTCAACCTGATGACCCGTACCATTGCGCTTGAGGCAACAACTCCCCTCTGCTGTCCACCAACCAAGAAAAGCAAGCCAATCATCCATCACCAACTCATGGCCCGGATAATTTGTTACTACCCCTACCTTAGATGTGGTCGAGAACCCAGGAACAAAGAATGTCTCTCGTCTCTCACACGTATTGACTAACGGTGCAAAAGCCGGAAGATTAAACTCACAAGGCAAATCACACGCTCTTATCTCCCGCATCATCTTGTCACGATTCTTGCTTGCCCAAAACCTGTGATTCGGTGTCACAAGACAATCCACCGCCCTCGACTTGATTCGTATTAACTCACCATCAAATTCATACGCTTTCAACTCTGCCGGTTGTGTAAATACCATATGTCTCTCATCACGATCATATGCAGCCACCTGGACACCGGGCTCCCATTCATCGAATCGCAACCACCCCTTGTCAGATAAAAACTCCGTCTGCTCATCGTGACACTCAGCCACTGCCATACGAACAACTTCACCACGACCCAATAAGTGGGGTGGAATTCCGCCAGGAAGACCGGCTTGTGCTAACAATGCGCCGCCATCTATTTGCGCATCACCCGCACCGGTAGTCAACGGCATACGAGACCGGGTAAGTGCTTCGTTCTCCATCCACGTGGAACCAGGCTCTGGAACGTCCGAGAGACCATACCGCCCTAATGAATCCAAAGCAGCGGTAAATCTGCTGCGCATGACGTCTAGTGCTTTGCTGCCACCTTTGACGATAAGTTTATCGACGACGGCGGCGACGGCTCTAGCGACGGCTGCTCTGTTCTCTAAGAATTCTTTGTAAGCCCTGGCCCACGCTGCACCGGTCGTGAGAAGCGGCCATCCTCTCAAACTCCTAATACCTCTCTGCCTATGAGCAACGTGAATCACGAGAACCGAATCATGATCGTCGTCTGCACCGGCAATGGGAACCTGTGGGTCTAGTTTCACGTCATCTAATAGATCAGAATCATCGTCCACACGCCAGTCACGATAATACTTCTGCTGGACGTTACCACCCATGTCTTTCCATTCACGCCTATAAAAGACGGGGACCACGACGTCGTCTTTCTCTCTGATTATCTCTTTTATCTCGTCGGTCAGAATAACCCTCAGTGTCACCTGGGCATCGTCTTCGGAAGTGAAGGCAACGAAATAGATCTCACCATCTACGAGAACGACCTGACTGAGCTCGTGAATGACTCGTTCCGACAAGACAGGCTGATTGCGCGGTGCAGTCCAAAACTCCGTCCACACTTCTCTAGCCTTCTCGTCTACGGGTTCGATCTCGATCTTGAGACCAAAACCGTAATCCGTCCAAATGGTCAGTATTCTCTCCGTGACAGGATCATTTCCCGCTAGTACACGTGACTCGTAGACAGCCAATAACCGGTCGTTCTCCGATGGCTCGAACGTGAGACCCTCTGCCTGCATAAGACGACGGATGAGGTCTACGTACTGCGGGTCTACCTCAGTCAATTCTGCTAATTGTTCCAATACCCCTAAAGTCAGAACGGGGCGGAACTTCATCATCTCGTCGAACACGCGAGCAGAACCTTCCAGGTCCTCTATACGCCCCTGAAGCTCTACATACTGCTCCCCTGCCTCTGCAAGCTCTGTCGTCAATTCTGCCAGTTCTGGCGCTGCTATTCTCTCTGCTACTCTTTTACGTATGTCCAATCTAATACCTCCTCAATAAAGCCCTCCATCAACCCTGGATCGGTTCTGGAGGTGCCGGTCAAACAACGTGTCCTGATAGTCCAAGGACCTACACAATCACAGGCGGCAACAACCGAGGATAACGGACCTTGTTTCAACATCCAAAGATACAAATATTCTATCGCTGCTAACTCTTTCTCCTCTATCTCAACAAACATCTAATACCTCCCTAATCATGTATCGGACAACCGGCCATAGGAACAAAACCATAAGGTTCTGCAAAATGACAATCATATGGACATAGCGCACGATGTCCTTTCTCCGTCAATCGAGCAGGATTTATCGCCCAGGGATACTTTACAGTACCACCAACCAACACCTGTCGCTTACAACCCATACACTTCAACACGGTCACCAACGGACGTACCGAACCCCGTGTAATAAGGCGGTGTCCACACCAAGGACACAAAATCACAACTGGCTCACTTTTCCAAAATAACCCCGTTAACCAAACCCTGAGCTTAAACATCTAATACCTCCCAATTCTTACGGGCTCGTAACTGACCCGTACCCGTTCAACACTCTCTTCTTCCTCGTCGCATAGCATCGGGCCGACG
>SDBT01007517.1_pt1 | contig 17915 bp, 16 predicted proteins | sample 2277101 | NCBI WGS metagenome assembly SDBT01 (sample SAMN10404973, study PRJNA504765) | marine sediment metagenome | isolation source: marine sediment core GS10_PC15, 103 cmbsf | place: Arctic Ocean: Southern Knipovich Ridge | collected 2010 | reverse complement strand
CCTTCGCCAAGCCCATCTTCTTTCCAATTCAAACCATCGTTACCATCATCGCCAGCATTGCTGTCAACATAGTAGGTGAAACCATTAGAAGCATTGTCAGGTGGTATATTGGATATATCATCTCTGATGTCAGAATTCTCATCCGACTTCAAGTCGCCAACAACCCCCATTTGAGCAATAGCTAGCATTTCAGCCAGCCCAATCATTGATTCAAACATAGTTCATTACTCCTTATGTATAAACCCAGGTGTACCCCCAAGAAGCCCCTACAGACCCCCTGGAGGCATTCCTAAGCTATGTTTGATTATGTGTTAAGATCGGTGACACCGACCAAAGCCAGCTTATCATCCACAGGAACCAGAGCACCTGAGTATTCTTCACCGAGGAAATAGTCATAACCGGTCGCAGGATCGGTGATTGGGCCGCGCATACTCCACGGGGTATGTACTCTATAAGCGCAAGCACCCTTCTGTCCCATTACCATCCACTGCTGCGGAATCGCCGAGGTCTTAATGGGGCTTACTCCTGCATAGGCAAGAACCTCATTCAATTTGCTCAGCATATCGGAAGCAGTAGCTCCTGAAGCCGTAAACTGTGGGCCAGAAGTTATGAGGTCTTCCATCTCCAGCGACATACCCAGGAAGTTGGGAGCATAATTCCTATTGGCCACTAACACCTTTGATTCGCCAATCTGCTGACGGAGATTGATAAGATGATCGTATAGTGACGATCCCACAGGAGGCACAACACTCCAGAAGTTGGCATTGTTAGAACCATCATAAGTGAATCCGGCTTCTATGCCATTACCATTCTCTTTAGTTTCGCCAGTACCTGTCAGAGTGATAGATCCATCAGCCCAGTTGACCGAATAGTCATCCTCGTAATCCAGACCCGTATTGTCTCCACCTGCTTCACGAACTATCAGAGCAGTCAAAGTGGACGCCGCAGGAACATCATACAGCTTGTTGAGGAATTGACCAGTTGGGTTGCCCTTGGCATCCTCTGACTGAAGTACTTCATACCGCACCAGTCCCTGTTTCGGAAGGGCAGCAGTACCCATTATATATTCAAGGGTGGCTCCCACTTGTACCAATGCCTCATAAGCTGCCACTTCAGTTGGGCCACGAGTCTGAGCTTCGGCGATCATCAGATTCCAAAGATACCTGTCAATTCGCCTTTGAAGATCAAGGCTCAATCCAGCTACTGCATCTGCTTCAGGATTCATTGCGGTATTCTTGGCAGTTGCTCTAGCATTCGAGCTAATGAATGTTCTCAGCGGACGCCATACCGAATAGATTGGTACATTGTCGTAGGTAATACCTGCAGTTGAGATGGTGTCTCCCTCGTCAATCTCAATCAAAGCCATATCATCTGCTATATCGCTGGTCTCAGTTGGCAACCATGAGGAAACCAGAAGATCCTCAATCCTATTGGTCATAGTGCCCACGTCGCACACCTGTAGAGCGGTCAGCTTCCTATATGCTGCTTCAATAACCACTCTGGAGAGTGTGGCAACCCTTACCCCAATGTCAAGCTGTAGAACCTCTTCACCGGCTTCATTCATTATTCGTTCTTCGTTTTGCAGTTCTGACCAATGTGTCTTATCATAACTGGCCAGCATCTCATTGAGGAATTTTTCCTCTTTGCCACCCTTTGGTATTTCATAAGGGTCATGGGTCATCATATCAGCCATTCTCTCGTTGACCATCACCATCAACTCGGCTCTATATTTACCACCTGGGGTGGACTCACTGAGCACCTCAACGTGGGACATTCCCTCGCCTTCGCCTCTCTTGGGATAGCCAACTTCATTCAGCTTGCTAGCAACCAAATAGGAATCCATCTTGGTTGCCTCATTAGTTATCAACTTGGACAGAACGGTGGTAATTGCCTCTTTATCTCCCACTTCCACTTCACCATGAATACTAGAAGGATCAATGCTGGCAATTATCACCTCTTTCTGTTTTTCATTGAAACGCTCATAATCTGTATGAACCAATAGCTCCTGAAGCACTGTCGCACCAGTCTCGTTCAAAGTGGCAATCTCCCTATCTCTCACAAGACTAGCCACCAACTCACCACTTTCATCTAGCTTGGTCTTCAGATCACCCACTTCATCTCGCAATCCCTGGGCAGCAGCCTGATCTTCTGTAACCACTGGGGCATCATCGGCTGATTCATCTTTCTTCTTGGGAGCAACCTTTTTGGCCTTTTTCTTTGCAGTCTTTTTCTTGGAAGCAGGTTCGTCCTCCTCTTCATCGTTATCGTCATCTTCTGACTCTTCCTCTTCATCATCGTCGTCTTTCTCAGGAAGAAGACCGGCTACTTTGAGAGCTTCAGCAATAGATTCCGCATCAAAGCCCGTTTTCAGCATGTTCTCAATTTCAGTTTTCAGTTCATTATTAGCATTTTTGATCAGTTCCCGAACCTGATCCTCATCGAGCACCTTCTTGCTTGCCATGTCTTCTACCTCCGATTCAGATATGACTTGGAAATCCAAGTCTGCTTCCTTAACACTTGCTCCTCCGGGCGGGGTCAAATCCCAACCTTCTATCTTCAAAGAAACAATATCCTGATACACTTTACCAGTTGATTCATCTTTCATAATCTCAGCAACGCCAGCAGCCCGTTGACTCACCTGCAGCTTTACCTTTTTCTCTAGCAGTGCCCTTATGTCCTTTCCCGCCACAGTGTCAACAAATTCAATGTTATCCAGAGAAACAGTGCCATCTTTTTCGTTCCAATTCACCTCATTGATAACAGCCACCGTCCCTCGCAGATCCCGCTCATTTACCTCTTTGCCATCTTTGGTCTTAGTTCTATGTTTATAGTCCATCAGCAATGGCCCGGTGTTGGCTATATGCTGTTGAACTTCATTTACTGCCTTCTTCAGAACATTCTTCCCATAACGGCGATTATTGCCATTGATAGTATCACTCTTCTGAGCCACCGCTACTCGTCCAACTACCTTAGTGGAACCAGCACCATCGGCAACCTCATCAAGAGTAATTTCTGTAAGAAAGACTTCATTCAAAGCCTGTGTATTTGTGGCTTCTCTCACTGCTTCCACCACTCCTTCCTGTTTATCTAAGGCTTCCATGACAAGTTTGGGTTCAACTGTTTTGACATCGGAGAATTCCACCTTGCCATCTTTGTCCATTTCCCATTCTACCTTGTAGTATGTTGTTGGATTGTCAGAATTATTACTTACTATGGCATAATCTTTGAAAGTAGCTTCAACACTGAGATCAAAATCATGTTTCACAGAACCAAATAATCTGGAATCCCTCAATGCGGCACTTATTGCTCGCTGGTCTTCCTCATAACTATCTGGTATCTGCAACCAAACCTCAGACAGAAGCCCCTTATCTATTTCCGCCTTTACTTCAGCCATCTAATTGCCTCCTTTCGTAACGTATATTCTCCAAACTACATTCTTTTTGCTTTATTCTGCCCTCCTTCTCCACCATTACATAAAGTAAATCTATATGTTTTCAAATACATATCAAACATTTTCAACGCCTGTTTCGTTGTCATCTTCTCAGGAGTCATCCTTATCTGACCAATTCTCCATCTGTCCATATCCAATTCCTGTATGGCTCTATCGTCCTCTAAAGGGTATCGTGGGTCTAGTATTAAGCATATCCTATTGGCTATATAATCAGGCTGTATTATCACACCAACGTACAAATGGCCTTCACAGGTGAAAGAGGTACGACATCGCAAATCTATCTCAAACATGGGAACACCTGGCATATGTCCATACATGTAAACGTACGCAGCTTGCCCTAACCAAACGCAATTCCTGTGTTCCCTATGATATTCAAATTCCCTGATAAACCATAACTCTGAGAATCTCCGCTCTATCTCCCATCGCTCGTATAGATGGAAGTGGTCATAATATGGCCTAAATTTCAAGTCTTCCCCTGGTACGCCATACAGTGCCTTGAGCGTCTGCTTAACATCTGCTACAGACAACTCTTCTCTACCCTTTACGTCATCCTCGTCCACCTCCAGGGGTATGTCCACACAACCAGTCAATGTCATCACGACGGCTATCACGATAGCGAATACGAAGAATATAAAACCTGCTGTGCCGAAGTGTGGATGTTTCATGGTTGATTAAAAATATGCAATTGATTAGTAGGCGGTTCGCAAGAACCAATTCCAATTCTGGTAGTGTTCTCTTTAATTTCCATTAAAGGCCAATCTGATTTAATTGAATTGCACCCTATCGTTCCAATTATCATGAATAAAATAACACTTGCGCCAAAGCCGCCCAATCCTATCCATATAAACCGCCAACCCGCTTTTTCTGATAGTTTGAATTTTACGACAATCACTAAACCCAAAAGCATAATAATCAAACACAAGATACCGGGCGATAGAATAATAAAATCTTTCATTGCCATGATTATTTCTCCCTATCTTTTTCATTGATTTAGATATTTTCTCAATTTATGCGGATGTTTCATTTGATTTTATTCTTCATCCTCTCAATCGCCCTCTCGATTCCAACTCTATCGTCTTCCATCTTAATGCTGTGTTGTTCTGTCTTTTGCAGACGTGTCTTTAGTCTCTTTTCATATATACCCAACAGCTTTTTATAAGCATCCTGTTGGTCAATATATATCTTATGTGGGTCAGAGAACTTATATGAATAGCGAGTAATTGGCTCAGGGATTATAGGTGGATTACTAGAGTAGACATATATAGGATTCTCAACATAGGAATTCATATCTTTTGCCAACAAAACAGCCCCCACAGAAATAATCTCGTCACTTTTGCCGATTTCTATGCCGTGATAAACTGCCAGTAATATTGTTTTGATTGGCTCCTGTTCATACCCCTCGCCAGCCATAATAAAATTCATAGTCGGCCTCACATAGACAGTCTCGCCTATACGTGCAGATAAATTACCAAGTAATGATTTATCAGCCTTATACATTTCAGTAGGCATACCATCTGCGCGGCTTGGATTTACCTCTATCGCCACATCTGGATTATCAAAGCTAAGTGTCACTTCCTGGCCTGAACTATCAGTAAGTACCGCACCGCCATTAAGTCTAAACGCGGCATCAGAATTGTTGAAAATCAGCATATTTGTCTCATCTGCATCAGCAATCCCAAAGAATAAAGCATGGGAATCCAGGAAAGCGTCACTACCATAAATCAAAACAATGCCAAAAATAAATACACCAATGATGCTTGCCAGAAACCCGTTTAGTCTGCGTCTATCTTTCAGTCCCAATAATCTATCCATCTTTACCCTCCTGTTTATCGTTCCTCTTTCCAAGTAAATGAACCACCACAATCGGATGCTGTCCCTGCACTATTGATAATACTAATGGCAATAGTTAGGATGTCACCAGTATCACCAGCAATGTTATTTGCCAGAAATAGCTTATTCATCAGTTCCTCGCCCACGTTACCGGATTCCGCCTTATCTTTACCTCCAGAGAGAAAACCGCTATCAATAACAAGTCCGCCACTTATCGCAGTTGCAGCAACGTCAAACTCAACCATACTATTAGTAGCATCAACATCGTTATAAGATGCTCCAGTCAACACCCCATTCAGGATTATCTGATAGCTTATAATCTCATCTTCTGAGACTATCTGATAGCTTTTCGGAATGACAAGCCCACGGTTTGTAATGCTATTGAAGGTTGCTTTATTACGAATGGACAATATAGGCAGTGGGTCATTAACCGTCGTAACATTTCTTAATGCCGTATTTTGAGCAGATCCGGGGATACCCGTAGGGTTAAATCCGCCTTCAGATGTAACTGCCAGACAGGTGAAATCAAAGGTCGTTGTACCACCTGCTACCCCTGTATTTTCAATCACCGCTCTAAACGGTAGGTTGCCAGTAACAGTAAATGGAACTGACTCTGTATTAGCAAATTTAATCTCATGGACGTAGGTAATCTGTCCACCAAAATCCATACCATAGCGAATTCTTCCAGCCCCTAGCCATTGAAAATCTATTATGTATAAATTGTCATTGCTCTCATCTAACGTTTCACCGCTGGAGCCAGTACCATCTAATACATCCAGATTCCAACTGGACTGATTTACAGTATTATCAACAACGGAACCTGATGTTTTAGTTCTTCGTACTATCTTGAGATTGGAGCCATCCTGCTCAAAGAAAAAGCCATTCTCTTCATCAAATAGGCCAATTCTCTTACGAACATTCGCAGTCTTTGAACCTAAGATACATGTCCAGACGACGAACTGGGACTTTCCCGGCTGGTATCTGAAATATTGCCCACTTTGGAATATAGCCTTATTACCAGAGGACGTTCCACCAGTAGACAAGCGCGCGGCTGACGAGTTAGGAATATGCGTAGTATCGCCATTAGTATTTGATTCCTTAAAAAATAACGGCTGCAAATTGTACGTAAACTGTATCTCAAAGATATTAAATGGGTTTGATACCCTAAGCCGCCCAAAAGCATCCAGACTCGCACTATCAGCATATAAGAACTCACGAAAAGTCGTCGTATTCCCAGACAAACTACATGCTAATATAAGAATAAGTATTAGAGCAAATAGTCTTTTCATAGTTGCCTCACATCACATGCCAATTACTACCATCTGAAACGATAGTAACAGCTTCTTTGTCTATCAGAGTGACCGTCAATACTTCGTCAATTAACTCACTGCCGTTAGCATCTATCGTAACATTATTAGCCACTGCACCTGAATTCTTTATCCAGTACATCCGACCAGGTACAGTAGCCGCCGATGGCAAATTAACAGTTATAGCACTGTTGGTAGTATCACCAACCAGATATGCCTCATCAGCAAGGACAAAGGGTGTATCAGCATCAGTGATTGTTGTTAGCTGCATTGGAACTAAATGCTCGACTCCTGCACCATCTTTGAAATATAACTCATTATTAGATTTGGTATAGACTTGCCCAAAATCATCTACAGTAGAAGGCGTCGTAATCTCAGGCAATAACAAACGGTTATCTATAAGCCTATGTCCAAAAACAGATAAGCAGAATATGATTAAAATGATTATGGTAATAACTATTTTTTTATTCATTATAATACCCCTTTAGCATTTTATAATAAAGCCATACTTGAAGTGCTGTCAATTCCACGTCTTCTAACCAAACGACTCCCATGTCGCCTTGAAAGAATTGAGCCTGACCGGCTCCTGTATCGAGACTGCCTATTGTAACGTCTGTTCCGCCGGCTACCATACCGGCATAAGCCCCGTTATTGACTTGACCTTCGGGAATGGCGATGCCATCAACGTACCAAACAGTATTGGTGTCTGACATAGCAGTTACACCGCCTTCTGAATTATATGTATGTGCTATAAAATGCCACCCGACAGATAAGGGCGCATCACTTATGTTGGATACCTCGACATTATTTGTTTCATCATAAAAAAATGCCACGATAGTTTCGTCAGCGTTCAACCTGAAACGATATTCACGATCAGCAGTTTGGCTATCATATTTCGCAATAATAACCTGAAATGTCCCAGTGTCGACAACCTCAATCCAAGCACAAAAACTAAAAGGTTTTCCTGTTTCAGGCCACGAAAACGCAGGATCGTCAGCAACGGTCAGATATTCATCCCCTCCATCGAAGAAATTAAGCGTCCACGCCAGAGACTTAGCAACCTGATCACTTGTTGTAAAATTATTGTAAGTCGCATCATGGGCAGATGCAGGTGGCGCTCCCTGGTCTGGCTCTATTGTTGCTGGTGTGAGTCCTAGTACCCACAAACCGGGCGGTGTAGTAGCTTGTGAGAGTATATCGCCAATCAACATTTCTGAGAACTGGTCGTCCAATGGGTCGCCTGAGAGTTCACCATCTTTATTGATCCTCAATCTCTCAATATTATTGGTGTATAAAGATACCGCAGCATTTTGTCTGTTAATAAATACAATATCATCATTAGCACTCGACAATGAACCAAGATACCAAAGTTGTGTATTTGTATTATAAGAATTATGCCCTGTAATAACTACAGGAGTAAATTGAGCAGCACTCTCTGCTGTTACCTGGAATACACCAGCCGCGAACCCTCCAACATTTCCAGGGTTAGGGCCCTTCACTTCCCATGTTGCATTTGGTGCAGCCGTCCCAATCCCCCCCCGCTCATTCGTCGTGTCAATATTGAGAATGGGAGTGCCGCCGTCTGAATCAAGCACCTGGAAGCCTGTAGTAGAATCTGTGCTACTCTGAAATACAGAATCACCTAAAATCGTAATATCACCACGAATTTCCGTGTCCTTCAACGCCACGACGGGACTCGATGTAACATTAGTTGTGGTAGTCGGAATATATGGTTTCGGAGACCGCTGTATAGAACTCCACGCATAATATGTGTCGCCATTGTCCGCATCAGTCTTCGATCCGTATGTGGGAAGAAAGTCATCTACTACCAATACGCAATCCAGATTGACCGAGGCTACCGTTGCAGAAGAGCCGCTCCACGAAAGAGCCTCAGCCTCAAATGTTCTTCCAACTGGCACGACCTCCATCGTTCCTGTAGCGTCACCGCCGCCGAATGTCCCGCCTGAGATAATAACTTCGGCTATTGTGCCTGTGGCTCCTGACGTACCGCCAGTTACGGTATCGCCAACAGCCGGTTCGGTTCCTGATCCTGTATTGTAATTCAGTATCGTGTTGATGCCAGTTATGTTACCCTTCGTAGCCGTACTCGCAGCAATAACCTCAAGCTCTCCACCAATATCAATTCCTGATGTTCTGAAATTCGTTCCTGTATCTATTAGCCTGGTGGCTTTATTATTTATCCCACTATCGTCCGTTCCGGTAACAGGTGTTCCCTTAGCTACCTGCACACCCCAGACAAATGTTGCAATATCGGCATACGGACGAATCCAGACTTGTGTGCTGCTTGGAGTAATGTCGGCTGTATAATTCATCACGTACCGTCGCCAATGTTTATTCACCCAAACATTCTTAATGATAACAGTATGACCACCAAACCTCAGATATAACGTAGTGTTGTGAGCCTCCTCCGTTCTTAACCAGACACTGAACTGCAACAAATCTCCTTGCGAAAAGTCAGGACTTGCCTCAGTATAATACAGATATGCCGAGCCGTCCGAACTTACAATACGACCAGCAGTAATAGTTCCGTCGGGAGCTACGGCAGCATTGTTTTCCCTTGTTACCAGATTGCCGCTGGACAACCAATTGGAGAAGTCCTGGCTGTATTTTTGTATATTATTTGCATAATCGCCAGTTCCAAAAATCGGAGTATTGAAATTACCCCTGTCCACGCCAAGCGAAGATTGAACAGAGATATTGTCTTCCTTTGCCGCCCTTATCAGCATATCACCACTCACGGCTTCTATTTCCATCTCAGTTTGCCAATAATTGTATATATTCGACTTTATTACTCCAGCAGGGAAAGAAGAATTTCCTACATTGTGATTGCCTATAACGAGTTGGCTATCATTGATGCGATGACCATTAGGAGTATTACTATTATTTAGGACCGAATCATCATTTCCAAGTCCTGCTACAGCAAAAGTGCCCACGATCCGAGACCTAACTGCGCTCGGCCCTAATTCTATTGGTTGTACCCCGTGACTCTCTATTCTGTTATCTATTATGAGAGATTCAATCGCTTCTGTATATACACCACGAGTTACAGAACCCTCGATAGCATTGTTAGCGATAACTACACCGCCCACTCCAGGTGTTGCATAAATACCATAGGCGTTGTACCACAGAACACTATCCAATATTCGGCAACTATTGGCAGTCGAGCCTAAGTACACCCCATAAGTGTTTCTAAAGAGCATACAGTGCCTGATGGTCGAGTAATAACATGCAGCATCGGTGAAAAAGATACCTTTTATAAAGCCGTACTTATTTGTGTTTTCATTTCCACTATACCAACCACCGATCCAAACGTCCTCTATTAACACGTCACGGTCACCGACAACGTGAATACCATTACCGGCGACAGGTGTAGTTGTGGAGTAAATTCGCATCCCGCGCACAACTGCACTCTCATACGGTTCCGCGTCAACCACATGGGTTATATCTATACCATCCCCACCGCCGCCGACAATGATCTCTGTGATCTCCCTGCCAGCGCCGATGAATTTAGTTCCATAGCGGATAGATAATGCAGAACTCGTCAGGTAACTACCAGCAGGTAAGAAAACCTTCCGTACAGCCAATTCCGCCGCTGTCAACGCAGCCTGTAATTCAGAAGTATCGTCAGCAACACCATCGCCAACAGCCCCCCACCACTGCGGAACGACGTATTCGCATGAACCTGCGGCAAAAACAAATGTCCCATCTCCTGACAATACTTGATAATTCCCGGCTCTAAAAGAACTTGAGAAGGTTACAGTAACACCCACATCTGCGCTTATTTGCGCTCCCTTCTCAATAAACACATCAGTAGTGAAAGCTATATTGCTACTAATTCTGTAAGTGGCTGCTCCACCAGTTAGTGGTGCAAAGTTAAGAGTCTTGCTACCTGCGTTAGTATTAGCGGTATTTACATTAGCTCTATCGTCTGTAGTACCATCTCCAGTAGCTCCATCTATCCGAACATCGTATCTATTATCAATACCTATTTCATTGCTAATAAAAGTTATCGGAGAGACACTCCCTGCAACATCCCCCACTCCTCCACCAGATACTTCACAATACCAATTAGTCCCATCATAATGACCCGTAAGTATGTTATTAACAGCAGAAGTCCAATCAGACCCCCCATTACCCAAGAGATCTGTACCAGTAAAGTCTATCGTTGTATTAGCAGTTGTGAATAGTATAGCTATTCGTTGACCAGTTATTGCATTATCAAAAGTAGTTATAGTAGTTGGTGCAGTATTTTCTTCTTTGAAAACGTTACCATTATACACTGATGGAGTCGTATCGCCATCTATGAGTCCTATCACCACACGATTGAATAGTCTTCCCGATAGATCAATCCACTTGCTAACAGAAAGTTTCCTTGCGTGGTAATCCCTACCACCTTGCCCCATACAAGGTACAGCAAATAAGGACAATATCAATATGGCTATAAAAAGTCTCTTCATTGCTATCTCCTATCAAATGATATTGCTATTCTGAATGAAACATCAGTGGCTGCGGTTTCTATTCCAATAGTTCCATATATAGAACCAACTCCATCTCCGTTCTCAAACTTGAATGGCGTATTATCGAAGCTAGGGGTATTATCAGTGGGAAGCGTATACTTCGTTTCCTCGTACAATAGGTCGCCAGCTTCCTTAGCATTTCGCCTATAGAGCCTCATTCTCCAAATGGTGGTAGCGGCCACTTTAGGATCGGCAGCATCATGAGGGGTTACATCAACTCCGGTTATCATGCACCCCCTTGGGAACGGTTCATTCACTGAATCTGTATCAAGCTCAAATGCTACATCGTTGCCATTGGTAACAGCAATATCAACCTCTAAAGTTCCACTTTTGGGGAGTATCAACTTTTGTACCATAATCAACTCCCCTCCTCCGTATGCTTCTGAATCGCAACCATCAATTCAACAATCTGTCGAACTTCCATTTCCAATATGTCTTCCATTGTGTCTCCAATACTAGACTTTTGTTAGGGTGAAAAACTGCCTGAATTTACCATTCACATGAAACTTCCCCACCATCACATTATCATTATCAGGAGAAACCTTCAGGTGATCCATAATTATGTCCTCATCATATGTGAGAACCAACCCTAGAACATCCTGAGACACTGTGAAGCCTCCCCACTTGATGCCCAATAGCCTATTGTACCCCCTGGTGCCCTTGATGACCTTTCTGTCAAGCCGCATAAAGCTCCACCAACCCCACATACTAACTTTCCATTTTCCTTCTAGCTGTTCTATGGTGGGCTTTTGGCCAGCTACATAGAGACTTATTGCTTTCAGCTTTCTCATGAGATTCTCCTAGTAAATTACTCCAGCTTCATATTTGGGGGCATCAGTCACCTTCAGGATAGCCCCACCAAGCTCTGAAATGGCCATCTCGGCCAATCCTAAGTCGAGGTGTGGGTAATACACTACTTCCTCATTCAATCGCTCTTCATCAATACCTACAAGAAGAGCTTTGGTAACCGGATGTGCTCGCCACTTACCATTCGTTACCGTTGCTATTCCAAAGTTGTCTATTTTCACCTTTACGCTCATTTCAAGCCCCTCAACAGTTTATATATGAAGTCAAACATCTCAGGGTCTTTCTTGGCTAACTGGCTCGGACTTGCCATCATATATTCTACCCCCATAGCTAATATTTCCGTTGAACCATCTTCGTAGTGTTTCCCCATAAATGGATTAGCAAATTTATCCACTTTTGTTTTTTCTCTTCCATAACCTTTGGTGCTCATTACTTTATTCAGCGATACTAATTTTTCACCTTTGGTTCTCCTATCGTAAAATTCCTTAGCAGCCTCTTTCACTTGAGGGTTTCTAATTTCAATCCAGTGCGCTACTTCATGAGCCACTTTGGGTGTGGACAACTCTTTAGATATGGACATCACCATCTCTTCATCACTATAGCGAGGCCTTGCTCCTTTCACTTGCGGTCTTACCCGAAGAGTTCCACTTGTCCCTTGATAAACACTCTCATCCATCATAGTTGAAACTTCCTTCAATCTTTCATTTACTGAATCCTGGAAATCTTGTTTCTTTTTGGCATATGTTTCATCTATCTCATTTTTTATCTTGAACCCCCCAGGAGAAACTTGCGTGTGCTGCCTAGTTGCCAAATTCCTTTCAGCTCTCAAAGCCTTCAGATGGGAGTCTTTAACTTCCAATTGAGTTGATATTCGTTGAAACTCAGACGATTTCTCAAAAGCCTTCAGCGATGGGTAATTTTTTCTAGCATCAACAAGTTGTTGTTTTAACGCTTTCACTTCATCAGCTACAGGTATTATATTCACATTGTGTTCATCCACTATTCTGATTATGTCTTTACGTACTACCCCACTATCAGCATATTTGGTTTTCCCCATGGCTTTGGCTATATCATCAGTGGGGGCTATAGCTTTAGGAATATCTCCAGCTTTAGGTTTTGCCACAGTTGGTGCCAACTTCTGCGTTTTCGGTTTAGGAGCTGTAATTATTTTCGTTGGTGGTTTGTCTGGATCAGTCACCTTAATAGCTAATTCTCTATTCACATCCGGGGTGCTGGTAACGTACAAATCACTCACCTGTATAATGCACTGACAATTAGTACCGCACCGGGTGACGTTGAATCCCTCACCTGGCAGCCCAGGTAGTGTCTCCTTTGTGTACGGACTACCCCTTTGGTATATGGGGCACGTCGGACAATGCTCAGCAGGTTGCATCTTCCAGTCAACTATAACATCATCGGGGAGAGAAGCCAGATGACCAGCCTCAAACATAGCAGTTCCACGTTCAGCATATAAGTGTGCTCGCTGGCTCACCCTACCTGTCAACTCTCTTCCTAAATCCTTCTGCTGTTGTATATAGTTACCAAAGTTGTTCAAATATTGATTCTGCGTATCAGCTTGCTGACGAATGAAATCGGTCTCCCACTTCTTCAGAGGTTGACCACCATTGCCCTCTTTGTAGAGCTTTCTGTAATTATTCTCAATATCCTTTCTCATGCCAGCCTTAAACTGCTCAACATTCGTTCCACCTGTCATCACTGACTGAGCACGTTTCTCAACATCGGTGTGAAAGCGAGCTATAGTCTTATCTCTATCTATCCTGAATTCTCTATTGATGTGCTGACGTAGGTCGTACGAGCTGGCATATCTACCTTTGGTGATTCCGCTCACCCGGTCAACAACGCTCTTAGTTATATCATCAACGAATCCCTTCTGCCACTCAAGAGAGTCAACCACCTGTTGCATTCCCTCTTTGCTCAACTTGAGTGTTGTGAAGCCCCCTCGACCTTTACCAGTCACCACCAGCTTGGGCACTGTATCCTTCTTGGCTTTCTTGAGAGCATCTTTCATCAGGCTGAAGCTGGCAACCTTATAGTTACCCATGATAGTTCTAACTTCCTTCATCACCTGACTTCTGGAGGCTGTCGTGAAGGCAACTCCAATCTTATCTGTGGGCAACTTAGCTGCTGGTAACGCCGGAGCCTCATTCATGAGTGATTCTGTTGCTTCATGAAGGCCTAAGCTGGTATCCAGCGCCCTCTCCCCCAAGGTGGGAATATCTTTCGCTTTATCTTGTACCACACTGACCAACTTCTTATCATCACGCACCCCCTTAACAGCGCCAGCAACAATAGCATCAGCCATTCTACGCTTGGCCTTCTTCCACTCAGCAGTCATCTCACGTATAACCGGAGTAACATAGTGCTCTGGCTTAAACTGATGGGGCAACCACTCAGTTATCTGTTCTACTGCTATTGCTAATGTACCCACTATTAGTGCTTCATCAAACTTTTCTACCTGTTCCTTCAGTGGCTTTTGGAGAGGAGCACCTGACATCTCGGCCATTCTGCTGCTCAATTTGCCATCCATCCGCAGCACTCGTTTGCTTCCCTTACCAGTTACTCTATAGCTCTCATGTCTTTTAGAGATCCCCACGTCTAGTCCCCTTACTGGTAATGTCAACACTATATCTTGCACTACCGCTCTTGAAAGAAGATACTATCTCTTTCTCCTTGAAAAACCTTTTGTCTGTATGAAAGCTGGCATAAATACTGCTTACTTTCAAAGTGCCACTTAATAAAGCGGGAGTATCTGGATCGGAATACTTCTGTGCAATCCTCTTCGATGGAGTAAAGGAAGTCAGCACATTATTCTTCACCACGGCAGTAGTTACACCGGTCTTGGCTACTCCCGATCTCAAGCCATCAGCCATACCGCCATATACACCCCTATAAACAGGAAGAGTGGTCTTACCTTCTATCTTGCCTATCACTGACTGATTGAATCCTGTATAAAGTTGAGCTGCTCTAACATGCTCCTGAGTCACATTTGACTTAGGTGTATACTTGCCCCCCCTCATCCCTTCATAAGCTATTAAGTTGATGCCACTACTGACTTTGTTTCCTGTGTTTCCATTATTCACATTGGCCATAACAAAGATCGCACCAGTTCCAGACACGTTACCCTCATACCAATCCTGGTTGTTTTTGGCAAAATCTTTACGTACACCATCAGATATGCCTTGCTCCTTCAGAAAAGCATCACGAGTTTTGGCTCTATCTTCCAGCTGCTGGCCAGCAGCCTTAGTTGCATGTTTGTCCATACTCACTTTAGCTTTGGCAGACAATTCACCAGGGGTCTTAAGCCCACCATAACTCTTGTTTATTTCAGCCAGGTTATTATTGACTGTATCTTTAGCTCCTTTATTCAAAGCATTCTGAACATCCTTGGGGGCATCTTCAAACTTCACACTTGTTTTTTTGCCATCTGCGCCTGTTACTACCACCTTGGAGGCAAGTGGGCCAGTTTGTATCTGTGGATCAGTCACCCCATTATTCAACATCTGGATTTCTACGTCCCCCAAACCTTTCTCCAGAAGATACTGAGTTCCATCGGCAGAAGTAACAGCCAAGTCGGTTGCAAAATAGCCTCGAACATCCAAACCAGTCTGTACAGTAAATCCGCCACCAGTGGCTCCGCCAGATGAGAACCTCCCCCTGGCATCATGGTGGACATTGTACTCCAGCAAGATGTCTCGAAACACCCTCACTTTGTCATCCAATGTAGCTGGCTGAGTCATTTAGGTCTCCTCTCAGCTTGTTCCATCAATATCTGTCTAAAGCGTTCAACAGCAATATGTTGCTCATTAGCTGGTCTCTCGATTCCTATATACTTGACCTTGTTGGCAGTCAACCACTTGGTGACCTGCTTGCGTGTCTTGAACCTACTGGTGTTGAACCTATATGCTTGCACAATCATTCCCGCAGGAGCCGTCTTCAACTTACCAATGAGAATACTCACACCATTGGTGATTCTCTTAGTGCGAATCGTTCCCTTCTTGAAGTCATTTGAGTTCTTGACTGTGACTGCCCATACATTACGGAATGGCATTGCTAACTCCTACTGTTTCTTAGCTGGTTCTATTGGTGGAGTATCAGACAGCTGCGGCACATTCTCAATCATCTTACCAGTATACAGCGATGGGGCAGCATCAGGAACGCCGTCACCATCACGGTCTCTTGAAGGGTAAAAACCCACCGTCTTGATCTCACCAAGGAACTCCTCAGCAGGATGATCAAGAAACAGAAAGCGAACGAACCCCTCTACCGTTCTTGTATCCTCCAGTAGCTCATGAGCAACCACTGGTATAATTTGCTTCAAGCTCTCTGCCTCTTGCTCCAAAGATTCTATCTCTCTTTTGATGACAGCCACCCTTTTGCCTATTGCAGCCACTCTAGCTTCATCCTGCGGTGTTATCCTGGAGATAGTAGGATTGAGAGCTATAGCCTCAAGAGCTTCCTCCATAGCATCATTAGCATCATCCTTAGTGCCAACTATATCCAGTTCTGGAATCGACCAGCTGAATGTCCCATCATCATTATCTTGAATCAGTAGTACATCTCTATTATCCATGTTCATTCCTTTCAGCCCGACTTACCCAAATGCAATTATGAAGGTTTAGCCTTCTGTGTCAAGCTATGATCCACCCAATATTTTGGCTTCTACCCCTTACGAGTTGGTTTCCGAACCACCTTCTTCTTGGTTTTCTTCTTCGGTTTATAACCAACAGGGGCGGGATTCTTTCTTAACCAATTAAGATTGTCAAAATCATCATCAATTTTTACTGCCATAACTAACCCCCAATCATCTTACCATGTTCTAATGTCCACAGAAACTCTTTTAGCAAGCACATGTTTGCCAAGTGTGGCACCTTTTATATTCGTCACACCACCCACTACCACTTCCGACTCTCGTAAGCTGAATAACTTACGATTCGTGAAATGAGAATCCATAATATTTGATGTTTTGAATGTATTCGATATAACAGCCCCAGAAGGCTTGGCTCCTGCTACGCCACCAATGGCAAAATCTTGAGCAATCTTTGTCTTACTCGTCCAACTGCTGAGAGCACCCACTTCTATATCAACCTTACCCCCTTTAGCAGAGCCTATTGCCCCTCTGGCTTGATTGTAAGCAATCCCCCGATGAAGGGTTATCTCATCACCAAACTTAGACTTGAGCATTGACTGATTTGTCTTAACACTAAGTTCGTGTGCTTTTTGAAGACCTGGTGAAATTTTAGTTTCATATGACTTAGCAGGAAGATATGCGGATTTTCTAATCCCAGTCATCTCAGGTCTGCCAGTCACAAGATTGTTCATTCTAGCCATTTCCACAGCACCAGGGTGAGTAACATTGGTTGTAAAGTCTTGCATGAGAGCATCTAGCTTACTTACATCCTTATCCTCCACCCCTTGTTCTCTCAGGAAGTCTTGCTTGGCAGTATGGTATTTCTGAACACCAGCTTTAGTTTCGAGGTTTATATCTCCTAAACCAGTAACAAAGTCATCAATAGCTTTCTGATCACCCACAGGCTCCTTGGCTGGTGCTCTATTGTCCTTACCTTTGGTCGTATTACCAAAACCGCCAACTCCAACCCCGGAGCCAGCCCCAGCGAATCTCCCATCAGCTCCATGTTGGGTATTATACTCACTCAGCATTCCAGCTATTATTACTCTCTTGAACTTCTCCACTTTCTCTAACTGAGTTCCCATAATCAACTCCATGTCTGATATCCTCGTGAAGCCATCTCATTTGGCCTGTAACGCAATCCTTTTCGATATGTGAGTATTTGGTCAACCTCCCGCTTTCAATGTCAGCAATCCCTGTTTAGCGTTCTGAGTAATCAGGTGAGCACCGCCAAGCTCTCTCTCTGCCAAATTACCCAGTCTCTCTAAGCTCTCTTCTAGCTTCTTAGTGTCTTCACCCTTAACAGCCCCCACTCCAGCTAACAGTTGAACAAT
>SDBT01007516.1_pt1 | contig 17916 bp, 18 predicted proteins | sample 2277101 | NCBI WGS metagenome assembly SDBT01 (sample SAMN10404973, study PRJNA504765) | marine sediment metagenome | isolation source: marine sediment core GS10_PC15, 103 cmbsf | place: Arctic Ocean: Southern Knipovich Ridge | collected 2010 | reverse complement strand
TGACGGACCGATCACCAACTGCACGATAACCGACAATGGAGCCGGTCAGGGCGGAGGTCTTTCCTATTGTGACGGGGTTATCAGTAACTGTAGTATAACCAATAATGGGGCGTATGATGGCGGTGGCATGCATGATTGCGACGGTCAAATACAGAACTGCTCAATCAGCAAGAATATCGGTTTAATTTCCGGCGGTGGCATGCATGATTGCGATGGCCCGATTACAAACTGTATTATCAGTGGTAATCGGGGCGAATCATTTGAGATGTCCGTGGGGGAGACCAGAGGCGGGGGGCTGTATAATTGCGATGGTCAAATTAACAACTGCACAATTACAGGTAACTCTTTCGTTTACAATGGCGGTGGATTATATTTCTGTGATGGTGTCATTAGCAATTGCATTATCTGGAACAATGATGCGAATGAGAATAGCCAAATGTCTAATTCAAGTGATCCTATTTATAGTTGCATTGAGAACTGGTCGGTCGGCGGAATAGACAACATTAACGATGATCCCTATTTTGTGGATACAGGATATTGGGATAATAATGGTACACCAGAAGATGTGGAGGATGATTTTTGGGTCAAGGGAGATTTCCATTTGAAATCCCAATCAGGTAGATGGAATCCAAACAGTAAAAGTTGGGTAATTGATGTGGTAACCAGTCCTTGTATCGATACAGGTGATATGAGTAGTCCTATTAGTTATGAGCCATTTCCTAATGGCGGCCGAATTAATATGGGAGCTTACGGCGGTACCGAACAAGCAAGTAAATCATATTTTGGTGTCACAGTTTGTCAGACAATTATAGCCGGTGATATAAATGGCGATTGCAAGGTAGATTTTATGGACTTTGCGATTTTAGCTGGCCACTGGCTTTGGGAAGAATAATTCGATTATTCTAATACTCAAGTTTGTACTTAAATTACATACTTTCTGCTATTTTCCATTACTCTATCCGTTTGCTTGGGAACATCCTGCACATATCTTGTAGCCATTTTCAGATTAGCATGGCCAAGCAATCGCTGCGTATACTGTTTGGTGCGACCCAAAAGGTCCTATAACTGTTTTGGCCTTTGTTATCAGCCTGATAGGGGCGGAAATTGTGGTAGAAATGGCACTGGTAGTTCTACTGGCTTGACCATAGAATCGGCTTTGGTTGGTGAGATTTAGGGTGTTTGGGCGAATTCAATTGACGTTAGTGGCTGAATTTGGGATGATATTAGATGTGCATAAATCGATTTTGGGGAACTTTTAGCCCCTTTGATGGTCTAATTTAGAAGATAACCGTGAGTGAAGCAGCAAGAATAAATATTGACGATGTCGCACTGGTCCGGCAGTGCCGTATGGGCGATTCGGTGGCTATGGAGCGTCTGGTATTGAAATACCAGAATCGAATCTACAACGTAATTTTGAGAATTTGTGTTAATCCGGACGATGCCGCGGAACTTACGCAGGATACATTTGTCAAAATAATAGAGAATCTGGCCCGTTTCAAGGAAAAGAGCAGCTTTTACACCTGGGCTTTCAGGATAGCCGTTAACCTGACCTTGAACTATTGCCAGCGAAAAGTCAGGCTCGGCCAAATGTCGCTCGATGCCCAGGAATCAGAGCACAACTGGCGAGCCCGGACGCAATTGAAGGAGTTTTTAAGGGACGAAAGTTCGCCCGATCCGGCCATAGTTGCCCAGAGCAGGGAGCTTTGCGATTTAGTTCATAAAGGACTGGCCGAGCTTGAAAACGATCAGAGGACGGTAATTGTTCTCAGGGATATTGAGGGAATGAGTTATTCTCAGATTGCCGGTGTTTTGAACGTCGAACTCGGTACTGTAAAGAGCAGGATCAGCAGAGCCCGATGCAATCTAAAAGACATTTTGGAGAGTATGTTAAAATGAAAAGTAATGTTAATATCGACGAGTTACTCAACGGTTACATCGACGGTGAGTTGAACGACAGGCACCGGACCGAGGTCCAGCGGCTTATCTCGCATGACGATCAGGTTGCGAATCGATTTCGGCAACTTCAGAAATGCAAGACCCTTGTTACGGCACTTCCTCCGGCAGAGGTTTCGGGCGGACTTCTCGAACGCATCAAGACTTCGCTTGAGACAAAAACTCTCGTTGGATCGAATGAGCAGATCGAGGTTGAAGCCCGCCGAGGTGCTATTCATCTTTTCGCACGAAGACTTACGACAGCCGCGGCATTGTTCATACTCATAGCCGTGCTTGGCGCCGTTGTCTTTACCATTCTCGCTCCAGGAACACCGCCACCTGCCCCTATTGCGTTTGAGGGAACTCTCGAACTTGGAACATCCAATGTCGTGGCGATAGAGAATGTAATCAACAGTTCCGGTGTCTCGGTTAGGCCGGTTGTGCAGGACGGTAAAAAGACATATGTCATTACCGGTAGCCGCGAGGTCGTTACGGCGATGTTTACCGACATGTCTGAAATCTGGGAAAGTATTGATTCCAGTAAGCTAACTGTAGAGACCAAAACCGGCAACCAGACCGGTTACGATAACTTAAGTACCGACGATATAACAGCTCTTATCAATCCGCCTAAACCGAGACTCACTGAACATGAGAGTGACACTGAAACTACGGCCGGGACCGCCAAGCCGCAGAAAATCGTTTCGCTGACCATTGTCGTCTCGGACGGAAAATAACTTACTCAAACTGACCGATTGGTCAGTTTGAAAAGTAAAAAGTAAAAAGTAAAAACTGTGGATTCGGCCCCCGGCCGAGGCTTTCTTATTTTTTTAGGCCGAGAGATCAAAGGAATGCTTGAAATCAACAACTGCTGTTTAGTCATCGTCGATATCCAGGGTAAACTCGCCCAATTAATGCACGATAAAGATGCCCTTTTTAAGAATGTGCGGATACTGATACAATCTGCAAAGATGCTCGAAATACCCATTCTCTGGTGCCAGCAGGTACCCATGGTGCTCGGAGCGACAGTACCCGAAATATCCGAGTTGTTGAGCGACCTTGAGCCTATCAACAAGGCAACGTTTAGCTGCTGTCTGCATGAGCCTTTCGCAGGTGCATTGAAAAAGCTCGAACGCTCGCAGGTACTACTTTGCGGAATAGAGACACACATCTGCATCTATCAGACGGCAGTGGATCTTATGGCTCAGGACTACGAGGTCAATGTCATTGCCGACGCGGTTTCATCGAGAACGTTTGAGAACAAGCACATAGCACTTGGCCGATTGAAGAGCGAATCGGTCAAAATCTCATCAACCGAAATGGCCCTGTTCGAGTTGCTAAAGACCGCCGAGCACGAGCAATTCCGCAAAATCGCCAGGATCGTAAAATAATCCACAAAAAAGCATCGCTGGAGGCTTTATCCATGCGAGAAAATTTGACATTTCGAGGGATTTGGGTAGTATTAATGCTCCCGAAAGGGATAAATTAGGGTTTTTGAATGGTTGTTTGAGAAATACCAGCTAATATAATGTAAAAGCCTCTGAACATAACCAATGGCTTTTAAGTAATAAATCAATAATGCCGAATTAAAGAGTAATATTCGCCTTTGCTTTAGAATATGATACTTGGAGGTAAAATAATGAAAAAGACGCTATTTCTACTGGTAATTACATTAACCGTTGTTATTAGCACGGCAAGGGCCGCACAGGACACGAACTCGACAGATATGGAAAAAAGAGTTAGAGAGCTTCAAAAAAAGAGCATGAAGAGTCGTCCCTCTAACATCAATAGACAACGAAGAAATGCCGAACTCGAAAGCCTACAAGGATTAAGCAGAGAAGAGCGAAGAGAGAGAATTCGACAACTCCGTACAAAAAGAATGAAGGAAATGGAGGCCGAAAGGAACAAAAACAGAGGTATTGTCCCCCCTAAAGCAGCAATGGAACAAACACAAACCCTGGAAAAGCTAAAAACACAACTGGCCCAGGAAGACAAAAAACACCTAAAGCGCTTGGCAAAATTAAATAGAATCAAAGTTTTGGCTACAGAGAGCAATAGCCAGAAAACTCTCGCCAGGGTCGATAAGCTCATCGCAAAAGAGCAGCGAAGATCTTCAAACAAACGCCGGCGACTACAGGAACGACAAAGAATGCTTGAGAGAATAAAAGCAAGAGGAAAAGAAATGAGGAGCCCCGACAAGCAAGCCCTGACAAGAAAGGCCATAGAAAAAGCTCACCGAGAAAGATACCCGGAACCAAAAAACACTCCAAGACCATAAAAAATAAATGATAAGAAATACTAAATACGTTAAGAGAGGTTTGAAAATGTTAAGAAAAGCTTTCCTGATAGTTGCCATTACTGTCCTTATGGGCCTCGGTTTAACCGGTTGCAAGAAAAGCTCCGACGAATCTGGCACGGAAAAACCACCGGAAGTAAAAACAGTCCAGGATTACAATACCGAAGCAGAGAAGGAAATCACTAAGGAAAATATGGACGCCGAACTCGATAAGCTCGAAAAGGAAATCGAAAAAGATATTCAATTCGAACCCTGATTCAACTGCCAGAACCTCCTGTCTTTACATTTGAGCTTCCAAACCGCTAAATACGGTCCAATTTTTCCCCGCGGATATCACCTGTCCTGAGCATAGCCGAAGGATCTGTCATGCCCTTTTGCGAATGCCAAGAAACATCCCGAAAAATTATCACTACAAAATAAATTGCTTTTCGGTTAATATACCCTTAAGGGTAGTAAATGTCCGCGAATAAAACCGTAACTGGTTGTTCTTAAGTTACTTACCCGCGGATAAACGGGAAAATTCAATTGAGATCAGTATATTGCCGATACGAACAAAAGGATTCTACAATTATTTCGGAGCATAAGTATGAGAAACAGAATTCTTCTATCGGCACTTTTATTCGCATCGGTCTTCATCGTACAAGGCTGCCAAAAACCACGACCCAGGTTGCGCTATGACAAGGAACTTCCGCCCGGGGCCATTGCCCTGCGAAAGATCACCGATCCGGCGAAAATTCCCGATTTCACTGAGGGTTCATACAATCTCGCAGGATTGCGCAGTGCTATAGATCGCAGTCTTAACTACATGCGCAAACCTTCGAGCAAGAGATTCTTCCCATACTCAAATATCACACACGATCTTGCCGTTGACAGTCTCAAGGCCTTCAAGAACCTCGTGGATTCCGGCACCAGAGCAAGACAACTCCACAACGCCATACTCGAACAATTCGACGTGTACATGTCCGTAGGATGCGATGACCGGGGAACAGTCCTGTTCACCGGCTACTATACGCCAATCTTCAACGGCTCGGCAAAAGCCAACCACAGATTCAAATATCCCCTGTACAAGATGCCAAAGAACCTCGAAAAAGGCTTGGACGGTAGAATTCTCGGACAACGATTATCTGATGGATCATTGAGCCCATATCCCGGCAGAGCCCAAATCGAAGAATCAAAAATGCTCAAAGGAAACGAACTAATCTGGCTCGAAGACCCATTCGAAGTGTACATCTCTCACGTGCAGGGCTCGGCAAAAATCAGATTGCCAAACGGAAAACTCACAACCGTCGGATACTCCGCAAGCAACGGACATGAATATAAATCCGTCGCAAAGGAACTCGTAAAAGACGGAAAAATCTCAGTCGATCAAATGAGTCTGGCCTCTATGATCCAATACTTCAAGGCCAACATTGACCAGGTCCAGGCCTATACCGCACGCAATCCAAGATTCGTCTTTTTCAAAAACCAAAGCGGGCCACCCCGAGGATCGCTGAACGAGCCGGTTACCACGATGCGAACAATAGCTACCGACAAGAGCATATACCCGCGTGGATCTCTGGCTTTTATTTCAACCAAATTACCGAGAAGTAGGGGCAATAGTATCTATCTGGACTCTTACAGCGGCTTCGTACTCGATCAGGACACCGGAGGCGCAATCAGGGCACCGGGACGATGCGACGTCTATATGGGCCAGGGTGACACTGCCGGAAGACTCGCCGGACAAACTTACCAGGAAGGAAGACTATACTACCTCTTCCTGAAACAATACGACGAACCTCTAATACTCGATACATTACCAATGCCAAGACCATCAGACTTCTAATAACCGTGGTCAGACAATATTTCCTGTGATTAGACTCATCCTTGCTGTGAATCGCCTGTGAAGTATTTTCGGATATACAAAAGATACGCCAGAATAACGATGACCCAGATACCTAAAAACAAGCTCATAGATCCCCATAGACTACTATACTGTTTCATAATCTCCAACTGCTGCTCGGGAAAACCCATCTGCTCATAGAAAGTCTGAATATCCACCTTCGAGAAAGTAATAATCGACGATAGAAACCAGCCAACAAGCACCACCAAAGTACACCACCACGCCTTCATATCCAGCTTGTACGCACCCCATGCCGCATAGCCAAGCAGTAAAACCAGGACCAGTACTACGATTGCACCCGAGTTTCCGCTCAAGATAACTCCAAAGAATGGAATTGTCCATCTGTAAGCCACCATGGAGAGCATCGAAACTATCCAGAATACACATACCAGGCTAACGCCCAGAACAGGCAAGGGACATTTGTCGGTCCAGCGGATCTTTGTGTCCCTGTATTCACATGTCGCCTTTACATCCCTGCTTTTATAGAACATGACAAGCACACCGGGTATTATCACGTAAAACAATGCCATAAACGCAACCGTAACACACTTCATGACCGCGACCACCGCCGCAGGAATCTCGACATTTTCAGGCATCTGATCGAACATGTTCGGAAGGAACAGCAATACGAAAACAAATCCACAGGCCCCGCAGACAAGCCATATCCATGAGGAAACTAAAACAAGCGCCCTTGCCCATCGTTGTGCCTTGACAGAGCCCATCCCAATCCAGATGAACCAGACTGCCAGTAGTACATAGAACAATGCGCTGGGAATCATCATTCTGAGGTTGAAGCCTTCGACGGCATCTCCACCAGCAGCAGTTGATACTATCATCCCCATTATCATCAAAGGCACCATTAGAGCACAGAGGACCCCCAGGCTTATCTGAAGGATTCCGAATACTACAAGTCCTGTTTTCCTGTCCTTATAATCCGGACTTTGTACTGCTTCTTCATGTTCGATCATTTTCGTTTCTCCTGATTTTGAAGTTCTGCTTTGGCAAAATCTCCCTTTTGCACCTATCGAAATGTATCATTCCGGACATTCACGAGATATCCTGGATTTGTGGTATTCACCGTACCCCCGGAAATAAAGCTCTGCGGCTGAAAAGAGCCTGAAGAGGCCAGCCAGGACCGATTTCGGCCTTAGCTTGTTTCTGCCTTCTTCGAACGCCGAGCCTCGGCCGATGTCAAAGTGGTCTGTTAAAAGAAGTTTTCCGTCTTGAGTAGAGCCATAGACACAGTATTCTCTGAGGACTAATATGCGAGTGGCCCGCAGTGCAGGGTATGATGCGGCAAAGATCAGAATAACGGCACAAATCGCATACGGTATTGCCTTGGCCATTGCAGAATCGGTTCGCTTCATGCCTTCGCCTTTCATGGAAAGCGTCAAAATGCACTACAACTCTTCCACAGGTATTATCGACATTGTCATGGCCATCTCGACAATCCGAACCGATTTGAAACCGTATATCAAACCGCACACTCAGCCGCGAGAGAAACGCTTGGCAAGGCAAACCACGAAAAGCGCCATCAGGCATCCGCCCGTTAGTGCTTCGATCATCGCCAACTGACGCCAGAAACCCTCTGCCGATGGATAAAGATCACCGTAACCCAGGGTTGTGAATGTTATCGTGCTAAAATATAGTCCCTGCAGGAATCCAGCGTCGTTTTGCACATCACGAGAGCCAAGGGCGGTATTGTTCGTAAACAGAACAGCAAAAAAAAGAATGATAATCACACTTGCAACCAACACCCTCACAGGGCGCTCTCCATAGCCAAAAAGCATCCGTCCAAAGATAAACTCCGGCAAAAGACGGGCGCCAGAAAATACCCGTTTGACTTTATTCACCGCCGAAAGACTTGGAAAACCGCCACCAAGCCACTTATGCCAGAGACCCGCACATCGCTCATTATAAAAACACTCACCCGCAAGACGGTAATAACCGGCCTCGGTCGCGGACTGCTTCACAAAACGCCAAAAGCTCTCGTCTTCTCCATAAAAACGACGACCGAACGAAATCGAATCATATACAGGAACCGCCCGACTCGATGAATAAACACCACCAAAATCAGTAACACCCAGGAACCTGGCCTCGGTAAAATTCACACCCTTGCCAAAATGAGTATTGGCAAATCGGGCCGAACCCTCGAACACCGCACTACCGAAAAGACTATACCCGCTGCATTCTACCGTCCTGAATTTCGCATCCTGCTTGAAAACCGCATTCTTAAATGTCATTACCCCCCCGATAACGCAACCGTCAAAACCAGCCGCACCTCCGAAATATGCATTGCGGAATCGACACTGTCCCTTAAAAGTAGAACTGTTGAAAATCACATCCTTCTCAAACCGAACAGTTACACTATCGGGCTCCGACCACGGACCCCCAAAGACAACATTACCCTCGAAAACACATTTATCAAAAACTACCGATTGACTCAACGTAACAATCTTGCGATCGTCCTCCGGGCGAACGCAAAGCTTCTGGGTCGCAAATTTCTCCGCGGGATCAAATAGACGATTCACATCCAGAACACCAGTAACAGTACAACCGCTAACCTGGATATCTTCACCGCTCGCAATCGCGCCAAGCAAATCGCCCGCTGATACATTCTGATTTTGCCGCTCAAATCCCATCTACAACACAACTCCACAAAAAACCAAAAAAACAGTCTCGACCGAAGGCCGAATCAACAGTTTTAACTTTTTACTTCTTCTCCGGCATATCCGTAATCATGCGAACCTTATCATCCTCAATCAATTTACCCGTCCGCCTGTCCCATCGACGAGTCCGGTGCTCCAAACGATGATCTCCATGACAATCCGTACAATATTTCTTCTCCTTAGCCGTCCCAGCCAGAACCGTCTTATGCTCATCCTCATCAAGAGAGTCCTCGCTATGACAGCCAATGCAAAAGCCATTGATCTTCTCCAAAGGATACATAATCTCAGGTGGCGTAACATTATCCTCATCATTCGTATGAGCATCACTCGATCCGTGACACTGCTCACATTTCATCCCAGCCTTGGCATGGCGCACCGCCAACCACTCATCGGCATAATTTATATGACAAACATGACACCGGCTGTTATCAGCCATCCCCTCATCCGGCTCCTCTTCAGGCCCATCGACAAGCAAAAGCGGCTCATCATCGCCCCCCGACTCAACCGGATCCTGGGGAACACACGTAATAACACCAACCGCCAAAACACCCAAAAAAGACAGCATCGCACAGTATTTGAGATAAATCACAAAACCGCCACCAAAAACCATCTTTCCCCTGCCAGGATCCATCAATATCAACCTTCCATGCCAACCCAAAAAAAAACAAAACCATCACTACCAAGGCAAACATATACTAACGCACTTTCTCCGACTGTCAATAATTTAACCGTAAAATTCCTCTCTCACTTGATTTACGACCGATTAAAGGCAAAATACCAACCGAGAATCCATCTGCGACTTAACTCTTACTACTTACTTCATTCCTATTCGATCAAAGCACAAACAAACTAAGCAGCCAGACCGCACCGGCCGATGCTGCCGCCATCGCAAGAGTGCCCAGAGTATGGAGCTTAAAGCCCTGCGGAACAGTCATCCCCGAAAGCTGTGTCACTATCCAGAAATAACTGTCATTGGTATGACTAACCGCCATTGATCCTGCGCCGATAGCAACTACTACAAGTGCACGCGCCGAAGCATCATCGAGGCCGAGTGTCGTTAAAAGCCCGGAGACAATCCCCGCTGTCGTTATTATCGCCACCGTCCCTGAGCCCTGCGCGTTCTTGAGCACCATCGCAATAAAAAACGGAAGCCATATCCCAAGCCTGGCACTCTGTAAATTCTCACCCACAACCTCGGATATCCCCGAGTCCTTAAGCACCCTTCCGAACGCACCACCACAACCGGTAATAATGATTATCGATGCGGCATTGACAACAGCATGACCAACCCAGCCTCTCGTCGATAGCATCTCGCCTGTCAATTTCTTCGGTAGCATAAACGCGAAAAACACACCTATAAGCATTGCCACTACCGGCTGACCCAAAAAGTTGATACCCACACCGACAGCACCACGCTCGGCACCCTTATTCACAAGGCTCCAAACCGAATTCAACACTATCAAAACAATCGGAAGCAATATCGGAATCACGGACATAAGAGCAGAAGGAGCCTCGGCTTCGATACCCGCTGAAACTTTTTCACCTTCCACATCAGGACTAATATAAGTCCTCGCCGCGAACTTCACCGCGAACAACCATCCCGCCGCGATAGCCACAATACTCACAATCAATCCGAACATGATTACCATACCAAGATCAGCTTCGAGTGTTATCGCAGCGGCAACAGGCCCCGGCGTCGGAGGGACCATCGAGTGTGTCGCCAACAAACCCATACTAAGCGCAATCACACTACCGGCCAATGATATACGAACCTTACGCGAGAGTGCCTTAGCCAATGGACAAAGTACGACAAACGCCGAATCGCAAAACACTGAAATACTGACAATATAACCGACAATAGACATCGCCAGCGGCACGTTCCCCTTACCGACAACTTTGAGCGTTGCATCAGCCAATTTCAAAGCTCCACCAGATTTTTCCAGAAACGTCCCGATTACTGAACCGGCCAAGATCACAATACCAATATGCCCGATCGTTCCGCCAAAACCGTTATTAACCGATTTGACAACTTCGACAAGAGTCATCTTCCCACAAAACGCACCATAAAAAAAAGCGGCAATCAAAAGGGCAATAAACGGATGAAGCTTAAACCGAGTCGTCGAAACAACGATAAAAGCTACCGCAATTAACAAAAGAATCATAAAACGCATAGATGCTACCTTAGCAAAACACTAACGCCTGACCTTACGAACCGTTAATACACACGTCACCTGCGAAGGAATTTCAAAGCCAATCCGCGTCCGCGGACCTTTAACCTCAACCTTCTGTCGATCCAGAACAGAACCTCCATCTTTGGACAGCAGAATCTCATACTTGCCGTCATTTAGCATGTACAACTCGGCCCCCATCTTCCTGCCTTCGCTTGCGAAGTTAAACAGTTGGGCCTTGAAACTCTCACGACCCGATTCGCTTACAAAAGCTGCAATCTCACGAGGCCGCGTCAGCCATCGCACTGCCATCAGCGGAAAATAAAGCAAATCGCCCGCGTCTCCGGTCGCAACCTGATAAATGATAGATCGATTGAACTGGCGAATCCCGGCCCTGCGACTTTTCTCATCTTTACCCCAATGACCAAACGCATGAGGGTGCATAAACAATCGGTCCGTACAACGCATCTCACTCGTATAGGCCTCGAAGTTCACACGCATAAACTCAACATTATTACGCAGTGCCTCAACCATCGGACCCATATCACCGGTCAGCCGATGAGTTATAATCGGATCGGCTTCACGCAGTAAAAGATCATCAAACTCGTCACTGCCCGTAAGCAGTCGATACTTCGCCAACGCAGGCATAATGCCATCCATTTTCTCGGCGCACCATGCCTCGGATCCAGGCTTTGCCAACTCGCGAGCTGCCGCATCATCAATATATTTAAGACGAATCCGCGCCATACTCCGAAGCGGCTCCAAATACTTCTGGTCACCGGTCATATAATAGGCAAGGATCAGGGACCTGCACATCTGGCTCAACTGGCTCGGGAATGCATAATAATTCGTCTCGTTCGCGGTATAGTTAATCGGGTTCCACCAGGTCTCTCTCGGCCCTCCAATATTACCACTGGGCCAGGCAATAGCACACGGCAGCACACCGGCGGGCTTACCGTTTTCAGCACGCCGAGCCGCGTCCACCCACATACTCATCCAATCGCCGATTAGTTTACTAAGCTGGGGATCCGCGGTCCGAAGCCAAAGTAACATAACAGGATGAGCAACCCGGGTATGATAAAAAGTATCACACGCCTCCCGTGACTCTACTTCAAAGGCATTAAAATAAACTCCCTTGAACTGCAGCTGCCCCCGCGCATTGCGGCCCATCCAAACGTTCCTCATCAAATCTGCAATCTTCATCGTCCGAGCAGACCATTCCGGATCGTCCGGTTCCAAAAGAATCATCGGCGACAAAGTATCGGCTGAATCCTCCGCAGTATGCTCAACATCATCCATCTTACTCGTGAATCCTCCGGCCATATACTTCTGGGCCCATACTCCCCGCGCAAGCTTTGCCTGGGCGCCGATCAACTTAGGATCCTCGAATGGAATCACAACCGAATACCACACCCGCCAGAACTCAACGTCATCACCCCATCCGCCGCCAAAACTCCCGTCCTGGCGCTGTCGATTATCAATCCACCATTCCATCGTATCGGCCAATCGCTCAAGGCATTCACGCTGAAGGTTCGCCCATTCAGGGGCCTTTGCGTTCGGCGCATACTGTTTCTCAACCGGTATCGGCTCACCAAGATACATCCGAATAACACGGTTCTGCGGATACGCCCTCGCCGCTATACCAAAAAAAGCCCGTGCAATATCTATATTCTCCCATCCGCCGCCCCAGGTTCCGCTGGCACCGATAGTATGCCACGCCAATTGCCGCCCGCGATAAAAACACAACAACGGATAAAGCGGTGATATCTCCGATATATCAACCCGAAATTCCTTCGTCGGACGAAAGTACGGCATATGCCGATTATTATTCCAGCGCTCAATGCACGCAACCAATTCATCAAGATCCTTCTTCAATACCGAATCGGTCAGCTTAGACGACTGCTGCAACTCTTTTAGAATCGCAACCCGCGCACCTTCATCTTCTACGTTACCGGCCTTGCGAATCATGTCGGTGACATCTTTAGACACCGCGCAAAATGATGTCCCGCTAAAAACCAAAGCCACAACTAATATTCGCACAATTAACTTATTCAAACCCATATCTAAACCCTTAATCTCAAACCAAATTCTTAGAACTTGTAAAAAAACTATAATTGTCATTGCGAGGAGCGTAGCGACGCGGCAATCTCAAACCTAAGAATTGAGATTGCTTCGCTTTGCTCGCAATGACAGATATGTACCATTTCATTTCGTTAGAACCTCTATCTTATTTTTCTGCAACAACGGCATATAAACGCTTGTTAGCTGCAATATACAGCACGCCGTTGGCAGCAACCGGGGTGGTGCATATATTTGAGTCGAGCTTGATCGTGTTAATAACCTTCTTCTTTTTATCAGCAGCGAATACCCAGAGTTGGTTTTTCGAATTTCCAATATATACTTTACCGTCGGCAACAAGCGTCGAGCCCCATATCTCACCGCCTATATCGTGCGTCCAAAGTGCCTTGCCGCTTTTGGCATCTACACAATGAACTATCCCGAACATCTCGGCAACGAAGACAAGACCATCATAAACTGCAACAGTAGATATCGACCTTCCTATCCCCTTATATCTCTATACAATTCCGCTGACGCTGATATCACCTTTGCCGGTCGCGTCGATGCAGTTCAAGACTCCCTGGCCTTCGAAATGAGTAGGATCCTGACCGACAGCGATATATACCCGGTTCTTATCAAATACCGGAGTCGCGATAATATTGCTTGGCCCTTCGCCTTTAGCCATAAACTTAATAGCTTTACCGTCACGGAACTTATACTCCGGCGGATTGCAATCGAACTTCCAAACGCTTTTGAGTAACGCCACTTCTTTACCCACCGGTTTGGCTTTGAAAGGTTCGAACGCATAAATAAATCCGTCCCCGGCACCGAACAGGATCAATCGCTTGCCATTGACTTCGCCCATCGCCGGTGACGACCACTGACCGTGAAATACACGTGTCGGTATCTTCTCGTTATCGGTAGCAACAAGACGACCGGTCTTTTTATCAAGCACGATAAGGCTCACTGCGCACTTATCCGGATCATCCTTGAAAGGATCATCGATACCCGTCGAAGTATTGACATATAAAAAGTCGCCATCAACCATTACCGTACTATTGGCAATATCCTCAGGCCATGTCACAAGCTCACTTATCACATTATAAGTCCATATTATATCTCCATCGGTCTCGACAACCTTTACCGGCTCCTGCCAGCGGCCCGCCATGTATTTACCCTCATCCACATAAGGCCCATCGTTACCGTTTTTCATCCCCTCCATATCAAGGCAAACAACATCACCGCGGTTTGTCACCACATATACCCTATCGCCATCGATCGTCGGCTGCGAACAAATACCAAGATGATGAATATCATAATTGCTGTATTTCTTCCTGTATTCGGTCGGCTTCAACTGGGGGACCAGCAAATGCCACAGCAGCTTACCCGTCTTTTCATCAACACATACGACCCTGCCACCCTCGGTGGTTTCGAGCCTCTTGTCGGAAACATAATCGTTATTAGTCCCGACCACAACCTTGCCGTCCTTAACCACTGGCGTTCCATAAGTCTTAGAGCCTAACTTAACCACCCACTTGACATTCTTAGCAGTCTTTAGATCAACACCCAATCCGCTATCGATAAAATCACCCGGATAAAACGAATCCGCCAAACCGGTCTCATCCGATACCAAATTCCGAAAATTGTCACCGCCCCACTGAACCCAATCACCGCCTTTAGCCGTAAGACAAAATACAAATACAAAGATAACCGCTAAATATACGTATTTCCTTAGTTTCAGATTTAACTTGTCCATATTAAACCTCACCTTCCAGAATTTAATATTCATACCTGCCCAACTAAAATACCGAGCTCGATCACAAATACAATATCAACTCCGTTTTGAACAATCAATGATTCTTCTTGCCCTGTGCCTGCTCGCCCGCTATCCTAATCGATACAAAAACACATATACTAAGGAATTTGTCATGAACAGACGTCAATTCTTACAAACAACAGCTTCTGTCGCAGTAACCGCAGGCCTATCGGATTACACTCTCGCAGCCAAAAGTTTAAAGCAAATCCCAAACAACAAGTCTCCCTGGACCATCAAACCACAGAAATGGCCCAGTCTCGGACCACAGGATTTGCATCATCAACTCGACGCCGGTATGCAATGGGCCAACAAAAGCCTCATCGAAAACGGAACCGTAGAACCTCCCAACAGCGGACTGCGAGGCCGTTCGATGCGCTCGGCATGTATGCCCGCACAAGCCTGCGCTTTCTATTACGTAATGACCCAGGATCCGACCACATTAAAAGCTCTAAAAGCCGCCGTCAAAACTTTTAGAAAATACCGCCGAATTGCCCGCGGTCACAGGATACCTTACCAAGATCTCTCGGATTCGCTCATAAAAAAATACGCCTCGATGACAGACGAAGAACCAACCATTGAATACGAGGTAATCGCATGTCACGTCGGCAGAAACATGAAAGGAATCAGGGCGGCGGCGCACATACTAAAAGACAAAAAACTCCTCGATGAGGCGGCTGAAGAACTAAACTTCTGGATCGACAATCCCCTCGGTTTTAATCCCGACATACACTTTTTCGACGCAAGGATATTCCTCGACGAAAATGGTAAAACAATAGGCTCGGAAAAACGCTTCACATTGAACATGTCCGGATCGCTCGCGTCCTCGATGTGGCTTATCGGTAATGACCTCGGTGACAAAAGAATGATGCGATACGCCGAAGACCAGATATTAAACGGTATCCCCCCGCATCAACTGCCCAACGGCTACTTTCCCTACAACATCGGCCACAAATACGAACTCAAAAACGACATAGCCGTCGATTCGAACTACTACCACTCACTAACACTCCAGGTATTAAGCCCGCTTCTGGCATACGAGTTCTGGCAGAACCAGCCTAAGTACGTCGAGATGATGCGCCGCGGCGCCAAATACTTACGCGACAAACTCACCGACGAATCCGGAGTAATACAGCATCCGGCCTGGATGGACGAATACCGGGCAAGCAAAGGTTACGGCAAAAAGGGCCCCTTCGGAATCACAGCAGATTCGGCCCTGGTCCACACAAGACTATACAAATACCTCGGCGACGAAGAAGCCTTCGAACAAGCAGCGAAGAACCTCCGTTGGTTCCACCACAACCCACCGGCACTATTTCCGTTCTTTTCAACCGATTCACACTTTGCTCCGCTAAAGACCATCGGCGAATGGGGTTTTAGCCACTGCTTCCGACAGGTCGTACTAACCGCCGCCGAAGGCATGCACCTAAAACAAAAGGGCGACAATGACGTCGAAGTCGTATTCATCGCATAGGAAAAACTGACCACAAGAAACCGGTTTTCATTATTTGAGACAAAACGTGAACAATTATATCAAAGTCACCCTTCTGGCCCTGCTCGCTGCTGTTACAAGCGGATGCATAGACCAAAGACCGCGCGTCATAATCATTGGCGATTCAATATCCTCAGGATATACCCCTGCAGTAAAACGAATGCTGCACGACAAGGCCTACATCCACAGACCAAGAGGTAACCACCAATTGACCACCTTCGCCCTAAAAAACTACGATAAATGGATCGCAGGAAAAGACTGGGACGTAATACACTTTAACTGGGGCTTACACGACGTAAAATACATCGACGAAATGGGCCAGAGAATCGAACCGGCAATGGGAAAAATACAAATAACAATAGAACAGTACCAAAAAAACCTGCAACAACTCGTGATAAAACTTAAAGAGACCGGAGCACAACTCATCTTCGCCACAACCACACCTGTCCCCCCTGGTGCCTTCGGGCGCATCGCAGGCGATGCAGCAAGGTACAACACCGTCGCCATAAAAATAATGAAAAATCAAAACATCACTGTCAACGATCTATACACCGTGGCATTACAGAGACTCGACCAGATCCAAAGACCCGCAAACGTCCACTTCACAAAAACCGGCTCCGAATTCCTCGCCACAAAGGTCGCAGAAAAAATCCGTCAGGCCCTAATACAGCAGAGCTTAAAAAAAGAAGCTAATACCAGGTAAGATCCTATGTGCTACTCTGCGAAGTTAGCTTCGCAACAAAGCATGAAAATCGCCCCATTACAAGCCACCATGGTCAGACCAACTCGAAAACAATGCCTAAGTCTTTTCCCTGCCTGTCGTAAGGTCTGTATAAACAAAGATTTAGAAAAGGCTCGCGCCTGCTTTAGGAGCAGAAGGTCGTAGGTTCGAATCCTACCAATCCGATTTCGAACGATTCGATCACTCAGGCCGGGTACATGAATTGTGGTATTCGGCGAACCTTACCTTCTTTATTGATACAGGCCAGGGTGGTTGTTCCTTCGGCCAGGATTATTCCGTCGCGGCTTAGTTTGTAAGTGTGCTCAACTCTGCTTGCCGTAACCCTGGAACAGGTAGTTTCCAGGAGCAGCTCTTCATCGTATTTTACCGGCCTGCGGAACTTTACATTTAGCTCGGCTACGACAAAGAATACTCCTGATGCTTCGAGATCCTTATATGCAAGACCGTTTACACGCAACAACTCGGTTCTTCCCATCTCGAACCAGATTGCAAATACGCTGTGATGCGCCACGCCTGCCTTGTCGGTCTCGGCGTACCTCGGCACGATTGTTATTTTGTGTGTATCAATTGTGGTTCTTTCAGGAAAATCCATGTCGGACCTCAAAAACAAGGAAAATACCATAAAAAAGAGTATTTTCCAAGAGGTGGAGGAAAAAAACACAGGATTTTGAGCCTTTTGGTACGGTTTTGAACCAAATAACCGTCAGTTCGGAGTACAATCCGTTGACTTTGCGTTGACTTTTCGTTGACGGGTGTGACAAATTTTTCTGGCGCTCAAAATAGGTAATCTGTAGAATGTGGGAAATATAGTTTTTGTTTCATTAACCACGTTCTACAGGAGATACTTATGGACAAGATGGATTTGCCAGG
>SDBT01007515.1_pt1 | contig 17917 bp, 36 predicted proteins | sample 2277101 | NCBI WGS metagenome assembly SDBT01 (sample SAMN10404973, study PRJNA504765) | marine sediment metagenome | isolation source: marine sediment core GS10_PC15, 103 cmbsf | place: Arctic Ocean: Southern Knipovich Ridge | collected 2010 | reverse complement strand
TCATCGTCACCATCACCAGACACAGCCGCCAGCGCGCCGGTCACGTCATAGGCTCGGATGCTGTTTCGGTCCGTGTACCCAAGATCGGAGAACACCGTATTGCCCGCCTGGAAAATTACGAGGTTACCTTTCGTCACGCCGATCTTGGCGCGGAAATCGAGGCTTGTCGCGTTTTCCAACTGTGCCCAAAACGGATTTACCGCTTCCAGAACGGCCTCGGGATCAAAACCAAGAACCGGCGTGCGGCCTGTGATTTCCGAGCCTTGGAACGAATTCGGCTCGTTGATGCAATCCTTCGGCGTCACGTCGTTGCCGATATCAATGGTGTACTGCGCCGCACAAAGAGTGTTCACGATTTCGAACGGGGCGTTCTCCACCTCGCAGATCGACAGAGCAGCCTGTTCGACCTGACGCGGTTTCTGCGTTTCGAATACGGTCCCGACAGGCGTGGTCTCGTCAGTGACCGTAACGAACGACCCTGTAAACGTGAAATTAAAACGCGCGAAGTCATTCGCATTCGCCTCCATCACGAACGTTCCGCGAGAGCCAGTCATTCTGTGCAAAATAGACTGTCCCGTGTCGTCGGGGAAATACATGTACATCGTGAGGGACGGAATGTTGTCGCTCTCGGGCAAGTAACTGTAACCCGGAGGGATGATGTCGAACAGGAACACATCACCTGCGGTCGGATCATCGGTCCCGAACGTCGGCGTGATCCCGAACAACTGCGTGCCATCGGTATCATGGACAAGAATTTCCTGTGCATCAACCAACGTCACTTCATCCGTATCCGCCAACCGGATTTCAATTGCGTCGGAAATGCCCTTCGCAGTAATAGCCGCTACCGCCACACCACTTTCGCCGCTCGTAGTGACCTCGACGCGAATTCGACGCATCATCGTGTACGCCGCGACCGGAATCGTCGAACACGCAAAAGTGATGCTGTCCGAACCATTGGACTGATCGAAGTTCAAAAGGCATTCGGAAGCCAATTCGAGTCGAATTTCTTCCATCGCACAAGCGCGCAACAACCGCCCAAGGATTGGGGATACACTGGCATCGACGTTGCCATTGTTCCGAACCTCATGACTGAACGTCATTTGCCCGATTTTCCGGCCCGTAATGGGCGCGTCATTCGAGAGTGTGGTGCGCGTGTTGTCGCGCTCAAGCTGCGTGATGTCCGGGTCGTAATCCGGCGCAGCAACCAATATGGCGTCCAACGAAGGAACAGGAACGCTATCTTCATCGAACGTGGTCTCGATCTTTGCCAGCACTAGGCCGCGATCAAAGATAATGGTCATTTTTCAACACCTTTCGAATGCGGTGCAATTAACATCAATGGATATACCACTTCAATTGCACCTTGTCAGCACGCTTCCTTCCGCTTAGCACAATTCAGCCCGTGGGTCGCGGCGGGAGTGCCTGTAAAGCAGGTTAAAGAACACGGAACCTTCAATTTGCCGGTCATTTTCGTTGTCTATTATTTTCTCACTACCAGTTTCTTGTATCCAAATGGCCAGCCCACCAAACGTCTCGTCTTCCAACATGCGCCGGATTATCTCCCCGATGATTCTGTTGCCTTCTGTGCTGGGTTTCTGTTTCGCTTCCAGCATTGCCCGGAATTCAAGTGTCAACGATAGTGTTTTGCTTGTTACGCCGACGAGCGATGTTACGCCCGGCGTGATAATTTCAGCACCATCAAAGATGGCGAGCGTGTATGCCTTCCCGTGGCTCAAATCCTTTATATCAGTACGGTCAACGACCGACCATGTAAGTGAATATGGGTCCGGTCCTGGTAAGCCTTGCCTCTGCGCTTCAAAATGTTGCTCAATCGCGTCCATGATCCGTTCACGAATGGTATCTGTCGTGTCGGCCATTACAGTTTACCTATTTTGAATTCACGCAATATATCCAACGTAATAGCGTCTCCCAACTCCGGTAATCCTTGTCTAAGAGTGGCACCAAGATTAAGCCGGGCTGGGATTTTGACCTTATCTTTCAAAACGAATAAAGGCACTATTCTTCGCCTGCCACGTTTTTGAAATATTAACAAATTGCCTTTTCGAGACTTCCTTATAAATGTGTTTGGGTAATCTCTCGCTTTCGGCAGTTTCATAGTCCCATTTGCGTTCAACGCCGCTGGGAGTGGCACGGTCAGCCATCGTTTACTCTTGGGCGTAATGGTCGCACTGAACTCGTGCGTTGACGCATAGATCAGAGGCGACCCTATTTGACCAACAACTCCGTCTCCCCTAGAGAAATTGCCAGAAACTTTAACGGATGATCTGATTGTTGAAACGAGTTGCCCTGACCGCTTTGATAATGTGAGCGGACCGGTCCCGCCCGGCCAGCGTTTACCGTGACGTTCGGACATTTGTCCGGCAACTTTTCTCAAGAATTTCAATATGTTGCGGCGAATGGTGGGATCGAGTTTAGAGAAGTCAATCGTATTTTGACTGATTATTCTGAGACCTTTGGCGGCGTCTGCGAACGTCCGCGTCTGCGTCCCTGATTTAACTTGTAATCCCAAAGTTATTTCGACCATGAGCAATCACAATGTTTTAACGGCACTAGGGAAATACCGAACTTTCTCATCGACGATTTGATTGTACTCCCGCAATAGCACTTCGATCATGCTTTCCGCGCCTTCGGGCCGTCGTATCACCGGGTTTTTGTCGAGCATAATTTGAGCATGAAGAATTGCCGCTGTCTCAAGCCAACCCGGCACGTTGTCATATACGTCGTCGGAGGCGGCTGTGAAACCTGCGTTGTAAGCGATTTGGACAAACAATCCGCGCACGTCTATTTGATGGACATACAATCGACCTTCCTCAGCGTTCGTGAACGTGTGATCCTTTCCGTCACCTTCAAAAATTCGAAGATCAGCTTCCAAATCACTGTCGCCGAAATTATTAATCATCGTGGCACTGACGGCATTCAAATCGCCTATAGCCGTTGAAGCAACGAAGCCATGACTGAGTAAAAATTGCGTTTCATAAAGCGGGCTATTGGCAAAGAGGCCAGTCCCGACACGAGACCTTCGCGGCGTCACCAAGTTCGTAGATATTTGGAGTTGGGGTTTGGATTGAAGACGATTTGGATCGACCGCGAAAGTGTCGGTAAAACTTCCAAAAGCAAAGTCAGTTCGCAAGCGTCGCTCAAGAATTCGAGACGTGCTTTTCAGCGCGCCCGTAATTGCTTTTTCTATGTCCGGTATGTCATCGAACGTCAATTCGATCCGAACGTCATCAACGCTTGCGAGTAACATTTACACACCCGCTTCCTCGGTTGCCGCTTCTTCAGAACCGTCTTGTTTGCTCGCTGCTTCAGCGGCACGGTCATTCACTGCCTCAGAGCCGCCCCGACGATGAACCTGACCCTTTCCACGACCGCCCTGCGGCCCCGGAGAAGGTTCGTCAGGCTTCGCACCAAAGACGTGAGGGTCTTCGCCCTCGGCAAGAGGTTGTCCGCCCAGCACAACGCCATCTGCGCCGTCATCCTCTTCACTCATAGGGATAAAAGACGGACGTTCATGGCTTGCAGCGTCTTCGAAAAATCCGCCCCGAACCAATCGATTTCGCGTGCGCGCGTTGACTTCGATGACTTCGCCTTTTTGAACCAACGTGTCTGAGAACGAGTATCTCGCTCCCCTGATCAACTTGATTAACGGCATTTGTAGACCCTCCTGTCTTGCCGATTAAAGAAAAGGGAGCGAGGCATTTCTACCCCGCCCCCCGGTTCCTATTGGTCGGATGAAGACCAATATTCTAGCAACGTCTCCCGTTTGTGCAGGCTCTCCCTTACGACGGAGTACCAATTTGGAGATATTGAACCGCCGCCTCGTCTTCTTCAACTTGGAAATCGACGCGCGCCGTCAGGACAACGATCCAGACACGCTCCGTGATTTCTTTTTCGAATTCCATCAAGACGTTGCGCTGAATTCCGAACAGGAAGTTGAGCGGATTGGCCAGCAGGCCCTGATCAATGGGCATCAAATCGATACCAAGGATCGGGACGCCGAACCCAAAGACCGCATTGCGCGCTTGGATGTTCTGATCACCAAGAGCGGTCGCGCGATCGGCCAACGTATCGCGGTACTCAATTTCGTTGTTTTTCGCGATCATGTGCCACATGCCCGAAAGCTGGCGCTTGTACTGATCCGGCATGGTCAGCAAGCCCTTTTTGAACATGTCCTTCGAAATCGTGGTGCCGTTCAAATCGACGGTATTGCCGCCGTCCGAAACGGTTTCCAGATATCCGTCCGTCAGCGCCAGATAATCATCGGTGCTGGTCGTGTCGCCCTTGATAGCCAGTTCTTCGAGATCGAGCGCCGCACGCTCCGCGATCAGCGTCAGAATGGTGCCAACCAATCCACCGCCAGCCGGAGTACCCGAGGAACCGGAACCATCGACTTGCTGACCGATATTGCCACGCTCGATGTTGTCTTCGATGACATCATAAGGCAGACGAACTTCCGCGATCACTTCGCGAGTGTTCAACTGGATTTGCGTGGTCGTCGGCGCGGAACGATCACTCGACGCAAGCGCCGTACCCGAAACACCGGCTCGAAGGATACGAGTGGCGAATTGGATTTTGTTGATATTCCGCTGCGGAGCATTCATTTCCACAACGCGGGCGACGTTGATAATTGACGGGCTTTCGATCAGCCGGCGAATGAACGTGTTCGCCTGTTCGGGATTGAGAATACCGCCGTTAGTGACTAAATCACCAAGTACGATGTCGGCCTTGGCGAGAAGTGCCTGATTGCTGGTCATTTTCGTGCTCCTAACACTTTCGGTTTAGACAATCGTCTTGGTGGTCTTATCCTGCTTCAAGCAAGCGCGGAGGCTTGTTGTACGCCGTATCAATCAACGGCGGCTCGTACCCGATATCCCCTGACTTCTTTACTAGCGTCGAAGCGGCAGCGGGAGTGGGATCACCCCCAGCGTCGCCCGCCACGGTATTGGTGAGTTTGGCAGTGGCGTCATTCGCCGCCTTCGCCAGCGCTACAGCATCGGCAATTTGCGTGCCCTGCTTCGTGACCGTGGTCGCCGTGGTTTTGGCGGCTTCGGTCAATGCCGTCAGAGTTTTCGCCAGCGCAGACATCTGTCCAACAACCTGCGCCATCCCGGCGCTAAGTTCGGTGTTTCCGGCGCTACCCTCATCGCCAGTCTGGGTAGTTTGAGCACCCACAGCGGCGATTGCGGCGGCAGCAGCGGCAGCTTCGGCTTCACTCGTTCCCGCAGCGGTGATTGCGGCGGCAGCGGCGACAACTTCGGCGGCAGCGGCAGCTTCACGTTCGGCGTCGGTCTGGCCAACGTCCGCGAAGTCAGAGGCTTTGAAGAAATCAACCGAAAAGGCATTCTCCGGCACCGCTTCGGCCATCCCGAGAATGTGATCCTTGAATTGGTCGAGCGTCTTGCTCAGTTCCGTGACCATTTCGGCCCGATCTTCGACCTTGGCAAAAATGTTCGAAACAGTAGCGCCGAGAATTTCCATCGACAAATGCACGCCAGGACGCATTCCCTCTTGTGCCATCACCTCATCGAAAGAGGTGCTATCGAAATTGATACTCTCGAAGGATTTTTCGATCCCGGTCAGGATGACGGAAAGCTGCTCGTCCATCTTAACGATGTACGCGCCGTTCTCTCCGGGCTTAATGTCGCCCAATTCATCGACTTGCGGGAAGACGATAACGCCGTCTTGGCTTTCGTCAAAATTCTCAATCTGGAGGCCAGCCTTTTCGATGCGCGCCTTTGCGACCGCAAGGTTCCCCGACTTGTTGACGACAATCGCGGCAATCGTCGGCTGCGACGCTGCACTTTTGTAAAGCGTTTTCAGATTGAACATCGTTTCGTCTCCTTCGGACTTGAGGATGCGGAAGGGTAATCTAATTGCACCGTGCTTGACAAGTGAAACGTGCGACACTTTCACGTCAGTCAATTCATTTGCCTGCACTTCAAATTGGGGCACTGCTCAATCCCTCCACGAATGAGAACCGGTGAGTATGCGGCGGGTCGTCTGAACCGCCCGGTTCCGTTACGGTTCCACGTTTTATCAAATGTTCGTGGTCGGAGAAACTGGCTGGAAGCGTAGCGATTGTCTTTCCGCCAATAAAATCGCCTAAATCGTTAAATCGGACCTCGAAAGCGTGCCAATGGCCATCATCTTCATCTTCGCTGGTGAAACCTTGAATTTGATTTGGCACATCGACGAGCAACGTCTTCTCGGTCTGGAAACCCATGCCCTGCATGGAAAAACCGTTGATTTCCCCGTTCTCTACCTGCTTCCAAAGCTCAGTATCGGCGACGTGAACACCGCAAACCCACGATCCTGGTATAAAATCAGGGTCGCCGTCACGAGCAATGAAACTTTCAACCACCACACAATCACGGATTTCATTGTCATGCTCGACATCCACGTTCTTATTTGTGGGTCCGTTTGCCAGAAATCCATGCGCCATTTTACGGATTTCATCGGCTGTCATGTAGTCGCCGTGCGCGTCAGGGAAATCCGGCGCGTAAACCTCGGCATAGGCAATTTGCAATTTGCCAACAGTTTTCTTGAATTCTACAACGCGATCAACAGTCGGAGACACCTTGGCAATGGCGTCGGCCACAGTACTGCCGCGCTGAACATCGCCAATCATATGCGCAAGATCGCTCATTTCGGCGAACGTACACCGTGTTCGTTCTCATTGCAATTAATATCAATGAAAAAAGAACCGCTACAAAGCGGCGGAATTGCACTTATTTTTTAAATTTATTTTCCGCTATAAGGTTGGGATCAAAGGCAGTCATCGTATTGATCTTGAGATCATACCTTATAATATCCTTGGCTTTCCAATCCATCAAGATATGTTCGACGTGAATATCAGCGTCTCGCAACATTTCGAAAGCAAGTGCTATCATGATTTCACGAGCTATCTCGGTCTCCATAGCCTCGGTATCAGCGGGTTTCTCTAGGTCTTTTATTATTTTGGATATTCTCATGGACCGATGCGCGGCCTCGTCATCATTTCACACGCCGCGCCTTCCCTGATTTCATTCAGCGTCCATTGATTGGCCGCTAATATTGCCAGCCATTCTTCCCGGTCTCCTGACCTGTTCGGATCGTCAATCATTCTGATATCGGTATTGCCTAACACGGTGGCGGGCGAAGTGCCCATGCAGAACACCGGGATACCAGCGATGATCGCCTCGACCGCGATGTTGCTGTCGATGGTCACGACGGCGTGACAGGCGGAAAAATCTTCCGACAATGTTCGCCCTTGTGTATCTCTCGGATCACCCGGCTTATAGCGCAACCTGACCTCACGCCGGGTGTGCGCCTTCCGAAGTGTTTTTTGAGTGTTGCGAAGCCAATGCGTATGGCTAAACCAATGCACGCGTTCGTAATCGACAATCGGCGGACAAATTAAAATATGACCTCTTGATTTCTGTGCCCGCCATTTCGGTTTGATCACCAGTTTCAAATCATCGACCAGCGTCGCAAGCCGAGCCTCGTCAGGTTCTCCCAGCCCATCGCACTGAAATCCATTCCGACTTAATTTATAATATCCCTCGTATTGCTGCGCGCCCATGTAGCCGTTGTCGCACATGAACCAGTCTTTGCGCCGACCAACGGCGTCTCGCATTATCTCAAGCGTACCCCTGTCGCGCCCGTAGAACATCGCTGGGAGTTTAAGTGGGCGAGGCCACGGTGACGGCATTACATCCGCCCCGAAACCTTTCGCGAGCGCGCCGCACACGATCATCGAGGACAGGTGGCCGGTGTCATAAACTATCATCGTCTATGCTTACTCCCAGCGTGTTCAGATTTTCTATGATCTGAGATTTCTCATGCCTGAAATGGGCTTTGATCAAATTAAATATCTCTGCAATCCTGTCCTTGGGCATACTTTCAAGTGACCCTACAAACATGACTTTGGATGGATCATCTATAATATTTTGACACCCATCCAGTTCATCTTGAAGTTTTCTAACTTTCTCAAGATCGCTTAATCTCATAGTACCCTCCCCTGGATTTCCGACGAAAAGTATCATTTAGAAGCACCCGTTTCCACGCACGTAGATTGACGGACGGAAGACCTAGATGTGTTTTTGACAATTTCCTCGCGAGCCATTTCACAGGCGGCAAAGGTTGCAAATGGTACAGCCATCTGATCTTCATTTCTTATCAAGATCAACCACGCCATTACAACAAATCCGTACATCGTCATTTCAAAGCATCCCGGCAAACCAACAAAAGTTCGCAGCTACGGCAATCCCGAAACCCAAGCCAACTAGAAAACTTCCCGCTGCACCGGTCATGCTTGTTCAGCCGCGACAAGAACAATGCGTGCTTTATCACGCCATTTATTCTTTATTGCATTAGGCAAAGTGCTCCACCTGTTCAACCGTTTTCCTTTTTGTGTTTCTTCGCGTAATGCTTTCGCGCCCGCGTCTACTTTTGCGTCAGTGATATTCATGACGGCGGCAACAAAAAGTATTCGTCGGGATCGATTACCCTCATTTTCTTTCGTGGCCGGATTTCATCGTTGTCATCAATACACGTCTCCGGTTTACCGATTACGGCCAGCGCACCTTCCAGCCCGTGATCCCTTGCGAACTTGCGGGCATATGTGGTTCCAGTCCCTGACCAGATAACGACTTGCGAACCACTGGCAATCAGAGACTTGACCTGATCGATCCGGTCGAACAACGGATTACCGCCGTGGTGCCCGTCATCGGTCAAGGTTCCGTCGATGTCGAAAAAAATAGGTCGGTCTTCCAACGGCATTGTTCATATCCTTCGTTGTTACAATACTTTCATCGCAATAATGCCCATGCCCATGACACCAACAATTGCGGCTATAGCAGCGACGACAATGCAGAATAACCAGATTTTAAGATCAGCATCCATCACGCCAACCCTCCAAAATCCCATTCCTGAATGAGATATAAAATCGCATCGCGTTCTCGGTCGGTCAGTTCACGACTAGGTTCAGGTGGCTTCCAGAACCACTCTTTTGTCAGAACGAAACCTTGCTTCTGTAGAAACTTCATTGCTTGGGCATCCATGCCCGGCCAGCGCGCGGCTCTCTCCGGTGTCGTCTGTGGCATTACACGATACTCGCTTCCCAATTCTTTGATTGAAAATACTTGATTAGAAAACTGCGATCTTTCCCAATCAACCATTTCAAGATCGGCGCGGCTTCAGTCACAATGTTATTTTCCATGACCAGCCCCGCCACAAAATAATGAGATTTGACTTGAATTAATTTTGTTGCCACGCCTGAGAGACACCCGCATCCAAATCGATGTTAAATTTATCAACCACGGCTCGCGCCACCTTATTGTGAAAAGTAGCATGATACTGTCCGAGCGGATCAAATACCTTATCGCCTATAGAAGACCACTGCGGACGAGTGACGATAGTGTGTGCGGTCATTCTGATTTCCACGCTGCTTCAACCTTCGATACGTCTTCAAGCCTGTCCACCGAGAAATAAGGACGGTAGGTCGCGACGGCGCAGTATTGCGTTTGACCATGCCCACAAAACCGATTGCTGTCGCACGCTTCCGCGACTTCCAAGTGTGATTGATCGGTTCTCTGAAACCAATCGAGCATGTATTTTTTAAATCCGAATACACCGCCAATCCTAATCGCTCCATGCTGTGCGTTAAATTCTTCATGCGGGTCCAAATACGGGATCATTGACCGCGACGTGTAGAGAACGTGGTGATCGGTATCCATCACGATTTTCAGGATGTCTGGATTTTCATAAAGAGCGTAATCGATAATCGGTATCCCGAGGATCGTCGCTGACTTACCTCTTTCAACAAGAGGGTCCACGACCAACTTGATCAGCCCTGCCGTTACCATCGGTTCGTCGCCTTGGACATTCACCACGATGTCGTTCGGCTGTAGCTCCATTAGCTCAGCAGCTTCCGCAACCCTGTCTATCGCGCGAACGTGTTCATCACTGGTCATATAACGAGCAATACCTTCCGACCGACAAAATTCATATATTTCCGTATCACAAGTCGCGACAACCAAATTATCAAATTTATCGAACTGAGACGCCCGCTCGTAAACGTGCTGGATCATTGGCTTGCCCGCAATCGGGTAGAGCGGTTTTCCAGGGAAACGATATGCCTGCATCCGCGCCGGGATTATGCCTACTATTTTCATACTTTTTCTCCATGGGGATACAGCGCATCCTCGCGTTTGAACCAAGCGTGTATGACGTGCAGAACCGCCATTGTCATATCTTCGGTGGGTCCGTCGTCCTCAACCGGTATCTTCAAAAATAAATCCGAAATACTTGATACCTGACCACCGCGACCAATAACAATCGTCTGCGCACCAACTTCGTTTGCCCATTCAACCGCGTGAATAATGTTTAGACTTTCGCCAGAACCAGACAATGCGATAACCACGTCATTGCTACTAACCAGTGGTTCCATTATTCGAGACAACGCGCTGGTATATCCGTTTTCATAATCGTTCGACGCCGCCGTAAGAGACGCTGTACGCGACATGATCGAATGCGCTTTAAACGGCTTGTCCGGCAACGCGACCGATAGATCGTTTACCCATTCGTCGCACAGCGTCGCCTTACCGCCATTGCCGATAAAATATAAGTGCGCTCCCCGCTCTCGCGCCCTTTTGAGAAATTTTATCAGATTTTCAATCTGACCATAATTTACGCTTGCCAGCCCATCAGAAAGAATAGACATATAAGCAAATGCAAATTGCTTAGGGGTAGACACTTTGTCAAACACGTCATCCAGCGGCGTCATATTTTCCATCCCATGTAATAATCGCCCTTCATATTGTCCCTGAGTTCCACCGCGCCCCAAGATTTCAAAAGGGCAAGGGCACTGTCCCTTTCTTCACCGTACCGTTCTTCGTGTCCAAGCTGTTCTATGACTATCACTGGATGATTATCCTCGATTGTTTGCTGCCCGCCAAGCAGAACTTTGCGCTCGTAACCTTCCACATCGATTTTTATAAAATCCACATATTGATAGTTGAAACTATCCAATGTGCGCTGTTCAACGGAGACGATTTGAAAATCTTCTTTCTCGTCCCAAACATGCGACCGCCCCGACACTTCGGTTTCTTGGATCATCGCCAACATCCTACCCACGCCGTCACTTAGCGCGATCTCTTGGATTTCGACGTGATTATATTCGGGGAGCATGTTGCGACGAAGACACGCTAAGTGTCTCGGCATAGGTTCAAACGCCACGACTTTTTTGAAATCTCGGGCAAGGTAGCGTGCCCACATTCCTATATGAGCGCCGATATCGATTGCGAAGTTCCGCCGACTATCTGGAATGAATTCCAATGCAGCCGCGATCCGGTCGTAGCGCCACGCGATATGCCCGTCGATCACCGGGCGCTTGTACGCTTTCACGTTGCCTTGGAGACCGATGAACAACTGTATGTCACCTTTCGGTATCCACCAATCGTTTACCGCTTCAATATCGTCATCCATGCCCTGACCTTTCGTGTTCCGGCGCTAGTTCCGGCTCGTTCGGCCATTCTGGTCTGATGCCAATTTTTTCTTCAATAATGTCGCCTACCACTTGGCGCATCAACGTCATGAACTCTTGTTTTCGTTCCGAATTTTCGACCGCCGCCATGACGATAGAACCAAGAAAAACAGCGCCTTCCATGGTATCAGGCACCGCGTAATACGCATTCCATAAATTGCCTTCACGGCGAAGCGCCAAACGTCCTATTTTTTCCAGATCAGCCATGCTTACTCCGTCATTATTTTCGCCATCATACAGATAGCCCAAACAAAAAAGACTGCCGCCGCGATAAGGATCAGCGCGTCAGCCATCATCATCGTCTACCTCCAAGAAATCGGTAAATTCTCCATCTGGATTTTCTTCACGATCCCAGCCAAGAAATCCGACTAATTTTAATTCAGCAATTTTCATGTGGACACCATCGAATTGAAGCCCTTCCTTTTTCCATTTCTCAACCGTTTTTTTACCGGCTTCCTCGGGCGTAGCGGCCTCGATAAGAACAGCGTTGCCATCCTTAGTGACCCAATCCCAATCGCTGTCTGTGACTGCAAAAGTCGGCATCATCCGTCGCCTTCGAACAAGTCCGGGTACTTCGCCATGAACGCCTTGGCACAGGAACAGAATAGCCGCGCCGTGGTTTCCGCGATCACAACTTTACCATCCGGCAAATCCAATCGAATACCTACGCTTGGCCGACCACTTGTCATCCCTTTATCAAGGATCACCACTTGTATCGGTTTCGATCCATTTCCAAGCAAAATCACTTCGCCTTCCGGCCTACCTTTTAAATCCGGCCACGCTGGTTCCGCCGCTGTCGCATTAAGAATAATATTAAGTTGCTGCACCATGTTTTCCTCCGTTGGCCCCCCCGGCGGGAGTTGAACCCAGCATCTGCGGCTTGAAAGGCCGTTATTCTAAACCGTTAAACTACGGGGAGACGTTGAGTTATGCGGTTGCCATTGCCCGCATCATTTCACGGATGGTAGCCCGCATCTGCTTATTGGGAATGGCATTATAATGCCGAAACATTTTCATGGTTTCAGTGTTGATAAGCGGGTCTTCCACGTCACGCTCCGGCACGCCACGACGCGATATGTCTTTCGGCATGTCGTCAAAGAAAAACGAAACTGGAACGTTGAAATGCTTGGCGAGTTCCCACAGCTTCGATGCTGAAATCCGGTTCGCGCCGCGTTCGTATTTCTGGAGTTGTTGGAACGTAAGACCAATTGCATTGGCGGCAGTCGTCTGGCTTTGTCCCAACATGATCCGGCGCAATCGAACGCGCTTCCCAACATGATAATCTACAGGATGCGGTCCGTGTTCTTTAAAAGTTTGTCTTGGCATTATTCTATCCTTCTTTAACCGTTTCCGAAATTGACGCCTTTCTCGAACACCATAGGTGTCGTGTCCGGCAATCCTTGAACCGTGATGTTCAGCCCGCCGTCTCGTTTGCAGGCCAGCAACATCGCATCATAGGCCACTTGAGCGGCTTCTTCTTCTTGGCAATCGATGATGATGCCAATGTTGGTTCCGTCCTTCACAATACGAAAAACGGTCGCACCTTTAATTACACCGTCATCGTCAGCCATTACCTACTCCTGGGCCGTGTTCCAAAATTTCTATTTTTCGTCGTGAACCGACCGGTCCCCGGCGCTTCTCTGATATTGACATTAATTGCACTGAAACGCGCCCACGCATCGTGAGAAGCGTTTTGCAACGATGACCGATCCCCGGTCTCTACTGTGATTATTTTCTGGAACGGCCTTTTGATCTTTGCCGCCCCGGCGAATTTGCGCGATGTCCCAAAAGCGCGACTACCGTTCTTCTTCTTCTTAATCCCCATGGCCTTGTTCTCCCTCTCCGTAGTCCTATGGCCTCTGCCGCATGGCAGTATCGACAAGTGACTTTCCGCTCCCCGCTGCCCATACAGTAGCAGAAAAATTCGAGTATCTTGTCGGCGTTGATCAGCATATCCGCCGCTTCGGCCAGTTGATCAAACGGTGCTCCATCGCAGTTTTCCTGTGACGCAAGATCGCGCAACACCGTCCACGGCGGGTATTCCTTATTCTGGTGTCCAGGGTGTTTCATGACGCAGGGCTACTCGATCCCGTTATTCCGGCTTCCTCTAACGTAATAGCCATTTCCTCTAATCGCACCGCACACCTATTTAAAGCGTTCGCGATGCAAAGCTGTGCCGCGATTTCACCGGAAAATTCTTCTTTAAAATATTTAAAATCGTCCATCGTATCCATGGCCATTCTCCCTGACTGGTGGAGCCAACCGGGCGCGTGTCCCCCGGCCTGACGTAAGCTCTCGCTCAAACGCCAGTCGCCAACCACTTGCGATGACCCCATAATTCATTTAGCTACCTTCGGATCGATGCCCGCTTTGGAAGCCGCCCGACGCCATGCCGTCATTAAAGACGATCCTGTTTTAAAACCTATTTCGTCCGCGATGCTCTGCCATCGGGTAGGTTTCCCGGTGAACTTAACGCGGCCTTCATGCACCGATAATATGATTTCCCGTTCCCGCTCCGTCAGATTTTCCGGTCCCATTTTTATATGCAAATCCTTGCGACGGCTTTCGACGCAAATTTGATAAGCGCGCGGCGCAGATATTCCAACGCGGCTCGCGATGTAATCGAACGTGTGACCTAACAAACGAAGTCCGATTACTCTTTCAGGATTGACTTTCGGCGTGTTCGTCATGCCCCGCTCTCCGCTGCCAAAGCGGCGCACGCTTTTCTGAGTTTTTCTTCCGCCAGCAATTGCTCCCTGCGTTCCGCTCCCAAAGCGGTACACGCTTTACTGAATTTTTCTTCCGCTAATCTAAGCGCGTCCGTTCGATAGCCCATCGTCTCGTCCCGTATTGTTTCCATTTCCATCGCGGCCTCAACGATTGCTTCGTGCAGTTCGTTTTTCAATTCAGTCCACATTACAGAGACTGATCCCCGCGTTCCGCCGCCAGTTCGGCGCACGCCTTATCAAGCCCTTCCTGTTCGACTTTTATTTGACTTTCCATTGGGCCGTATTTCCCGCCTTCCTTCGCGTCTGCTAAATCCATCGCGGCCTCAACGATGGCTTCGTGCATGTCGTCTTTCGCCCAAGACGGTTTCAGATGCTCGACGTGCCAGAACCCGCAATGGATACAATGACGAAGTTCGACTTCAAATGCCGCGCCGGTATCTTTCCCGCATTCGTAACAGGACAGCACGCCCTTTTCGCTCATTTCATAAGTATCAGATGTCATAACTGTTCTCCCGGTCGTACCGGTCGTGTTCGTATGCTTCGATTTCGAGGTTATCCCAATCGAGGCGCGTGATCTTTTTTTCGATAAACGAAGCATCGCCGCCTTTGAGCGTCCGAAATTCAAAATCGACAGCGTGACTGTCCATGATCCCAACGCTGCGATCCGGCCCTTCCATTTCGCACCGAACGAGAACAGGGAAGCCGCCAGCTACCGTACTTTCAAATTCTATCTGCGCCATTGAAAAGCCTTCCTGGCTGATTAATCAATGGTTAACAATACCACAGCTAAGGTGATAGTCAATAATTATTTTGCGCGCTGTAATTCTCGATGATGTATTACCGTCTCAGGATATCCTTTGCGTGGGCTCCATGCCCATTCGGAATTTTTCGCCAAAGCGAGCACAGCTACGACCGAACGATGCAACCCGCCTACACAGCCGACCGCAATCGTAATGTCCTTCATGTCGTTGTCGATGTTATGCTGGATCAAACCGTTTACCATTTTGAGCGACGGCGGAAACCATTCCGACCAGCGCGGATCATGCCGAACAAAATGTTGAACATCGTCATTAAGACCATTGAATTTTTTTAGAGCCTCGACGCCATACGGGTTCTTCAATTTCCGCGCGTCGATAATCAAATCAGCTTCCGGCTCTCCATGTCTGTACCCGAACGACAAGAATTTAATAATCATAGCCACCCTACCGATCTCCCAATGAAGTAGAAGATGGCACTAAGCCATTTAGGTCGCCATCGCCAGTCAGAGTAAGAAGCTAAACTTCTCACTTTTCCTTTGATGCGCTGTTTTATCCGTAAGTTCATTATATTGCCCTCGATAGGTTCAATTTTATTGCACGAATATCCAGACCGATTGCGTTCGCCATTGCCTCGACATTGCAATAATACCCCGGCCCATGCCGCCGCATGTATTGGACAGTGCTGGCTGCGACGCCCGACCTGTTCGACATCATTTTGTAAGTGCAGCGCTGTTTATTCATTTCGGTATAAATCGCCGAAACCACCGGATGCAATTTATCACTGAATTTTGGCAGTTTCGGAACCGCGTGTTCCGAGTGCATTATTTTTTCCCCTGCTAAACTGCGCCCGTTCGGCGTAACCGTAATCCCTTTTATTTTTTGCATCGGCCAGCCGCGTTTGCGTCTGCTATAAAATGTGCTGGAACACATCCCGAACTCCCTTGCCCAAGCACTCCCCGCCATCGTTTTCCCGCGCCACGTAATCGCTTTCCGCATACGGTATGTCACAGTTCGTCTTTCTTAATTAAATATTCAAAATAATCAGAACCCCAGCCAAGGATAAGACCATCTTCCCTTAATAACTGTTCTGCTTTGATTTTAAATTTGCAATATTCAGGCAGGCTTTCTGGAACAATTTCAAACCAATGATCGCCAATAATTGTGTCATATTTGAAGTTATCAGGTCGATCATAGAAATCCTCGATCATGACCAATCCATATGTCATACCAAATACTCGAAGACATTCCATGACCACGCTTGTATCAATCTCTACTGTAGTGATGCTACGAACTCTAGGATTGCGCACCAGATGTCCTTGAACAACCCCCAAACCATAACCGACTACCAAGACATCGCCATATGCTTTTTCGGCAATACCTCTCTGTATTTCAACTTCCTTGGGGATGTCCCACATCCACAGATAGTCATCGATCCAAAGAAAGTGGTGTCCTTTTTGTGTAAGTATCTTGGCAGGCATTTTAATTCCGCTCGAAAGAACGATGCCCGCACCAACCAGAACCGAAATATCGTTCGCAGAAATCTACGGCAACATGAACGTCAAACTCTCTACATGAAAAAATATTGACATAAACTCTGCGGAGATCATCGAGAGCGTGAAGGACGATGCTACTCGTTTGAATAAACTGGACCGCGCTTGTTCCTTTCAAATGAGGCGGCGCAGCGGCTTTCGCTTTAGGGTTTCTTGAGTAATCCCAAAAATGAAGTTCCTCTCTTTCCATATCGATAAGTTCACATAATTCCTTAAAAAATTTCTTTAAATCGTCCCTGTTAAAAAGAGTGTGATCGCAGTCGTGAAGATCGATTACCAGTTCCATCCCGTAAGGACTACGGGGTTCCATTGGAATAACCCGCTTGGTCGAAACGTCGGCGGCTGTTCTCTTGCTAGTCATGTTTCCCCCTGGCGCGGATTGCGTCGGCGATGACTTGCTCGTTCCCGCGTTTGCTATCGATGGCTTCGGCGATTTCCGCGCAGATACCGCGTTCAATTTTAAGAGCGGGCCTAATGTCTATAAGGGCGAAGCCGTTATAAGCCATCACGTCTTTCATTTCTTTGATCGCGTAGTCCTTCGGCGCGACCGCCAGTATGTATAGCTCTGCGAGCATATCATCGACATCCATTTTGAAATTCCTTTTCTGTTTCATCCAACCGTTTTAGAAGCCTGTCGGCGTCGGCAGTGAAAACTGTTTTCGAACACCAAACCCGCAACCAATCCCGACCATGTTTCGTATGAAACAATTCATGATCAGATGTTATTTGCCCTTTCACACCTCTAAATTGGTTTTCGTCGATGGTCATCGTTTTCTTTCCAATAACCATAGAAGGTCCGGCGACCAAACGATCCATGGATCGCCAACACAAACTCCCCATTCCAGACCTCGTTCGGCCTCGGCGTCCTGTTTCGTCGCCGGTCGCTCGATCGCCAGACCGTGTTTGACGTAAAGGTCTTGCATATCGCCGCCATCGATATCCATGAAGTCGCTCAAGCCGTGGAGGTCCACCAGCGCCTTAATGAAGGCGTCTTTGTTCACGGGCCTGATCCGTGCGGCGGCAGCGGGCGTCCTGGGTTGCCACGAATCCTTTCCTTGGCGGCTTTAGCCATGCGATCAAGCTCGACGCCTACCTGGGCTTTCCAGTCGCTTCCGTGTTCCAGATAAATTCCTAACATCCAGTGAAGGACATGCGCTTGTTCATGCTCTGCCTTGTTGTGTATCAATACGCCTTCTCCGCGCAAAGCTATGGCGAATTCATGACAGGAAAAATTTGGCCGACCAAGGATAGCTATTAAGTCGTCATTTATCGCGATTGGATACGTGCCAGCCGACCGTCCGGCTTCGATGGCATTGGCGAACCAGCCAAGCATCA
>SDBT01007514.1_pt1 | contig 17920 bp, 18 predicted proteins | sample 2277101 | NCBI WGS metagenome assembly SDBT01 (sample SAMN10404973, study PRJNA504765) | marine sediment metagenome | isolation source: marine sediment core GS10_PC15, 103 cmbsf | place: Arctic Ocean: Southern Knipovich Ridge | collected 2010 | reverse complement strand
AAAGCATTTGATTGTAAATAAAGGAAAAAAGAAGATTGTTGATTTAAGCATTGATGAATTGAAAAAAGCCTGGACAACAGGGTTTGTTTGGGCCTTGGAATAGTTCCATTAAAAATAAGAAACAAAAAAGCAATAAAAAAACAACAAAAAATAAAAAAAATGTGTTTTGCTCAAACAAACACTTATAGCAAAACACAATCTTATGTCGATTGTGAACAATTAAGATAAGACGAAATTTTCCTTAAAGCAGTTGTGAAAGAAAATTTCATAATTTTAATTTGTTGTTTTCATTGCCTAAAAAAATAAGTTGGAAAATCAAATACTAAATGCAGAAATGATTGTGAAATAAGGAAATTAAAAAAATTATTGATGAAAATGTCAAAACCAAACATCGCAGTTTTATACTTCCCTGGAAACAATTGTGAAGTTGAAACTCTGAGAGCAGTAAAAGCCGCAGGTATGCAGGGAAAAATATTAAGATGGAACACCAAAGAAAATCTTAGGCAATTTAATGGCTATATCATTCCAGGAGGTTGGGCTTATGAAGACAGGATTAGGGCAGGCGTAATAGCTGCAAAAGACCCTGTAATGAACATAATCAAAGAGGAAGCAAAAAAAGGAAAGCTGGTTCTTGGCATCTGCAACGGCGCCCAGGTTCTGGTTGAAGCAGGCATGATTCCTGGGTTAAAAGATAAAGTGGAATTTGCCCTCGCACCCAATAAAAACCCCCTTGTTTCCGGCTATTATAATGCATGGATTCATATTAAGAATGTCCAGGAAAAAGAAAGAACAGCTTACACAGATTTAATCGAAAAAGATGAAGTCTTCAGTATGCCAGTAGCTCATGGTGAAGGCAGGTTTATCACCAAGGATAAAGATTTGATAAAGGAATTAAAGAAAAACAAGCAGATAATATTCCACTACTGCACAAAAGACGGAGAGATTGTTGATGAATTCCCGATAAACCCGAATGGAGCTATGCTTAATATAGCAGGAATCTGCAACAAAAAAGGAAATGTAATGTCTTTAATGCCCCATCCCGAAAGGGCAATCTGGAAAAGGCAGCTTCCTTATGAAAAAAAGACTGATGAAAAAACCAACTCAATAAAAGTTTTTGAATCCATGAAGGAATATATCGAGAAAAAAATATTTTCATAAAATGCCAAGATCTTTAAAAAAACTGATACTGACATTAGCTGCGTCCGGTGGAAGAGAACGCAAGAAGGACAATGCCGAGATTCAACTTGGAAATCAAATGCAGGATGATACCAAAGTTGAATTAGAATTAGTCTTGTCAGGAGCCTCAAAAGATGTTGACCCAAGAGCAGTTGAAGCTAAAAAGATTTACTTTATAAAATTGCTTAATCAATGCAGCGAGATGGGTTGTGACTTCAAAGAAGTTCAGCGTTATTGGGGAAGATGGCAAAAAATTTACAGACCTGAACAGGACAAAACAACTGATTACGCTGGAAAGTAGTCCGAAATTAATTAAAAAATGCCAACAACAGAATTATTCGTAAGCCTGAAAGTGTTTGATAATGTCGCAATTACCACATTCCATACCTTAGAGAGGATGGGCTACAAAAAGCTGAAAAACGTAAAAAGGATGGATTATTATAAATTTGAATACAAAGGAAATGAAAATTCATTCAAAGAAAAGATAAGCAAGGTTGACATTCTGGTTAATGCAAACAAGCACTTGCACTCATTCAGCCTAGAAGATGACTGGGCTCATGAATCAGTGAACATTTTAGTGCAGGACATTGAAAAAGACACTGGTTTATTGTCATTTTTAAAAAATAGGTTAGGATTTAAAAACCTGAGAAAAGCAGAAAAAGGGATTCTATGGGCACTTAGCATTGACACAAGAAACGTTGAAGAGGCCAAAAAAATGGCAGAAGAGATTGGAAAAAAGCTGCTGATAAATGAAAATTATCAGGAAATGGTTGTTTTTGGATAAAAGCAATTTTCAGCAAACAAAAACTATTTAAACAACGTAAAATTGCAATTTCTTGTGGTGGTTATGGGGAAAGTGCTCGTGATTTTTGGCAGCAAAACTGATTCTGCAGTTTATGATAAAATAACTCATGTCTTTAAAAAAAATGATGTTGACTTTGATTTGAAGATAGCAAGCGCTCACAAAACACCAAAAGATGTTGATGAAATTCTCAAGAAAGATTATTCAGTTATAATTTCAGGAGCGGGATTAGCAGCGCATCTTTCCGGCGTTATAGCATCAAAAACATTGAGGCCGGTTATTGGCGTTCCCTGCCATGGGAATTATCAAGGTTTAGATGCCTTGCTCTCAATAATTCAGATGCCACCGGGTATTCCTGTTTTGGCTGCTGGCGTCAATCAGGCAGAAATTGCAGCTTTGAATGCTATAAAAATATTAAAAACTCACGAAGTTGTTACGATAATTGGAGACAGAAAAAACAAAGCTGTTGAGCAGGCCGAAAAGCTGCTTAAAGCATTTGAAGTCCCATACAAATTTTCCTCTTCCGCAAACTCTGATACAATTAACCTGGAATTTATCTACTTTGATGAGCCTATTGAAAAGAAAGATGAATTGGTAATTTACTGCCCTTTGCTTTTGGATAAAGATGACAAAGCAGAAGCAGCCTTGAATTTATTGAAACATTCCGACCATGGCCTTTGGGTAGGCCTGAATAACGGAAAAAACGCAGCCCTGGCAGCAATTGAAATTTTAAACATTAATAATGCATACGAGCAAAAATTGATTAATTATCGAAAAGAGATTGCAAAAAAAGTAAGAGAAGCAAATAAATAAAATGATAGACAAAGAAGTCATCCTAAAACAAATAAACAACACATTAGAAAAAACTAACTTCAATTTCGGGAAAAAATATGAAGGCAAAGTTAGAGACAATTACATCTTAGATGGAAAAAGAATCCTTATAACAACAGACAGAATCTCCGCTTTTGACCGCGTTCTTACTACAATTCCATTCAAAGGTCAAGTCCTAAACCAAATAAGCGAATTCTGGTTTAATGAAACAAAAGATATCGTTCAAAACCATATGCTTTCTGTACCGGATCCAAATGTCACAATTGCAAGGGAATGCAGGCCCTTGCCTGTCGAGATGGTCGTTCGCGCATACCTCACTGGTGTCACAACAACTTCCGCATGGTATAATTACGAAAGAGGTGTCCGTAACTTTTGCGGAAATGAGCTGCCAGAAGGTATGCGCAAGAACCAAAAATTTGAGAAAACGATAATAACGCCTTCGACAAAAGCGGAAAAAGGCGGCCATGATGAATCAGTCTCTTCAGAAGAGATAACAAAAAGAGGCATCCTGGAGAAAGGTCTTTATGAAGAAATGGCAGAAGCCTCAATGAACCTTTTCAAAAAAGGCAGTGACCTTTGCGCAAAAAACGGCTTGATTTTAGTAGATACAAAATACGAATTCGGTTTAGATAAAGACGGAAAATTAACAGTAATAGATGAAATGCATACTCCGGATTCCTCAAGATTCTGGTATAAAGAGACTTATGAAAAGCTTTTCGCAGAAAAAAAAGAGCCCAAAAAGCTCGATAAAGAGTATGTAAGGACCTGGCTGGCAAACAAGGGATTCATAGGAGAAGGCGAGATTCCAGAGATTCCTGATGAAGTTAAGGCTGAAGCTGCCGAAAGATACATCAAAGCATATGAATTAATAACCGGAAAAGAGTTTACAGTAACTGAAGAAGACATTAATGAAAGGATTAAGAAGAATTTGGAGAAGGATGGGTTTTGAGTTAGAAATTATTTGTTATATCATCATATTTTATTGTGTTGTGCAATGTAGTCACGAACACTGTTACTAATTTCTATTGCAACTAAAGCTATTACTTGAGCCTCACTTTTTCCTTCTTTTAAAAAATCAACTGTGTATTCTACCTTAACAATTTTATTGGTAATTTCTGGTCCCTCTAAAAAAGACACTCTAACACTATCTTTACCTATTTTTTCCAGTAAATCGGTCAAAGAATCATCTGGAAATAATCCTTTAGCTGAATCTTGCGGCTCAATTTCATATGAACACCCATTTTTAGCTCCTTGTAAAGGAATTCCAAATTGGAGGTGATATGAAGGAATATCAGAATCTTTACTTCGTTGAATTGCTACTGTTAAACCTGGGGGAGATCTTGATTTTTGATACATTTCAAAATAATCGCTGTCTGTAGATTCTATTAGGTTAAATCCATCATATCCCATCATTGATTTTAAACCTTGAATTCCTTGACAAGGTTTACTACGTTTTTGACCAATATTTATGAGTGTATTTTTTCCATTTATAAACCTTTCTATTTTGTTACCACTAAGAAGTCAAGATTTTAGTTTATTCTGAATAGAAAATTATTTATATAATTTATATAATTTTAATGAATTTACAAGGTGTTAATATATGATTAAAAAAATTGGAATTCTTACTGGAGGAGGAGACTGTGCAGGATTAAACGCAGTAATAGGGGCTGTGGTAAAATCTGCTACTCATGAAGGATGGGAAGTTTATGGAATAAGAAAAGGCTGGGAAGGAGCAATCACTGGTGAGATGGAACCTTTATCATTAGCAGATGTTGACGGCATACATTCAGAAAGTGGCACTATTTTACAAACAACCAGAACTAATCCCTATGAGTTTACAGGAACATTAGATGGCAAATTTTTTGAAAAAAGAGATTTATCTGCTAGAGTAATAGAGGTTGCAGAAGAAAAAAGTTTGGATGCTATCATCGTAGATGGTGGAGATGATACATTAAGTGTAGTTCCTAGGCTAGTTGAGGATTATGGCAACGATGTCACTTTTATAGGGATACCAAAAACAATGGATGGAGATTTACAAACTTATAGTCTTGGACTTGATTCTGCGATTAATAATGCTACTAAAAACCTCAAGAGAATTAAAACTACTTTAAAGTCTAATGCTTCCATTGGAATTGTGGAGCTTTTCGGAAGGAATGTTGGTAGAGTAACATTTAAAGCAGGTATTGCATCTGGAAGTGATGTAATACTTATTCCTGAAGTTGATGTTGATTTGGGTTACACATGTAACTTTATTGCAAATAAATATAATGAAAGAGCAGATATGAATGGAGGCAATCCTTATGGTCTAATTGCTGTTGCTGAAGGAACAAAACACCCAATCACTAAAAATCAAGTTATGCTTGACAATGGAAAAGACAGCTATGGACATGGAAAGCTTGGAGGTATTGGTGATAAACTCGCTCAACTTATCAAAGAAAAAATTAAAAATGATCCAAAAATAAGAAAACATACAAATGAATTAAAAATTCAAACAGAAAGACCAACTTATGACATAAGATGTGGTCCTACATATTATTCTGACTCATATTTTGGACAGAAATTAGGAACAGCTGCTGTTGAATATCTTAGAAATGGTGCAGTATCGGGAATGGCAGTAGTTAATTTTAACGAATTTGGCAAAGTTGAGGTTATGCCCATTGAAGAATTAATAAAACCTAGACTCGTGCATAAAGAAGTTCTAAAGCTTTTTGAAAGAAGTGGCCTATATTTTTTTGGTAGAAAACCTTCAAAAGAACATTATGAAAAGGCCCCACAACTTTCTTCTTAAAAACTATAACTTAGCCCAAAAATCACCAATATTATTTATGTCATATTCTTTTAGTTTGTCATTCTCAACAGCTGAAATCCACAAAATTTTAATATCAGCTGTATTCAGTTCTTGATATGGAAGAAAAATTGGATTTAACGTAAAAAAATAGAAAAAATAAAATATTTTAATGTAATTTTAATCTCTCCTGAGAATCTGCAACTCCCATTAAATTTTTCTACAAAACTAAAAGTACTAAATATAAGTTCAAAACTGTATTTTCTGATTATTCTATTGCATAATCTACAAATTCAATTTTTAGAAAAAATTAAAAACCTTTTAATACTAGTATCATTCTGATTTTAATATGGAAAATAATTATAGGCATATGAAGAATTTAGCAATCAAATTAGCAAACCAATCAGGAAAAATATTGATGGAAAATTTTGGAAAAATCAGGTTTGTCAAGTCAAAAGACAATAAAAGCTATTATACAAATGTTGATTTGGAAAGTGAAAAATTAATCATAGAATCGATATTAAAAAAGTATCCAAGACATGGCATAATCACAGAAGAAGAAGGTGAAATTAATGCTGATTCAGACTTTATATGGCACATTGATCCCTTAGATGGAACACATAATTACATTGCAAATTTGCCATTATTTGGAGTTTCCATAGCATTAGCATATAAGGATGAAGTCAAAGTTGGTGTTATCAACATGCCTTATCTTAAAGAATTTTTTGTTGCAGAAAAGGGCAAAGGCGCTTTTATGAATGGCAAAAGATTAAGAGTTTCCAAAACAAAAAAGTTAAAAGATGCTTTCTTGGTTATCGATATGTATTTGAGATACAAAGCGAAAAATAGATTGGATTTACTCAATAAGATGAAAGGGAAAGCCCAGGATTTTAGATATTGGGGCTGCGCAGTCTTCTCATACTCAAGAATTGCAAAAGGAAATATTGACGCTTTGATAGCTCCGGATACAAATTCCTGGGATGCGGCAGCTGGCGCCTTGTTAGTTGAAGAAGCTCATGGCAAAGTAACAGATTTTAAAGGAGATAAGTGGAATGCAAAAATTGATAGCTATATAGCAAGTAATGGAAAGATTCATGAGCAAATTCTTAAAGCAATAAAATGAAACTCACAATCCTTGGCTCAGGGACAGCAGCTTCAAGGCTTAAAAGGAACATGTCCGGCTATTTGCTGGAAGCAAATAACAAAAAAATTCTTTTCGATTCAGGTCCAGGGACAGTAAGGCAGCTTTCAAAATTGAAAGTCAGCTTATCCAAAATAGATCATATTTTCTACACTCATTTCCATAACGACCATATAAATGACCTGCCGGCAATAATATGGAGCAATAATTATGGAGCTTTCAGGAAAAAACAGCTTAATCTATATGGTCCAAAAAGTTTTAAAAAATATTTTCAGCTTTTAAAAAATTCTATTTTGCAATTAAAAAAGGCTTTGAAATTGTCATTTCCAATAAACGTTAATGAAATGAAAGATAACTCTAAAGTAAAAATAAATAATATTGAAATAGGCTCAAAAAGAACAAAGCATACTGAAAATAGTATTGCGTATAGGATTGAATATAATGGCAAGATAATCGCCTACTCCGGAGACACTGATGTTTGCAAAGGCATAATCCAGGCTGGAAAAAATGCAGATTTATTAATTCTGGAATGCTCCTTTCCTGACAAAAAGAAAATGAAAGGCCATTTAACGCCTTCCTGGGCTGGAAAAATAGCAACAAAAGCAAAGGCAAAAAAGCTTGTTTTGACGCATTTTTACCCGGAATGTGATGCAGTTGATGTTAAAGAGCAATGCAAAAAAGAATATAAAGGCAACATTGTTTTAGCTGGGGATTTTATGGCATTTAAGCTTTAAGCTTCGCTACTTCATATCCTAATTCAAAGGCATCATAAGCCTTGAGAGTCATTCCTATTGATCCAAACAATTTGCTAGCTAATTGGTGTACACTTCAATCGCATCAGAATACCAGCCAAGATCAGCAGCAGCTTTTCCAGCTCTCATACCAGAATAAGCAGCGCTCCGGAAATTATCTTTTGTAATATAAGCTAAACAAGACAAAGTCCTGACAATATAATCTAAGATTAGAGCTGAATGGTTGCCTTCTTCAAATGGATCAGATTTTTCAATGCGCATAGCTATATTATCAAGAATCTTAATGTCCCTTCTAGATGAATGGATTTCAATGTTTTTTGCTAATTGTTCTAAAAAACTTTCCTCTGAATTTCCTTGATTACGCATATCCTAAGGTTTATTTCTCTCACTTATATTTTTAACCTCTATAAAACTTAAAGATTATATAAAAATTAACGTTCCATAAAAACAAACAATATTATTCTAAAGTACAGAAAAGTTTATAAATAAAGAACATTTTACTTTGTTAAAATGGAACTAAGCAAAATCTTTACAAAAAAAAATATTGAAATTCTAAGATTATTGTTTAAAGAAAATTTGCATATAAGGGATATTGCCAATAGATTGAGAATATCTCCTGCTAAGGTGCATAACTCAATCATGATCTTCAAGAAACATGACCTTGTAAAAGAAACGCTTGAAAAAAATAAGAAGATAATAAGCCTTGACAGAAACAACCCATTATTGAAGCAAATAGAAAACATGCTAATTGAAGAAACAGTAACTTATCCCGAAGAAAAAATGGATCTTTTTGATGCAATAAGCCCTTTAGACTTTAGATATTATGGAAGAAGTGAGAAAACCAAACAAAAATTACAGCCATATCTAAGCGAAGCAGCTTTGATAAAATATTCTGCAAAAGTCGAGGCAGCTCTTGTCAAAGTTCTGGCAAAAAATAAGATCTGCAGTAAGGAAATTGCCCTGGAAGTTGAAAGAGCTTCTAAACAAGTGACAGCAGAAGAAGTTTACAAAGAAGAAGACAAGATAAAGCATAACATCAGAGCTTTAGCAAACTCAATAAGAGACAAAGTAAGCCAAAAAGCAAAGCCTTTTGTCCATTTCACAGCCACAAGCTTCGATATAGTAAATACAGCTGAGGCATTAAGATACAAAGAATTCACACAAAATGTACTGCTCCCAGAAATGGTCAAGTTTGAAAAAACATTAATAAATCTTGCCTTGAGGGAAAAAGACACAATACAAGTTGGAAGAACCCATGGCCAGCATGCAGTTCCTATAACATTCGGTTTTGCAATAACACAGTTCGTATCAAGATTTGGCAGATCCATAATGAAGACAAAAAAAACTGCCAATAACTTAAGAGGGAAGTTTTCAGGAGCTGTTGGAGCTTACAATGCATCTTCTTTGTTCTTCACAAAACCTGAAGAATTTGAAAAACACATTCTTAATGAGCTTGGATTAAAGCCTTCACCTACATCCACACAAGTTGTAGAAGCTGAATATTTGGTTTCTTATGTAAACTCAATTATTGAATCCTTTGGCATTTTGGCAAACATTGCAGATGACATGAGAAACCTGCAAAGAAGCGAGATAGCCGAAGTTGGAGAACTTTTTGAGGCAAAGCAGGTCGGAAGCAGCACAATGCCCCAAAAAAGGAATCCAATTAATTTCGAGAATGTTAAAAGCATGTGGAAAGAATTCATGCCGCGAATGATAACTATATATTCTGACCAAATTTCTGAGCATCAGAGGGATTTGACAAATAGCGCATCTTCCAGGTTTGTTACTGAGATATTGGCTGGCTTCTTTATATCTGTTAATAGGCTTAACAAAACAATGTCAAAATTAGTTGTTGATAAGAAGAATTTGAATAAGAATTTTGATATGAATAAGGAGTTTATAATTGCAGAGCCTCTTTATATATTGTTAGCTGCTTATGGCCATCCAGATGCGCATGAGGCTGTAAGGGAATTGACATTAAGTGCTCAAAAAGAAAGCAAATCTGTTTTTGAGATTTTGAAGAGAGACAAAGCTTTGCATCTTTATTTGAAAAAATTCAATAAGAAACAGCTTGAAATGTTGCATAAGCCTGAGAGATATATTGGCATTTCAGCTGAAAAGACAAAGAAGATTTGTGAGTTTTGGAAGAAGGAGTTTAAGATTAAGTGATATTGGGAATTTTATAATATTGCAAATAGAAAATTTTATATATTTATATTTTTAGAATATATGGAATGAAAAAAATAATTATAATATTACTTGTGCTCATTTTATTGACATTCTTAACAAACTGTAAAAATAAGGTTGCTCCAAAAGATTGTACTCAAGATGTAAAAATCTGTCCGGATGAAACCACAGTAAGCAGAGTTCCTCCTTATTGTAATTTTGAGCCTTGTCCTCAATCTGAATGTAAAACAAAAAATGATTGTCCAACGATCAACTGCATCCAAGCTCCTTGTCCAGAATATGCTTGTATTGATGGAGAATGTGTTATGCATACTTGCGGTGATGGTAAATGTGAAAGAGGAGAAACAACAAATAATTGTCCTCAAGATTGTGATATCAAACCAGAAGAGCAATGTAAAGTAAAAAACATAAGAACCATCAAGGATAAGATGGTTAAAAGCATGGATTGGCATCATGGTAAAAACTTGATTACATTTGGAAAGTGGGGATTAGATGGTTATGTTGATGTTGCTGTAATGAATCCAGATGGTTCTGGTGAGACTTGTATTACTTGTGGTAATTCTGAGGCGCCACAGAAGCATAATGGGAATCCTGCATGGCATCCTTCTGGAGATTATATAGTTTATACTGCTGAGCGGGAAGATACGCCAGATAATATGGACGGCTATGCAATTCCTGGATCTGGCACTTTCAATGATTTATGGTTATCAACAGATGATGGAGACAGATTTTATCGCCTTACTGATTATTCAGGTATTGTTCCTATAAGAGCAGTTATCCATCCTCAATTCTCTCATGATGGAAACAAGCTTTTTTGGGCTGAAAGAGTAGATAGAGGAGAGAGCTTTAGCGGTGGCTGGGTATTAAAGATTGCTGACTTTGTTATCGAGGATGGAGTGCCAAAATTAATGAACATAGAATCCTTAACTCCTGGGGAAAAAGAAAGCGCTTTCTATGAAAGTCATGCTTTTTCAAAGGATGATAAAAAGATATTATTTTCCGGAGACCTAAAGGCCGGACAAACACCTTATGGATTGGATATTTATGAATACAATCTAGAAACAGAAGAGCTGATAAGATTAACTCATACAGATAATGACTGGGACGAACATGCCCATTATTCTCCAGACGAAACAAAAATTGCATGGTTATCTCAAACAGGACATTATATTGACTGGAACCATGTGCCTAAGGGTAAATTCTTTGACTATTTGAAATCAGAATTATGGATAATGGATGCAGATGGTTCTAATAAAAAACAATTGACTTTCTTCAATACACCGGATCATCCAGATTACTTTGGATATAGGACTATTGTCTCTGATAGTGCATGGTCCCCAGATGGAAAAAGCCTTATTGTACTTTTAGCGTATGATACTGAAGAAGGATTGAAATCAAATCAGGGTTCAGTAGAAGAAGGATTGAAATCAAAGCATGTTATGGTTGATCTAGAATGTAGTTATTGTGGAAATGGTGTTTGTGAAATTAGCGAAAAAGAAAATTGTCCAGCAGACTGTGAATTCGGCTTTGGTGTAGGTTATGTCCCTTATGGTGAGGCTTTTAAAGACGGTTCAGGAAGAACAATGGCAGAAATATATAACTCTGCTGGTACGACATGGGGCAAAACAATAATTGTTCAATGGAACGATATTGAGCCTAATCCTCCTATCCTGAACAGGCATAACTATAATTTCAATGCAATGGATGCACTTGTCAGGGAATGGCATGATGGTGGAGTAAAGAATCTTCAGATATGGGTTGCTAGTAATGCTGCATGGGCTATTTATCCTCTTTGGCCTCCTGGAGGGCAACCAAGGCCAATAAGCGCACCACCAAAGGCTGATAGAATGGATGATTATTATGATTTTATTTATGCACTTGTCGAAAGATATGATAATGATGGAATAGACGATATGCCAGGCCTTAAGTATCCAATTTATCAGTGGGAGATTGAATCTGAACCAATGCAAAGGGGATTTTGGTTGGGAACTAAAGAAGAGTACATTGAACTTCTTAGAACTGCCAGGAGAGCTGCCAAAGCTGCAAATCCAGACAGTGTTATCATTCTTGGCGGTTTAGCTTTAGGAAATTCTCTTGACGATTATCATTTGAATGGTCATGATGATTCCAAGCTAGATGAAACTGTACGTGAAGTCTCCAAGTACATATTATCTTTTCCGGAATTGTTTGATGTTATTGAGTTTCATTATCTGGGAGATTACGAAGGGGCATATGGTGTGATGGCCTGGCTTAATGATGTTGCACAAGAGAATGGATATGAACCCAAACCTGTCTGGGCAGGAGATTGCTTTAGTGGACCTCAGTTTGCATTTCCTAATAATCCCAATCCATTGGTTCCTAATGAAACTACAAATGAACTGATTACTTCTATCGCAGAATCAATAACAGATTCTCCTAATGAAATTGAAAAGTGGTATAGGAAGGAACAAGCGTCATTAACAGTTAAGAAATTTGTCGTTTCAATGGATGCAGGACTTGAGGGAGTGATGATGGGAAACACTGTCGACTGGTGGGGATTTTTAGCTTATATAAATCATGTAGATCCTATTCCTGGTCTTCCGGAGATGAGTGAAGAAGCCCGTCTATATCTGGTTAATTCAGTTTTCCATGGCATGATTGGATATAAGGATTTGAGTTTTCCATTAATTAAACCTCCAAGTGTACTTGATAAACCAAGACCAGTGTATTACACAATGAAGATGTTGACTGAAAAACTTGAAAATGCTCAGTTCATAGAGAGATTAAATGCACCAGATGGTGTATATCTTTTTAAGTTTGTAAAAAATTCTGAACCAATCTTTGTTGCTTGGTATGAAGACCAATATTATGATTGTCCATTATGTGATGTGAAAAATGATGGCAGCAGGACAATTGATATATCACAATATGTCCCAACAGAACAGGTAAAAGTAGCTCATATTGTCACAGAACTTGACGGAAATAATAACGCAATCTATCAACCTGATAAAACTATGCCATCAAACTCATTACTTGTTGGAGAAAAACCTGTATTCTTAACGGAATCGGAAGATGGAGATTCTTGTGGAAATGTAATTATCGAACCTGGAGAAATTTGTTGTTCTGGAATAATTTATACCGGAGATTGTTGTGATGATAATGATTGTAATGTTGATGAGATTTGTCAAAGTAATTCTTGTCAGGTTATCAATAATGAAGTTACTGGTGATCTGAACAATGATGGAAAAGTGGATTTGGCTGATGTTATGCTGATTGTAAATGATTTTGGGAAGACTTCTTCTACTGAAGAAGGATTGAAATCAAATCAGGGTTCAGTAGAAGAAGGATTGAAATCAAAGCATGTTATGGTTGATCTAGAATGCGGTAATTGCGGAAATGGAATCTGTGAAGAAGGAGAAACTGATTATTGCCCCCATGTCCAGAAACCGATCCTACAAAGCCTCAACCTTCTTGCATGATAGCTTGTACCCGAGGAACTTGTCCTGGAGATTGTGCATGATAACCATAAGACAAAATTTCATAAAGTATTTTTTAATTGGCATATTGTTTTGGGTTGTCGTTGATTACACAACTGCCTTTAATCCTAACTTTGAGAAGTGGGTAAGTTTTATGCCAACAATTTTATTTTTTTATACTCTATTACCTTTATTATTTGCATTTTTTATTTATACTTTAAAATTAAACAATAAAATCATATTTACATTGATGACAATAGAATTATTTTTTGTTGAGATCATTTTATCAAATAATGACTTACTTTATACATTTCCTATGATGTTATTCTTCATACCTTTGGCATTTGGCATTTATAGTTTTCTTACCTTTGTTCCAAAATGGATTGTTGATAATAAATTAAAGGAGAATAAGAAAAAGGTAATTTTTTTAACAATTCTTTGGATAATAATTGCTATTGGAAATTACATAACCCAAGTAAATTTGCAATAATATTTATAAACTGGCCTTCATTATTCCCATATTATTGGGGGTATTATATGTCAAATATTGGTTTTTTATTCATTATATTAACAACTCTGGTTTTTACTATAATCGGGCTATTATATAGCAGGAAAAAGCATTTATCTTTGGAAGATTTCATTACATCCAGAAAGAGTATTGGTTTGAGTACTGGAATCTTTACTTTAATTGCTTCAGCAATGGGTGCATGGATCTTGTTTTCTCCGGCAGAAACAACTGTTAGGACAGGTATAATGTCTCTTTTGGGCTATGCTGTTGGCAGCGCTGCTGCATTATGGATATTTGCATGGATTGGAGCAAGATTGAGGAAATTAATGCCTCAAGGGCATACATTAACTGAATTTGTCTTGCATAGATATGGCAGAATGATGTATATTTTTGTTTTAATTATCATGTTCTTTTATATGATTGTATTCTTATCAGCTGAATTAACTGGAATTGCTTTAGCAGCTAATTTTACATTTGGAATTCCATTGGTCTTTACAGCGGTAATAATTGGCTTTGGAACTTTAATATATACTGCTTTAGGAGGTATTAAGACAACTGTTTTTACTGACACTATACAAAGTATAGTTATATTGCCTTTATTGGCATTGATTTTCATTTCTTCCTTATTTTTCTTGAATGGCTTTGATTTGGTTGATAAGGCGATTGCGATTTCCCCTGAATTATTTGATTTTAATTTCAAGCTTGGAATTGAATCAGGGATTGCTTTGATGATTGCTATTGTAGGTGCAAATTTGTTCCATCAGGGTTATTGGCAGCGTGTTTATTTGCCAAAAACAAATAGAATAATGCAAAATTCATTTATAATCTCAGGAATCTTTGTTGTTTTCATAATTTTAGCAGCTGGATTTTTTGGGTTTTTTGCTATTGGCGTTGAAGCTGCTGAAAATCCCTCTGTTGCCATGTTTACTTTTTTAATAGAAGCAGTTCCACCATGGATGTTGATATTAGGCATGGTGCTAGCGGTTGCACTAGTAATGTCAAGTGTAGATACATTATTGAATGGATTAGTTGGTTTATTGACAATTGATGTTTTAAGATTAAAGCCAAAATTGGATAAGAATAAGGTTTTGAGTGGAGCTAGATGGCTTACAGTCATTATAGCAGGAATTGCAATTTTGGTTGCAACACAAGGCTTGAGTGTTTTGTATCTGTTTTTTGTTGCTGATTTTGTTTGCGTTGCTGCTTCATTTCCAACATTTTTTGGCTTATTTTCGAGAAGATTTTCTGGAAAGGTAGCTTTATTTGCTTCAATCATCGGAATTGTTGCTGGAGCGATTTATTTTCCCGGACCTAGTTTTGCCAGGGGCAATTTACTCTGGGCATTCTTGATTGCATTCATTGTCCCGGCTGTTATATCAATTATTTTTGGCCAGCATGGCAAGAGATTTGATTTTAAGCAATTAAATAAGAATATTATCTCATTTGATAGATAAAACAAGTTTAAAAAATGGATAGACATATTAAAAAATGCCTGACAATTGCTGGCTCTGATTCTGGTGGTGGTGCTGGGATTCAGGCTGATCTTAAGACATTTGGGGCATTAGGAGTACATGGATCCAGTGTTGTTACTGCTATTACTGCTCAAAATACTAAAGAGGTTTCTGCGATTCATAATGTTCCTTTGGATTTAATTGAAAAGCAAATTGATGCTGTTTTATCTGATATTGGCGCGAATAGTGTCAAGATTGGGATGCTTTCCAATGCTGATATTATTAAAACAGTTGCAACAAGCCTAAAAAAACATAATATAGAGAATATTGTATTGGATCCTGTCATGGTTGCTGCTTCTGGCTCAAAATTGCTTGAAATTTCAGCCATTGATTGCTTAAAGAATGAATTGATCCCTTTGGCTTTGGTTTTAACTCCAAATCTGCCTGAGGCTGAGATTCTTACTGGAATGGAAATTAAGACAGAAAAAGGTGTTGAAGAGGCTGTAAAAAAAATTATGGAGTTAGGCTGTAAAAATGTTTTATTAAAAGGCGGACATTTAGTTGATTCTGGCAATGATGTTGTTGATCTTTTTTATGATGGCAATGAATTCATGAAAATTAAGAATAAGAAAATTGGCAAAGATGGGCATGGGACTGGCTGCACGCTATCATCTGCAATAGCTGCTTTTGTTGCAAAAGGATTTTCTGTTAAAGATTCAGTCATTAATGCAATTAGGTATGTTCATGGGGCTTTGGAGAGTGGGTATAAGATTGGTTCTAATAATTATGTTCTTGATCATTTTTGGAAGTATAAATAAAAAAATATAACTAAGAAAATAGAGAAAAATATAATTTTGAATGTTATTTAATCACATCGCAATATTAACTATAAGTTTATCATAATTAAAAACAGGCATCACCTTATAACCAGTCTTGCCTTTAACTTGTATTTTCTTTGTATCTATTAAACCGTATTTCTCCAATATATTAATATCTGTGACAATACTTTTTATTTCTCTGTTAGTTAATTTAGCTAATTCATAGATTGATTTAGGCTGTTTATGTTTAATTACCTGTAACAATTCAATTCTCTTTGGAGTAAAAAATTCTCTAAAAGATTCAACGCTTCCAAAGCTAAGGCCCTTTCTTGGCTTCACATATTTTCCTTTCTTTATTTTCCCCATTACTTCAGCAGCTTCTTTCAAAACATCTTTAAGAGGTTTTATTTCAACTGTAATGTTTTTTACTTTCATTTTGATTCACCCTTAGTTATTTTTTCAACATCTTTTTGAAAATCCTCAATAAGCTTCCATTCATCTACAAATTCATAAGGCAACTCTTTATCTCCTTTATGCATATGGTGTCCTTTTTTCTCGTGATTGTCGTACCCTAATATTCTCTTTCCTTCTTTAATCAAGACAAGCGAATAATGGAATCCTTCTGGATGGAACTTATCTACTGGAACTTTGTAAATTTTAATTTGTACAACATAATTTTTATATCTATGCTTATGGTCAAATATTAGTTTTGCCATACCATATGGTATGGAATAACTCATATTTAAACTTTGTGGTTACAGAGCTTTAGAGAACGGCTGTTGGGGGGTAATAACTTCAAACCAATTTGAAGTAATGGAAAACTATTTATAAAGGCTTTTCCATGTATTTTCTATGGCAAAGAAGAACTTTTTATTGCTGTCTTTGGAAGATGATAAGATAAACAAGATATCCAATGTTATAAGCAACAAGTCTTGCAAGAAAATTCTTGATTATTTATCAGAGCACGAGGCAACTGAAACTGAAATCAGCGAAAAATTAAACATACCTTTGTCTACAGTTCATTATAATTTGCAGCAGCTTGTAGATGCAGGCCTTATTGTTGCAGAAGAATTCCATTACAGCAAAAAAGGCAAGGAAGTTAATCATTATAAATTGGCAAATAAATATATAATAATAGCTCCGAAGAAAACAACCGGAATAACATCAAAATTAAGGGGCATATTGCCTGTTGCCCTAATTGTTGGAGGCGCAACCCTAATCCTGCAATACATGCAAAGGTTTTTTGCCAAAGGCGGCACAACAAGAATTTTTACAGACACAAAACAAACAATTATCAAAGAAACATTTGTGCAGAAAGCAGCAGAATCTGCTGATATGATCACAGCACCAGTACCTGAAGTAATGCAGGCTGCTCAGGAAGAAGCTGTAGCAGCATCAGGTTTGGCTGAGAAAGTTGTTAATGGCACTTTAGAAACAATAAACCAGACCGAGCACATCCTTGAGCCTGAAACTGTTGTAAAAACTATAACAGCCGAGCCTTCAATTTTTGCAAACATCGCATTATGGTTCCTGATAGGAGCTGTATTTGCTTTAGCGATATACTTTATTATAAATAAATATAAAAAAGACTTTGATTGATAACTTCAAACAACATTAAAGCTATAAAAGGGTATTTATATATGCTTTGCTTATCAAATAAAAACAATAATAAGACAATCAGGTGATAGAAATGAAAAACAAAAAATTTATTCAAACAATTTTAATTTTTGGGTTAATAGCAATTGGCATATTTACTGCATCTTGCCAAACTGAAAGGCCGGATATAACAGAAAAGCCAGGCACAGGAATTGAGCTTGGAACAACTCAAGAGCTCAAGAAATTCTCCTCAACCCAGGAAATACTTGAATTTTTACAGCAAGCTTCTGTTGCAAGTGGCTCTGGAATCAGGTCTATTGTTATACCCTCTATGGTAATAGAAGAATCTTTTGCAATTGACTCTATTGCAGGTGCAGCAGCACCTATGGCCAAAGCAGCCTCTGGTTCAGCAGCAACC
>SDBT01007513.1_pt1 | contig 17920 bp, 17 predicted proteins | sample 2277101 | NCBI WGS metagenome assembly SDBT01 (sample SAMN10404973, study PRJNA504765) | marine sediment metagenome | isolation source: marine sediment core GS10_PC15, 103 cmbsf | place: Arctic Ocean: Southern Knipovich Ridge | collected 2010 | reverse complement strand
TGCAAAAGTAATTGCAATCGATATTGTTGACCAGAGATTGGAAGCAGCAAAGAAATTTGGTGCTGATGTGGTGATTAATTCTAAAGGGCTTGATGACGACGAACTAATTAAAGAAGTAAGAGACCTTACTGGTGGATTTGGCCCAGACCTTGTCATGGAATGCACGGGATTCCCGGGGACAATACCACTTGGTGTAAAGATGCTTCGTATAGGTGGACGTTTAGCAAATGTTGGATGCGTCTATCCTGGAAGTAAAGTCACCATAGATGCATCCGACGTAGTTCTTAAAGTACTGACAATTACAGGATTGCATAACTATGAAACAAAGCATCTTGGATGGGCTCTTGACTATGTATATGCAACCCGCAATAAGTACCCCTGGAAAGAGATGGTTGGTCCTTTCTTCCCGTTAACTGTAGACGGGGTGACCGCAGCGTTTAAGGCTTTGCAAGAACACACCGCAGTAAGCCCCGCTATTGTAGGAGGAAAATAAAACGAACTATAGTAGGAGGAAAATAAAAAAAATAGCTATTTATGTTAGGGCGTGGTTAACAGCATAGGGAAAAATCTAGAAATCAGAAATAGAGCTAAGGTAATACTAATAAAAATATAAAGGAGAGGAAAAATGGCCGAGAAAGACAAAGGATTTTACAGCAAATATTTAAAGAAGTACATGTCAGAAACTGAGTCAGGTGGACTTGTCCACATGACCCCTGCAGGTTCCCCAGCATTTCTTGCGGGTAGTAAGATTGAACCGAAATGGGATGACATCCCGGATAAAGTTATCATCGTATGTGCGCTAACTGGAGGGAATATATCTAGAGAGGAAAACCCAAATTTACCTTATACTCCTGAAGAGATTGGGCAATCAGGCCTCGAGGCAATGGAGGCGGGGGCCACTGGGATACATATCCATGTAAGAGACGTTAAGACAGGACTTTCTGTTACAAACCGTGAGTATTTCCGAACGGCTATAGAAATTGTTTCGAAAAAATATCCAATTGGGCCGAAAAACATCATAGATTTGGGAACTCATGGAGCAGCTGTACTGGACATTCCTATGGCAGGGCCCCGGAGAGCTTTAACTCATACAGAAGCCTTGTTGGAAACTGTTAAACCGGAAGAAAGACTTGTTGAGGTTTCGCCTGTACGTCCTTGCCCAACTTACTTAACTGATGAACTTGTTGTTGCTCATCCGGAAAACGGCATAGCCCATGCTGAGTTTTTACAAGAAAATGGAATGAAACCGCAAATTGTTGCCTTCCACCATGGGGCAGTCGAACGTGCTGAAAAATATCTCATTAGCACGGGAGTATTAAAGCAACCTTACTACTGGATCATTATGGAAGGTGACTCAGGTACTGCTGTAGTGGATCCCGTTACTATGTGTGAGAGCCTATTGCTTTATGTAAGTATGATAAGGAAAATTGACCAAAAATATGGTGGGAAGTCTGTGATAATTGTAGGCGGGTGCGGCAGGGGTGGAACATATATCAACATACTAGCGATGATGTTGGGTCTTCATGTGCGCGTTGGCTTGGAGGATATGGTATTTAAGTGGCCCCACAAAGATATTAAGACAGCAAATAATGGTGATGAGGTAAGGCGAGCAGTGACTGTAGCTCACGCATTGGGTCGTGAAGTTGCCACAGCGAATGAATATAGACAAATTATAGGCCTTCCAATAAGAAGCTGATTGATGGTGGAATAGAATAATTGGAAAGGGATAATTTTGGAATGTCGACATGTGGATATTCAATCTCCTATCTCTCTAGTCGTCCGTAGGCGAATTGAAGCAATTTTGGAAAGCTCTGAACACATTTTAACAGAGGACGTGGGTAAAGAGCTTCTTTCTTATTATGGTATTCCTATACCATCTGAAAAATTGAGCAAAAACCTCGTTGAGGCTCAAAAAATAGCAAGTGAGATAGGATATCCCGTTGCCCTCAAAATCATCTCTCCTCAGATCATGCATAAAACCAAAGCAGGGGGAATAAAATTGGGTATTGGTAGTGAAGGAGAGATAAGCTTGGCCTATAAACAGGTGTTGGATAATGTCAATAAGTATAATCCACAGGCTGAGATTAAAGGGGTGCTTGTTCAGGAAATGGTTAGGCCGGGGAAAGAGGTGATTGTGGGAATGGCGCAAAGCACACAATCCGGTCCAGTAATTGTGTTCGGACTAGGAGGTGTCCATGTCGAGACTTTAAAAGACTTTTCATTTCGTCATGTTTCACTCAAAGAAGAAGATGCTTGGATGATGATACGGGAAATCAAAGGATATCCTATTCTGGAGGGTACTCGTGAAGGTTCATCTTACGATTTAGCAGCTATTGTGCGGGTGCTGATGTCTGTAGCTCAATTGGCTATGGATTTTCAGGATTTTATTTCTGCAGTGGATATTAATCCTTTAGTAGTTTATCCTGATAGTGGGGGAGTAAAAGTTCTTGATTGCCTGTTTGTGAAGAAGAGAGGCAAATGATTCGTTATAAAGGGACTGAGGTCCTGGGTAGCTCGGCCTGTAAGTGGCATCCCGCCGCGAGGCTAATTTCCAAAAGGGAATGAAACACCACCTAACCATACAAGAAGGTAACTATGGGAAAGTTGCTTTGGAAGCCGTCCGAGGAACGTAAAAAACAAGCTAACATGACCCGGTTTATTAGCTTTGTCAACGAAAAATATGGTCTTATGATTGACTCGTATGATGAGCTATATGACTGGTCAATTGAGAAAATACCTGACTTTTGGGCGGCTATGTGGGAATTTGTGCCAATCAAAGCTTCTCACGGGTATGACGAGGTAGTTGACGACTTGGCCAAGTTTCCCGGTGCGAAGTGGTTTGGTGGTTCCAGATTGAATTTTGCCGAGAACCTGTTGAGATACAAAGACGACCGTCTCGCTTTTATATTCAAAGGAGAGACTCAGAAATCCACCAGAATGACCTATGCCGAACTTTATGATTCTGTAGCTCGTCTTGCCAAATCTCTCCGCAATGTAGGAGTTAAGCCAGGAGACAGGGTGGCCGCTTATATGCCCAATTTAATAGAGACCGCCATCGCTATGCTGGCGGCTACGAGCATTGGTGCGGTATGGTCTTCTTGTGCTACTGACCTCGGTGCGCAGGCAACTCTGGATCGCCTCGGTCAAATTGAGCCGAAGGTCTTGTTCACGGTTGATGGCTATTTTTATAAGGGGAAGCCCTTTAGTTCTTTAGCTAACGCTGGTGAAATTGCCAGAGGGATTCCCTCTTTGGAAAAAGTTGTCGTGGTTCGTTATATGGGGGGAGAACTTGACATTAGCCATATTCCCAACTCTGTATACTATGACCAATTTATAGTCAGTGAGGAAAAACTCAGCATTCAATTTGAGCAATTGCCTTTTGAGCACCCCGTATATATCGTATTTACCTCGGGAACAACTGGTAAGCCAAAGTGTATGGTTCAGGGAGCCGGCGGCGTCCTCATCAACCATATAAAAGAGCTGATACTTCACACCGACTTAAAGCGAGAGGATACTATCTTTTATATAACGACTTGCAGTTGGATAATGTGGAACTGGCTTCTTAGTTCTTTAGGGGTAGGAGCTACTATAGTGTTATACGATGGCAACCCTAATTATCCTGACCCGGGTGCGATGTGGAAACTGATACAAGATGAAAAGATAACTATTTTCGGTACCAGTGCCAGTTACATTAACTATCTCAGGAGCCAGGAGCTTAAGCCTGGAAAAGATTATGATTTGTCATTACTGCGAGAAATATCCCAGACTGGTTCAGCTCTTTCGGCGGAAGGGTTTGAATATATATATGAAGCGATTAAAGAAGACCTGCACTTTAATTCTATTTCCGGCGGCACAGATATCCAAGCCTGTTTCGTTGCCGGAAGTCCTATCCTCCCCGTGTATGCCGGTGAATTACAGGGTTGGGCTTTAGGAGTGAAGGGGAATTGTTATGATGAAAAGGGTCACCCAATACTTGATCAAATGGGAGAGCTCGTCTGTGAGGTTCCTATACCTTCCATGCCGCTTTATTTCTGGAACGACCCGAATGATGAGAAGTATAAAGAAGCTTACTTTAATCTTTACCCGAACGTATGGCGTCATGGGGACCACATTATAATTCATGCTGACACTAAGGGAATAACTTTTCTCGGCCGCTCTGACGCCGTCTTAAAACCTTCCGGAGTTCGCATCGGCACCGCCGAAATATATAACCAAGTAGAGAAGTTAGAGGAGATTGCTGATAGCCTTGCCATAGGACAAGACTGGAAAGGCGACCAGCGTGTAATCCTGTTTGTTAGATTCGCTGAAGGGTATGCTTTAACAGACGAATTAAGGAATAAAATTAGAAAAACTCTTCGTGAAAATGCTTCCCCGCGGCATGTTCCGGCCAGAATTATTCAAGTGCCGGACATCCCGTATACACTCAACATGAAGAAGGTGGAAAGTGCAGTCACGAATATAATACATGGCAGGCCAGTCTTAAATAGGGATGCTTTGATTAACCCAGACTCATTGGATTACTACGAAAGCATTCTCTCTGACCTTCAAATTTAGTGGCTGGGCCCTGATAGTCATGTCTAAAGAGTAAGCGGATAAACTTAAGCTCAAACCACTTGCCTTCATCCGTTCCTATGCTACTGCCGCCGTGGAAGCTAAGTACTTTGGTATCGGCCCGGTACCTGTCGCAAGAAAGGCAATATATGCAAGAGACTGTTGAATACACTGCAATAAACAACTGTCAAGTTGAGGGCTGTTATAGGCCAGCGGTGTATCCACTATATAAAATATTTCCCAACGGACAAAAGGCATGGCTCTATGTTGTGAGCGTCACGAGCAAATGATAGGCGATGGGAATATGAATATGGGGATGTTATATACTGAGCTATCCCCAAAAAGCCAGGCAAAGACTAAAATGGTTTGACTACTACAATTCACATGGACACAATGCCCGTCTTACCTGCCGCTACTATGACATCTCTCCCCAGACCTTCTACCGCTGGAAGAGGCGCTATAACCACAGACATCTAGAGAGCCTTGAGGATCATTCTCACCGGCCGAGGCACTTAAGGCAGCCCGCCTATTCCACAGGGTTGGTTGAGGCAGTACTTAGACTGAGAGAGGGATATCCCAGGTGGGGAAAGGATAAGCTGATGGTACTGCTGCGAGAGAAGGGAGTTAGCGGCTCTGCCTCGACAGTAGGTAGGCTAATAGGTAAGCTAAAGGAGCGCGGCGTATTAAGGGAGCCGGTATCCAATCATGTCTCAGCCAGGAAGCGGCCAAGACGACGCCCTTATGCTATTAGGAAACCAAAGGACTACAGAATTAGTCTGGTAGGGGATCTGGTGCAGTTGGATACATTGGATATCAGGCCGTTGCCCGGAGTATTGCTCAAACACTTCACTGCCCATGATGTGGTTTCGCGATGGAATACAGTTAGTGTCTATAGCCGAGCCAGGGCAAACTGCTAACAAAGAAGGAGGCCATGGAACTCATCCGGTCAGAGTATAAGGTGCCTGAAGAAACAAGACAGGCTCGTCGGCATCGCAAATCAAATGTGGGGAGGCTTGCTAGCCGTGGAACGCACGAGGCAGCTAAAGCTCCTCAGTCTGGACCACTCATTCCTCCCCAGAAAACAGTTTACTGCGCTGAGGACTTACAATCAATAGCTAATTAAGGGCTTGACATTAATTAGGAAATCTTTTTGTTCAATCTGCAGGTGACAACGCCATCGCCCTATCCAGACTATGGTTGAGAACGCTTGGCAACATGTTCTAAGCCATCGTGAGCATTTTGCCTCAAGACTCTTAGCCGCTTTTCCAGTAGAGCTGCATCACCTTTAGAGATTGACAACATCACTTGGTTAACAACCTCTTTCGCTATTGGCGTACTTCGTCTGAGAACCTCTCGCCCCTTCTCTGTGATGCTGATATTCACGAGTCTCTTGTCACTGCTATTGCGCTCGGCTGCAACGAGTCCTTCTTGCTTCATGCGGTTGACTAACGCTGTGATATTGTGCCGCTCTGTCTGTGTCCACTCAGCTACCTCGGAGGACGTCATGGCCCTATTATTGCTGACCAGGACTCGCAGCACTATTAGCTTGATTATTGACAGACGTACTTTTCTATATAAATAGGTGTCGGCATACTTCAGTACCTCCCGTGCAGTCTGTACGAATAGTACAAAGATTCTCAGAATAGTATCCTCGTGACCTACATCTATCGATCTGTATGGCCTATTAGCCATTGCTGCTGTTACCACCTTTCATCAAGTCCTAAAAGAATAGGATATAGCATCCTCCGGCTCGCTGTCAAAGCCATCGAATGGCACTTCTATATCCCATCACGCGTGAGTATTTATACCTGCTTTTTTTTAAAAGAGATCGATTTATTTCCCGAAAAGACTTGACAGTTCATATACGAAGTAGTATAGTTACCAACGGACGAATATTATTCATATGTGAACTACTTAACCTGAGCCGAAAGTAAACCGCGTAAGAGTAAATAGGGGCTCTTGAGCCAGCGAAGGAGGTGAGAGAGATGAGGTAGTAGGTAATCTTTACCCGACCAAAATCTAAATAAAGGAGTTTTTACCAATGAAAAAGAAATTATTGTTAATGCCGTTGGCATTATTGTTAGCCGTGGGCTTCGGTGTTATTGCACTGGCTGCTCCGTCTACCTTTTGGTATGAAGGTACTTGGGTGGAATATCCTGAGTCCTATCACGTTGCGGTTATAGCCGATATGCATATTGCCGAGACTCCCAGGCCACAACAGCAGTATCAGGAGGAAGTCATTGACACGTTCAATACCTGGGATGATTTGGACTTGGTGGCCACAGTCGGAGACAATGTGTACCACGGCGGAACTCAAGGAGATCAAATCGCCGCCAAAGAATTTTTAGACCAGCTTGTCGCACCCTACCGAGTAATCACCGGAAATCATGACTACATCTATGAAGACTCTTACATCAAAAATCCATTGACAGGCCATACCACGAAGCAAGGACCGGAAGGCAGGGTAGCAAAGCTAGAGTTCTTCGTGGAAAACTGGGGATTGGAGGAACTCTTTTATAGCGAAAGACTGGGCAACTATCTGTTGGTTTTCCTGAGCGCGGACGGTCTGTATACAAACCACTATGCTGAGTTGTCGCCCCGCCAGTTGGAGTGGCTCGAGGCAGAGCTCCGTCACAACAAAAAAGTGCCCACCATTATTTTCCATCATGCCCCGCTCACGGGGAGCGTTACACCCAAAAGTTTCGAGATCGGGCCTACTGGGATGCCCGTCCTGGACTCATCCTGGGCAGAACCGGCCGATAAAATCAGGGAGATTCTGCTGGCAAACGAGCAAGTTTTTATGTGGGTAGCCGGTCACCGGCATTATAAACCCAACAAGCCGGATTTCGCATCGGAGAGCAACCTCTGGGAGGATCAAGTATGGGTGATTCATTCTCCGAATCTGAACAGTGGTGAAGAAGTCTGGACGAACCACCTCATTCTCCTTTCGGACCCGCTCGTTCCGTCCGAGGTTGTTGTAATGACCTATGCCCATCATGAGGAAGAATGGTTGCCAGAGTTAGAGCGGAGGATCAAGGTTCCTGAAGCGGTGAAAGTGATGTAAAGTAGCCAGTGATGACGAAGCTTTATACCTCCATGCTAAAGCTACAACACACTTTACTAGATGTCAGGCTTTATCACGTCAGGTCTATGGTGCCTTGGTGCCACCAGCAACTACTCCCGAGGAGCTTGGCCAGGATGTAGAGCAGGCAGACCGAATCTGGACCACCAGATACTGCCACCAGCAGTCGGTGCTGGCTTGATACCAGATGATGCTCTTGAATGAAGCGTAGCACCCGCTCAGTAAGTAGTTGACCTTTCCTCGCCATAACAGTGCTTTATTATAGGTAGCCAAGGCAGGAAAAGGCAAGCTAATTATGGAGGTTGGTTATCAGAGGCAGTACTTAGACTGAGAGAGGGATATCCCAGGTGGGGAAAGGATAAGCTGGTGGTACTGCTGCGAGAGAAGGGGGTTAGCGGCTCTGCCTCGGCAGTAGGTAGGCTAATAGGCAAGCTAAAGGAGCGCGGCGTATTAAGGGAGCCGGTATCCAATCATGTCTCAGCCTTGAAGCGGCCGAGACGACGCCCTTATGCTATTAGGAAACCAAAGGACTACAGAATTAGTCTGGTAGGGGATCTGGTGCAGTTGGTAAATTTGAATCAACTAAAGAAACAATTTCTTGTTCTGTCACCTCTTTGAACAATAGTCTGTTCCGTTTGATTAGAGGAAGCCGCTTGTTACCCTGGCACACAACTTGGCTTAAAGTTTAAGTACGCTTCAGCGTATCTTTGATGATAAGTGCCGCGAAAAATCGGCGGGCTCTGGCTCAAGGGTAACGATAGTCCTTTATTACCCGTTAGGGAATCCAGATCGGTTCCACCCCTTTCGGGCCACCAAAATGCATAGGCTCCAAGATGGCGCAGAGGGGCGCAACCGAGTGGTAACTATAGCCGTTCTTATATTCTGATGGTCCGTAATGCGCACCTTGGATACTGGGAAAACTCTGCTCCGTTAGCATGGCGGCTGTCTCATCCACATCGTCAACCAAGAATTTTATATGGTGCAGTCCTTCCCCATGCTCCAGTAGAAAGTCCCGATAAATAGAATCTCCCTCAACTGGCTGCACCAGTTCTAACTGCACATCACCAACCTGGGCAACGGCTATCTTTTCTCTACCCCAACTTGGCTTACCGTGGTATTTCCGGTCGTATACTAACGGTGGTTGCCAGAGATAAGTCTCCCAGGGACCGATGCCCAGGATATTCCAGTAGCTCTGCGCCACAATCTCCAGGTCCCAAACAGCAATGGCTATCTGACTAATACTTTCTACCTTAACCTTGGCCGGACTTGTCTGGGTTGTGTCTGGCAACCAAATAGGCTCCACCCCCTTCGGGCCACCAATATGCACAGGCTCCCAGGTGGCGCAGAGGGGCGCAATTGAGTGGTAACTATAGCCGTTCTTATATTCTGATGGTCCGTAATGCGCATCTTGGATACTGGGAAAACCCTGCTCCGTTAGCATGGCGGTTGTCTCATCCACATTGTCGACCAAGAATTTTATATGGTGCAGCCCTTCCCCATGCTCCAGCAGAAAGTCCCGATAAATAGAATCTCCCTCAACTGGCTGCACCAGTTCTAACTGCACATCACCAACCTGGGCAAGGGCTATCTTTTCTCTACCCCAACTTGGCTTACCGTGGTATTTCCGGTCGTATACTAATGGTGGTTGCCAGAGATAAGTCTCCCAGGGACCGATGCCCAGGATATTCCAGTAGCTCTGTGCCACAACCTCCAGGTCCCAAACAGCAATGGCTATCTGACTAATACTTTCTACCTTAACCTTGGCCGGGCTTGGTTGCGCCATAATTTACCCCCCCTTTTCCCAGCTTATCTCGAATACTTGAACGAAGATGACATGCCAAAAGCATGTCGGATTATAACATGCCGACACAATCTGAGCAAACATATTGACGGAATGTGTTCTAGCGATTTTGACCATCTTGGTTAGAGCAATAAAAACTGTTGCTGAGTGTCAAATCGCTGTTTTATACCACTAGCCAGCAATGATTTTTGCCCAACTGCGTACCATAAAGAAGACCTAATGAATGTATGAAGAAGAAAGCCTGGTATCTTTGTATCTAAAGTCCCATAATGCGCTTCATTGTTGGAACAATATCCACCTGCTCAGGCAGCCCTTCAATCTCGGCGTCTGTTATCAACTCACATGAGCTGTAGTCCAGGGGCGTTCCCACAGTGCCAAGCTTCTTGACCCCGGGACCGGAGAATATCAACAGGATGTTGCTATCGGAAGGATAGCAAGGACCATGACCGCTCAAGAAGGAGGGCTTCTCCCACCCCGGCTCGAAGATGGCCCATTCCTTCTCTGGAATGATAGTGATATCGGGAGCCCGATAGTGAGCTGCCCTCTTGATGAACCAAGGGGCTCCTGGGTCATATTTATACCAAGCACCCTTTATGTGCTCCACGCTTTTTATGGCTCTGATAGTCCTATCGATGGTAGGAGGGCTTATCTCCTCTATATACACACCACCAACATCGCCGGAATACAGATACAGGATATTCTCCACTACATCGTCATAATGCCTTCTTTTTAATTCCTTTAGAAGATCGACACCAAAGGGTCTAACCGTCATCCCGTGATCGCTGGACACCACTATGAGGGTATCATCAAACCGGCCCATATCCTTCAGTTTCTCAATCAACCGGCCGATCTCTTGGTCGATGGTCAGCATGGCATCCTCGACCTCAGGCGAATCTGGCGTATGGGCGTGGGCGGTGATATTGAAGGAAACCAGACCTATGATGAGCAAGACAGGCTCCTCCTTGTCCAGGATCTCAAGCGCGCACTCCATGATGAAGCGATCGACGTATGAGGTGTCTGCCGCATCTGCCCCCAGGTGCTCAAAGCCCTTCCCCTTCCAGTCCACCGTTCTGGGCAGGCGAAGGTCTTTAAGGTAGGAGGGAAGCTCACGGCCACGTATTGACGCCCAGGAGTAGTGATTAGAATGGACCCCTGCCCCGCTGTAGGCTTCCTTAACGTCCTGCCTTTCGAATATGTGTTCCCGATAGGAATAGGCGATGATGTCCGCCCCATTGCCCGCAAGGAGGAGGGCATTGCGGTCCTTTGTGGAAACGGAGGCTACCTTGGCAGCTGGGTTCTTCGCTTTTATCAAGTCGGTGATGGTGGGATGCGTCAGGTCCATGATGCCCTTTTCTTCGTCAAAGAAGTATCTTACCTTACGAGATTTCTTGTCATACCATTCAAGGCTAGTATAGATACCATGCTCCCTGATGAAAACCCCTGTGGATATGGAGGCATAACCCGGTGCGGTAAGAGCGGGGCAATTGCTTGCCACCGCGTTTCTGAAGCTGACCCCATTTCGAATAAGAGAATGAATGTTAGGAGTGTGAAACCGTTCTACATAATCGTATCTGCCCCCATCCAGGGCGATGATGACGACCGAACGTGGTTTCCGCGAGAGGTCGACAATGTCAAGAATCTTTTCGCTATGCATTCCTTCCTCCTGGTGTTGTTTCACTTTGTGTTCGCTTCACATATTCTGTATATGCAAAAGAAGTCCGTTTTGTTACATTCTGGCTTGATGTCTATCTCTTTCTGGTGATTGCCACTGTAATCAAGCCCAAGACACCAATGCCTATTGCTGGGCCAATCGTGTTATCGGCTAAGAAAGTCCACACAGCAAATGCGATGCAAAGCAGCTCCACAATTAGTCGATCTTTTCTCATCTCGACCTTTGCTCCATTACTGCAATTTGTAGCCTAATGTAACATAATTTCAAACAGAAGCCAATACCATATAGCATCGGCTCACCTTTCGCCTAAGAAACTAATTGCATTCAAATGCGTATAGGCGAGGGACAGTTTCTACATTGTGATTGATGACTTCTGGATAGCTGTCAATGATGGTTTTCAGCGCATCAGGAGAACCCCCAAAATCAGGGATAAGGACCTCGACCGTAGTTTGGGGATTAGTTTGTCTGATGGCATTTATCGTTCGGGCGAAATGTGCAGCTCCTCCATCGGGTAAGTCATCCCTGGTTACAGAAGTGAGGACAACATGCTTGAGCTGTAGTTTCCTTACTGCTCGAGCAACAATCCAAGGCTCATCTGGGTCAAGGGAAGAGGGTTCCCCCTTTCTGATAGCACAAAAACGGCAGTTGTGAGTGCAAATATCTCCCATGAGCAAGAAGGTAGCGGTATGATGCGAAAAACACTCACCTACATTAGGGCATAGGGCACTCTCACAGACGGTATGAAGTGATAGTCCATCAAGTAGTGTCTTCATTTCAGTAAGAACAAATGCCGGCGGAGCCTTCTTAATCAACCAATCTGGACGTCTAACGGACATAGTAACTACTGAGTTCCTCTACAGATTCCTGCTTAATGTTAATATTAAAAACCTCTGCACATTGCTCAAGTATGCATGAGGTTACATCTTCTAAAGCAATGTCGTGTCCCAGCAACTGCGACATCGAGGTTACTTGCCTGCCGGTAATGCCACAAGGAACAATGAAGGTAAAGTACTTCAGGTCCGTGTTCACATTCAGAGCAAACCCATGCTTGGTGCCCCAGCGACTTACTCTGATTCCCAACGCACAAATCTTATCCTGTCCCACCCAAACACCCGGATACTGCGGGTCAGCATAAGCTAGGATAGAGAAGGCAGCCAAGGTCCGTATGATAACCTCTTCTAAGTTACGCACGAATTGGTGAATGTCTTTCCCTTTGGTTTGCAGGTCGAAAATTAGATACCCCACCAACTGTCCCGGTCCATGGAAAGTGACACCTCCGCCACGGTCAGTGTAAAAGATAGATATTTCTTCATCATCCAGCAAATCCCTGGGGACAATGATGTCCTCCTTCTTCCCGGATACTCCGATCGTTAATACCGGAAGATGCTGGAGAAGCAGTATTGTGTCTGGAATTTCACTGGCAATACGGGCTGATACCAAATTATTTTGCAATTGCAAGGACTTGTCATACTCAACAATACCCAAGTCATATGTCCGGCATAGGTTTGCTATAGAGGCTGGTTCTCTCTCCATTAGCTCATGAGCCTTTCCAGTCTTTTAGAAATGGATGCGCCTTCCCCCAATATCAAGAGCGGCTTCCATCATTGTTTCCGACAGTGTGGGATGAGCATGAATTGTAGAGAAGATATCTTCAAAGGTGGCTTCCATTTTTATCCCGAGAGCAGCCTCGGCAACTAGTTCAGTTGCCTGAGGGCCAAGGATGTGCACACCTAGGATTTGTCCATAGTGGGCATCGGCAATAATTTTCACCATACCTGCCGTCTCATTTAATATAAGTGCCCTACCACTAGCCATAAAGGGGAACTGGCCAACCTTAATATCGCCATATTTTTCTTTGGCCTCTGCCTCGGTTAGCCCAACTCCAGCTACCTCAGGAGAGGTATAAACACATCGGGGAACAGCCCGGTAATCTATCTTGCAATCAGCACCCAGGCTATTTTCTACAGCACACTTACCTTCCTCCATTGCCACGTGAGCCAGCATAAGCCCCCCAACCACATCACCAATGGCGTAGATGCTCGGAATATTAGTCTCCATTCGTTCATTGACTACAATCCGGCCTTTATCCAGGGCAAGACCTATGTTATCTACTCCCAGTTCATCGGTATTGGAGCGTCGCCCCACAGAAAGCAGGACCTTTTCCCCTATCCTTTCTTGTTCCTTATTGGCATCTTTGATGGTGAAGGAGACCGCTTTCATTTGTTGCTCGGTATTTCTGATGCTGGTGACGGTGGCATTGGTGAATATCTCAATGCCATCTTTCTTCATTATGTTATCGAGTGTGTTGGCAATTTCCGTATCCTCGGTGGGCAGTATTTGAGGCATCATCTCAATGATAGTTACTTTACTTCCCAGCCGATGCATAATCTGGGCGAACTCCAGACCAATCACCCCGCCACCGATAATGACAATGCTCTTTGGAAGTTGCTCCATAGCTAAGGCGTCATCACTGGTTATGACCCCGGGCTCATCAATGCCCTTGATGGGAACTGTTGAGGGCGTTGAGCCGGTGGCGATAATGATGCTGTCGGCACTTATTTTGTTACTCTCTCCCAGGATTCCTACCGTCTTGGCATCAATCAGGCTACCGATGCCCTTAATGACATTAATCTTGTTCTTTCTCATTAGGAAGACAACACCAGCTACCAGTCGCTTAACGACTTCTTCCTTCCGTTTAGTTACTACTGAGAAATCTAGGAAAACTTTTTGCGTCGAGATGCCGAAAGTCGCTGCATTCTTGATTTCGGTCAGGATGTCTGCCGATTGAAGTAGTGCTTTGGTTGGAATACAACCACGGTTAAGGCAGGTTCCACCAAGAGTATCTTTTTCAATTAGGGTCACCTGGGCGCCCAGCTGTGCGGCTCGAATGGCAGCTACATAACCACCGGGTCCTCCGCCAACTATTACGATGCTCTTGGCCATTACTTTGCCCCCTTATTTTGTGGACTAAAAGAGATATCCTACAAAGGCATATTGACAGGATTTTCGATGTAATTCTTCAGGTTCTGCAGGAATTGTGCCCCAATAATGCCGTCCAGAGCGCGATGATCAATGGATAAAGTCAGCGTCATCATGGGTCTTATTACTATCTGACCATCTCTGACCACTGCTTTGTCGGCAATGCGACTCACGGCTAAAATAGCCGCCTCAGGTGGTTGCAGAATGGCACTAAACTGATCTATCCCGAACATTCCCAAGTTGGAGATAGTAAAGGTGCTGCCGGTCATTTCCTTCTTGGTAATTTTGCGGTCCCTTGCCTTCTGAGCCAGCTCGGTCCTGGCTTGAGCAATCTCCGCCAAAGACTTCTTGTCAGCCTGACGAATGACGGGGACAATCAACCCCCCTTCAGCAGCGGTAACCAGCCCTATGTCTATTCGCTTGAAGAGTTTGACAGACCCATCAACGTAGGAACAATTCACAGATGGGTTATCTTCCAATGCTTTTGCAGCCATCTTAATAATCAAATCAGTAACAGTCAATCGTATTCCAGTTTTGCTCTCTATGAGGGGTAATAATTGTTCACGTGCCTTCCCTAATTCCTGAGTGTCAATTTCAACCGTCAGGTAGAAGTGTGGAGCTTGAAAGCTCTCCGCCATGCGCCGGGCAATGACCTCTCGCACGGAGGATAATCGTACTATCTCCTCTTCAGCTAATTCAGGCTCTTCTCGGATGGGGGGAGTTGTTACCACCTTGCTCTCTTCTAAAGCCTGTAGGACATCTTCCTTGGTAATTCTGCCGCCAGGTCCTGTTCCCGCCACAAGCGATAGGTCAATATTATGCTCTTTAGCAATCTTCTTCGCCAGTGGAGAAGCCTTTATAGCTTCGGCTTTCTTTGTTACCTCAGGTGCTTCAGCCTTCACTTTAACCGGTACTTTAGCCTGTACTTCTTCCTTGGCTTTGACAATGGGCTCTGGAACCTCAGGTGCCATCTCTCCGGGCTGAAGAATAAAAGCAATCGTTGCTCCCACAGGCACATCATCTCCTGCTTTCGCCATTATCTTGCTTAAGATGCCTGACTCCTCGGCTTCAATCTCAAAGGCTGTCTTCTCGGTCTCTATTTCGAGAATAACTTCTCCCTTTTCCACCCAGTCTTCTTCCTTCTTTACCCACTTCACGATTCTGCCGGTACGCATTGCTTCGTCAAGTTTAGGTAATATCACTGCAACAGCCATACTGGTACCTCCACTAGTCTTTCCTCACTTTGCCTTTAAAGCTCAGGCACTGGTTTAGCCAAACTACGCCTTAATAACCTTTTTACCCATCAATTCTTGAGCTGCAGCTATAATGTCATTCTCATTGGGGAGGACATAATCTTCTAACTTAGGGTTGAAGGGGATAGGCGAATCAAGGGCTGCCACTCGTTTAATCGGCGCATCCAAATAGTCGAAAGCCTTCTCGGCGACTGTGGCGGCTATCTCTGCACCAAATCCTCCCGTCTTGCAGGCCTCATGAACTATCATCACTTTACCCGTCTTTTTCACCGAATTCAGTATCGTATCCTCATCCAGAGGCTTGAGTGTTCGCAGGTCAACTACCTCAAGTTCTATTCCGTCCTTGGCAAGTTCCTCGGCAGCGTTCAAGGAGCGATTGACACACTGCGAGTAGGAAATAACGGTGATATCCTTGCCCTCGCGTTTGACATCGGCTTTACCCAGCGGTACCAGGTACTCTTCTTCTGGAACATCGCAGGCTTCGCCGTATAGCTTCTTGTGTTCGATGAATATCACCGGATTATCTTCTCTGATACTTGACTTGAGCAGGCCTTTGGCATCATAGGCATTGGAAGGCATTACCACGAGCAGCCCCGGGATATGGGCGTATATTGCCTCCAGGGACTGAGAGTGGTGTGGTCCGGCAGCTACCCCGCCGCCACCCTGGGTTCGTATCACCAGCGGTACCTTTACCATGCCACCAGTCATATACCTTAATTTGGCAATCTGGTTAATAATCTGGTCAGCGGCGATGAAAGTGAAGTCAATATACACGATCTCAGCTATTGGTCGCATCCCGACCAAAGCAGCTCCCAGGGCTGTGCCCACTATGGCAGCTTCAGCTAAAGGTGTATTTCTTATTCTATCATGACCGAACTCATCTACCAGTCCTTGGGTTACTTTGTAGGCACCACCATATTCGGCTATTTCTTCCCCCAGCAAGAAGACCGAGGAGTCACGCCTCATTTCTTCCCTCTGTGCTTCCTTTAACGCCTCTCTGTAGGTTAACTCTCGCATTCTAACCCCCCTTACTTTTATCCTGCTGTGTAGTAGATATCCTCAAGAGCCTCTTCGAGCTCAGGTTCGGGGCTCTCAGTGGCAAACCTGACTGCCTCGTCGAGCTCCTGCTTTGTGGCAGTTTGGATCTCCTCAATCTCTGATTTGGTAAGTATTTTTTTCTGTAGAAGCTGACTTCGAAGTCTTTCAATCGGGTCTTGCTTCTTCCATTTCTCGACTTCCTCTTTGGTTCTGTAGCTAGTCCCAGGATCGCCCATGTGGTGTCCATAGTATCTATAGGTGTTTCCAACGATAAGAATAGGTCCTCCACCAGCTCTAGTATTCTCTATCGCTTTGCTAGCTACCTCAGCAATAGCCATGGCATCATTTCCATCCATAGTTACACCGGGAATCCCGTAGGCCTTAGCCCTGTCGGATAGGTCCTTGAGTTTGGTGTAGTCCTTGACAGGAGTGCTTTGTTGATACAGATTGTTCTGACAGACAAAGACCACTGGCAGGTCCCAAATTGCGGCTATGCCAAGACCCTCGTGAAAGGCACCAGAGCAGGTGGCACCGTCACCAAAGAAACAAACTACTACCCTGTCGAGCTTCTGCATCTTGCAGCCTAGGGCGACACCACTGGCTATAGGTATGCCGTCGCCAACGATTCCAGTGGCCCCAAGAATATTGAGGTCAACCGCCGCAATATGCATTGAGCCACCCTTACCTCTGCAATACCCGGTTTCTTTGGCGAAGAGCTCAGCCATCATTCTATCGAGCCTGGCTCCCTTAGCGATGATATCACCGTGACCTCTGTGGGTCGAAAGAACATAGTCATCTTCCCTGAGAAAGGCACAAACTGCAGCGGGAATGGCCTCTTGGCCAATTGAAGAATGGATGAAACCAGGTAAGCCTTTACGGTACTCTGCTATTGCTCTCTCCTCAAAAGCCCGAATCCTCACCATTGTGGTATAGATTTCTCTAAGTTTGGCGCTTTCTATTTCCGGCATAAACTTTCTCCTGTCTTAAATATGAATTCACCCCCATTCATAGTTCACCTACGACTGAGGTAAACTAGTCCATTGTGCTACCTCATCTCTCACCTTCTTCGCTGGCTCAAGAGCCTCTATTTACTCTTACTAAGCATTTCAAATTTCCTCATTGGGAGGGGGGATGCCACTTGCCCGATTACACCAAGGATAGCACACGGGAGGGGTTCCAGCGTCTACTAATCATAGATAAAGTTCAGAATCCTTGTTTCCCCTGGCAGAGCACGCCTTTTTGATTGCACCTTTCACTCAGTATTGCACATTTGCCCATTCTGGGCAATAATTAACTAAAAGGCTGGGTATCTCTGTACAGAGATACCCAGCCTCTGCCGTAATACTGATACCCCGAAATATTAGCTTTAGCTCTTGCCTATCCGGAACATCTTAGTCCCACACGCGGGGCACACACCCTGGGTTGCCGGCTTGCCATTCTTCATGGTTATCGCCTTAGCATCCCTCATCTCTCTCTTGGTACGGCATTTCACACAGTATGCTTGCATTAGGTCTACCTCCTCTTTTAATTATGAACAATAAACT
>SDBT01007512.1_pt1 | contig 17926 bp, 16 predicted proteins | sample 2277101 | NCBI WGS metagenome assembly SDBT01 (sample SAMN10404973, study PRJNA504765) | marine sediment metagenome | isolation source: marine sediment core GS10_PC15, 103 cmbsf | place: Arctic Ocean: Southern Knipovich Ridge | collected 2010 | reverse complement strand
GACGCGCAGTAGCGGAGTTCATGATTCATTACATTACAGGATATTAATTTTAATCTGATTTTTCTACCCCTCCAATAGTTGAATAAAAATATAATCTATTCAATAAACCGGCAATTAATTTTACAACCCTGCAAAACCAAATAACGATTCACCTTGCCTTTTATAAATTACCAGTTTTATTTTAATTCCACCTGGAGAGAGAATCTTGATAGCTGATTATCCTGTCTACAGAATACTTTTAATAGCCTGGTTTTCCTCAGCCGCGATTTTCTTTACAGCCCTCTTTTTCGTTTCCGCACCCTACGGCCGTTACAGCCGGCCCGGCTGGGGCCCTACGACCCAGGCAAGATTCGGGTGGCTGATCATGGAATCGGCGGCCCCTATTATTTTTTCATTTTTCCTTCTGGCCGGCAACAGTATGCTTAACCTGACCACGGTGCTCTTTTTTAGCATGTGGCACATACACTATGTTCAAAGGGCCTTTCTCTATCCCTTTCGGATGCGCAACGGGAAAAAACCAATGCCGCTGTCTATCGTATTTATGGCCCTTCTTTTCAACGCGGTCAACGGTTATCTAAACGGACGTTATCTGAATTTGTCTTCCAACATGTATTCATCCGATTGGCTTAAGGACCCGCGTTTTATTATCGGGTCGATAATCTTCTTTACCGGTTTTCTTATAAACCTTCAATCAGATTCTATCCTTCGGAAAATGAGGGACCCCGGAGCGTTTACTTATAAAATTCCGGAAGGCGGGATCTTCAATTTTGTTTCATGCGCAAACTATTTCGGAGAAATTTTTGAATGGTTCGGGTGGGCGTGTCTCACCTGGTCCCTCCCCGGGCTCGCGTTCGCAATATGGACAGCGTCCAATTTGATGCCGAGAGCAAGGGCACACCACAACTGGTACCAGGAAAATTTTCCGGATTACCCGAAAAACCGTAAAGCGATAATACCCTTTTTATTTTAAGAAAGGCATATTAAAATCAGGTGCAGGCCTATAAACCCTAACCAGACAAACCGCATTCTTTATTTTTAATAGTTGCCAGCAAACTAAAGTTTGTGCCAAAAAAGCAAGGAAATACTAAGCGCCTAATGTACTTTAAGCTGTTTTTTCAGCGTCGATACAAGGATCTTGTGATCTATCGGTTTTTGAAAAATACCGGCAAGCCCTAATTTCTGGGCATCGATGTTAAGACGCACAGTGTCCCCGGCCGAGCTCAGGAGATATATCGGGCCCTCAAATCCCCTCTCGCTTAATGCCGAGGACACCTTACTGCCGGCATCAATAGTTTCCATCATCAAATCAACAATTACAGCATCCGGTTTTATGCGCTCGGCAATTTTTAATCCTTCCTCACCTTCAGCGGCTTCCCCCACACTAAATCCGGATGCCTCCAAAACTATCCTCATCGCAGCCCGAAGATCAGCATCGTCATCAATAATCAGGACAGTCTTTTGCCCGGCGTTTTCCATAACCCTCTCCTTGTATTCCAATAAGAGTAATGTAACGAATTCAACTGCTTTTTTCCAGTTCTCCCTGGCACGCGCTGTCAAAACTCCGTCAAACTCAAACCCGTATCCTCTGATACCGATCAGCCAGGCATCAGGTTCTTTATCGAAAGTGTCCTTGCAGATAGCCAGGATCGAACCGGGATCCACGGCATGAGTCGTAAATGTGATTTTGTCTGAAGGCTCTACCTTTCTCACGCTGAAAGGCTCTTTCCCTTCGACTGCCGCGTCCACAAAGATCACTATGTCATATTTCGCGATATCTATCGCGTCTTCTATCTGAAGCTGATAATTCTCATCCGTGTCAACAAACGGCAATCTCAGCTTTTGTATCTCATCAGTGGCCAGCGGGCCCAGACCATCGTCCTGACGGCCGGGGTTCCCGTACCCATATATCAGTATCCCGCCTTTATATGTGTACTTCAACCACGGGCCTTTTCATCCAGTACTTTTCCGTCCGGGTCCAATAACGTCACTTTCAGCGGCATCTGTCCTATCGCGTGGGTCGCACAGCTCAAACATGGGTCATACGCCCGGATAGCCACTTCAACAAGATTGAGCAGAGGCTCGGTAATCTCAGTTCCCTCCAGATAGTCCTCGGCGACCCGGCGCACGCTCCTGTTCATCGGCTCATTATTGCTTGTAGTAGATACAATCAGGTTAGCCATCTCGATCTGGTTGTTGTCATTAACCCTGTAATGATGGAAGAGAGTTCCCCTCGGAGCTTCAAGGATACCGACTCCTTCGTTCCTCCTTTCACCTGCCGTAACCAGGTCCTCACCCTGAAGGTCCGGGTCATCCAGGAGCTCCTTGATCTTTTCCGCGGAATGCACGAGCTCGACCAACCGTGCCCAGTGATACGCCATTGTCATGTGAACAGGCTTCCCGCCTCCCAGCTCCATAAACTCCCTTCGCTTTTCCTCGGCGACAGGCGTATCGATAAAGTCACAGTTGTTCATTCTCGCGAGCGGTCCGACCCTGTACCAGCCATTTTCCTGGCCTATGGATTTAATGAACGGAAACTTCATGTAGCTCCAGTTTTTGACACCCTCCCGGATATAGTCAAGGTAATCCATAGGTTTTACCTTGTCGAAGATTATTTTGCCATCCTTGTCCCTGGCCCGGAGCAGACCGTCATACAGGTCGAGCGCCCCGTCTTCACGCACAAGGCTCACATAATTCGATTCGAAGGTTCCGAGTTTTGACAGACGGTCAATATCCTGCTGAATGAGTTTTTTACAAATGTCTATCGACTGGATGGACCATTCAATCATCTGATCGATATCCTTTTTTAATTCATCCCGTTCCTCTATGCTGAGGTTTTTGTTGATACCCCCGGGTATAGCCCCGGTGCCGTGTATTTTTTTGCCTGCTGTAGCTTTTATAACTTCTTGCCCGTATTTTCTCATCAAAATCGCCTGCGTCGCAAGCTCGGGGTGTTTGAGCACGATTCCGATAACATTTCTGATCGCAGGATCCGCGTCGTAACCCAGTAAAAGGTCCGGCGCGCTCAGGTAAAAAAAGTGAAGCGCGTGAGACTGAAAAGTCTGCCCGTAATGCATAAGGCGGCGCATCTTCTCACCTGTCGGCGTCAGTTTATCCGCGCCAACGATAACGTCCATTGCTTTTGCCGCGCACAGGTGGTGGCTTACGGGGCAGATCCCGCAGAGACGCTGCACAATAACAGGCGCTTCCCAGTACATCCTGCCTTTTATAAATCGCTCGAACCCTCTGAATTCAACCACGTGCATTCTTGCCTGTTCTATTTTTCCCTTTTTGTCCAGGTGAATGGTTACTTTTGCGTGTCCTTCTATCCGTGTGACAGGATTTATGACAATTTTTCGGTTTTTGACAGCCGGCATTTTATTCCTCCAGTTGTTTAATCATATTTAAACATTTCATAGGGTATCACCGGCTCTTTCCCTGACAGGAGAGCTGTCAACGCTTCCCAGTACGCGTCAGCCGGTGGTGGACATCCAGGTATAAATAAGTCGATTTTTACCACTTCGTGCAGCGGGTACACCCTGTCAAGCATCAACGGTATGTCCGGATCATTCGGCAGTACGCCATCGACTACGGAGGGCCCTTTAAGATAGGCTTCCTCCATGCATTCCTTCAAGGAGATTGTATTCCTTAATGACGGTATGCCGCCGGTGAGCGCGCACGCACCCACAGCTATCAGCACTTTGCAGTTCTTCCGGAAAGAATAAAGCACCTCAACATTCTCCTGGGAAGCGCAGCCGCCTTCCACTATTCCGATATCGACCGGCCCGCTGAATTTTTTTATGTCATCAATCGGTGACTTATCAAAATCGACGAGCTCGATCAGCTTTACTATCCTGTCATCAATATCAAGAAGTGACATATGACAGCCAAAACACCCTGCAAGGTGGGCTGTTGCTAATTTAGGTTTTGCCATTTTATTTCCCCTGCTAAATAGTTCCTGGTGACAACTTCGGGATTGCCCGGCTAAAGTCGAGCAAGCTCGACAACTCCGGGGTTTTACCCGGCGTTGCACCAGATTACTTTATTGAGCCGCATCAGCGCGACTAATTAGTTCTATAAGAACTAATTATTCTTGGACTTCTTTTCAATATCCGACCCTATCGGCGCCTTGTCGAAGAGTCGTGTACCGTAGGGCATGCTGAATCCCTTACGTTTAATCACAATACTTCCTACCGGGCAAACATCAACAGCTTTATCAACCACACTCAGCTGTGTTCCGGACAGGCTGCCTTCAGAGTTGACCGTTATCCTCATTTTTATACCCCGGCCTTCAAACCCGAAGACACTCTTTCCATCTATATCCCTTGAAGCCCGCACACACCGCCCGCACAGTACACACCTGTTCCTGTCTATGTACACATCGGGGTGTGAGGCGTCAACCTCGATTTTCGGGTACAAGTATGGATATGCCGGCGCGGTAATACCGAACCTGTACGCGAGCGCCTGCAGCTCGCAGTTGCCGGCTTTCTCACAGTACGGGCAGATGTGGTTTCCTTCCACAAACATCATCTCAATTATGTGACGCCTCATCGCATTAAGCTCGGCTGTATCATTTTCAACGATCATACCACTTTGGGCAGGCATGTTGCAGGCATTTGCAGGTTTTCCGTTTATTTTCACGGTGCACACCCTGCAGTGCCCTGCCTGCTGCAGATCTTCCCTGTGACACAGACGGGGGATATAAATTCCGGCCATATCAGCGGCCTGGATTATTGTCTGCCCCGAACTTACACCCACTTCTTTATCGTCTATGGTTATGGTTACAGTTTTATCGCTCATTATTCTTCCTCCCACACAGGTTCTCTCCCGGCGATGTCTATCCCCTCTGCCAGTGCCTGTTTAAAGTCAAACACCGGGACATAGTCTTCTGATCTCAGCTTTTTATGATATAGTTCCGAAAAATTCTTTAATGAGGTCAGCACGGGGTTGGCTGCTGATTGTCCAAGCCCGCACCTGCTCATAGTTTTTATGGTATTGCCCAGGCTCTCAAGATCCGAAAGATCGGATTTTGTTCCCTTCCCTTCGATTATTTTATCCAGAGAGCGCAATAATAGGGTTGTCCCGATGCGGCATGGGGCGCACCAGCCGCACGATTCCTCGATAAAAAATTCGGTGAAATCGCGGACAACCTCCAGCATATCTCTACCAGGCCCGAACACTATGACCGAACCTCCGGTCGAAATGTCTTCAAAACATATTCTTCGGCCGAAATCCTTTGGAGCCACGCATATTCCGGAGGGGCCCCCGATCTGTACTGCCCCTGCATTTTTAGCCCCGGCGATATCCAGAAGGTCATCTATTGTCAAGCCGAACTCAAGCTCATACACGCCCGGGTGATCACAGTCACCCGAAACGCTGAAAAGTTTTGTTCCTGTTGAGTCTTTTGTGCCAATCGTTGAAAACCAGTCCGCGCCTTTCTCGAGGATTCTGGCCACGCAGCAGTAGGTCTCTACATTGTTTACCGAACTGGGCTGGCCTTTATACCCTTTTGTAACCGGGAAAGGCGGTCTGTCCCGAGGCGCTCCCCGCTTTCCTTCAAGGGACTCTATCAGTGCCGACTCTTCTCCGCATACGTAAGCCCCCGCACCAAGCTGAATGCGAATATCAAAATCAAACTCCTCTCTTCCGCAAATGTTTTCGCCCAGCAACCCGAGATGCCGGCGGTGACCGAGCACCTGAAGAAGATATGAGTAGAGATACTGGTATTCTCCCCTCAGATAGAGTATCCCTTCGCGCGCCCCAAGCGCGTACCCGGCAATGGTCATGCCCTCAAAAAGGAGATCAGGTGATTCGGTAAGTATTACCCTGTCTTTGAAAGTCCCCGGCTCGCCTTCATCGGCATTGCAGAGTGCATAATGCTCCTCTCCTTCGGCTTTCCTGCATAAACTCCATTTCATACCGGTCGGAAAACCCGCGCCTCCCCTGCCTCTGAGTCTCGATTTATTGACTGTCTCTATTACCTGATCAGGAAAAAGGTTCATCGCCGCCCTGATCGCCGCTCCACGATCCATCGGTGAAAATATCACAGGACCGGTTTTTCGAAGATTCAGATCCACCTGGGTATCAGGACGCACTTCATTGACCCTTCCGCTGCCGGCATTACCTTTGCGGAGAGATTCCACGATCCCGGGTACGTCTTCGGGTTTGATGTTGGTCAGCACCCTGCCGTTGACAAGCCCTGCCGGGCCCTGGTCGCACATTCCGGTACAGGACGTGTACTCAAGAGTAAACTCACCATCGCTGCCTGTGCTCCCGAAGGTCGTGCCTGTGTGCTTTTCAAATGCGTCAGCCGCTTCCTTCATTCCATGCATCTTGTCGACAACACATGAACTGAGCCGTACAATCGATTTCCCCTCCGGTGTGCGTTGAAAAAATGAATAAAAACTCACCATGTCGATGACTTCGACATATATTACTCCAATCAGTTCGGCAATGTGATGTGCGGTTTCATCCGATATATATCCTGTTTTTGACTGAACCTCCAGGACAATGTCCATCAACCTGTTGGGGTTATTCCCGAAATTTTTTACTATTCCCTCTATCAATTTTTTTTGATCGTCAGCCATTTATTTCTCCGTTGGTTGGTTGAAAGAAAATAATATATTAATAAAAATTTGTCAATGAATAATTAAATATTTATCATCTTACTTTTACATTAATTGACAATTCCTCCCATCCATTTTTCCACAGCTTCCGTAAATCCGCTGTCGTTGTTCGAACTAACAGTCTCAAACTGCTTTTTGAGTTCTTCAGGAGCATTCTCTACAAGAAAACCTGAGTGCGCCCAGTTGAGAAGATCCAGATCGTTGTAGTCGTTTCCGACCGCAAGAACTTGTTCCGGGCTGATCCCTTCACGCATACCTATCCACTCAACTGCCGACGCTTTTGAAACCTCTTTCGGAAATACTTCGATCCATATCGATCTGCCGTCGATCGGTGAAGTGGTCCTGATAACCTTCAAATTATGAAGAATATTTGTCAGATGAGAAAAAGCCCGGCGGCCTTTTTCAAAGGGCGCGACCGCCAGGACCTGGCATGCTTCGCTGAACCGGTATGCCGAAAAGTCCTCCCTGACAGCGAAATTGCTATAAATTTCACAGCGTTTGAAGAAATCCGGGTTCTGTCTGCCCGTGGAATAATAGACAAAATGGTGGTTCAGCGGTATCGGCCTGTGTATCATGAAATCCATGCACAAATCCATAAGCGCGTCAACTGTCGTTTTTACTTCCTTTCGGCCAAGTGCATGTTTGTTGAGCAATCTCTTTGTCGGCCACTCGATTACACCCGCCCCCGAAGAAAAGACAAGATAGTCGATGGGGAACCCAACGTGCAAGACTTTGCGTGCAGAAAACAATGAACGCCCTGTCGCGATTACGCGTTTTATCTTGCGTGTTTTTAACAGCTCAAGTGTGTTTAGATCAGCGGTACTTACCTTTCTTTGTGTCTGTAAAAGGGTCCCGTCGAGGTCTGTAACTACTATTCCACGACTGCCGCGGGAATTTCCGGTATATGATCTTATTTTTTCAGGCATGTCTTACACCGCACTTTTATATCAGGCCTGTCGTTTTCAACAAGCCCGCGCTGTAAAATATTTTTTTCTCCAGCATACAACTTTCAGCCTGTCATTCGTTTTTCCCCAATGAGGACAAGCCGCATTCTTTATTAAAAGAATTTTCTTGTCAAAAAAACAAGAAACTCGTTATTTATGTACTAAAGGTTAAATGATATTATTATAAAATACAATAGAAATCTGACAAACCATCGCTTTCGGGGGAGGTAATGGAAACAAAGAGGGTATTTGCTGTCGATCTCGGCGCTTCAGGGGGTAAGTGTTTTGCGGGCACCTTTGAAAACGGCGCCTTCGAGATGCAGGAACTGCACAGGTTTACGCATGAAGGAATATCATTCCACGTATCCGGCGGTGATGGTAAAATCACCGAGAGGACCTTCTGGGATGACCTGCACATATATCAAAACATCATTAAGGGTCTCAACATATTCCGCCGTGAGATATCAGAAAAACTGGACTCCATAGGTATCGACACATGGGGGTCTGACGGGCAGTTCATTACCAGAGACGGCGACTTTCTGGGAAAGATATACTGCTATCGTGACCACCGCCTCGACCGGATGATCGAAAGGTTGATGGAAAAGATCAGCCCGGCCCGCATCTATGAAATTACGGGAATACACTTTCAGCCCTTTAACCTGAGCAATCAGCTTCTCTGGTTTATGCTGAATCGAAGCTACCTTTTGCAGCCGGGGTGTATTTTTCTCCCAATGCCGACGATTTTTTACAATTATCTTGGAAACATAAAGAAAATCGACTCAACATGGGCAAGTGTCACCCAGCTCATGGACGCGAAAAAGGGTGTGTGGAGCAGTGTAGTGCTTGAAAAACTCGGTATTCCTGCTGACGTTATGCCCGATATTGTTTCCCCCGGCACCGTTCTTGGCCGGCTTCTGGAACCCGTAGCTGAATCGGTGGGGCTCAACCGTGCAAAATTGACTGCTGTGGGCTCTCACGATACGGCAAGCGCTTTTGCCGCTGCCCCTGTCGAAAATACTGACGACGCACTTATCATCAGCTCAGGCACATGGTCCATAGCAGGAAAACTTGTGCCTGGGCCTGTTACGTCAGCCGGCGCCAGGGCGGTCAACATCAGCAACGAAGGCGGTATCGGAAACACAAGGTTACTGATCAACTGCATGGGGATATGGATCATTCAGGAGATGAGGAGGATATGGAGCGCACGGGACGGTACCAAAACCGAATGGGGCGAAATAACACGCCTGGTGGAAAGCGCGCCCGGGTTTACTGCCTTCATAAACCCGGATGACAGTTCTTTTTACAACCCGCCTGATATGGTGCAGGCCATTCGATTATTTTGTAAAAAGACAGGCCAGCAGGTACCTAAAAACCGCTCTGCTTTTCTCCGTGTTGTGTATGAAAGCCTTGCCATGAAATACCGGACCGTAAATGATAAAATCACGAAGATCAGCCGGAAACCGACAAAAACCGTGAATATAGTCGGGGGCGGCAGCAAAAACGACGTTCTCAACCAGTTCACCGCGGACTCCACCGGGCTATCAGTACTGGCGGGCCCTGCTGAAGCAACCGCGGTTGGAAACATCATGGTGCAGGCTTCGGGGCTTGGAATAATAAACGGGCTCGATGCTGCGTCCGGGCTTATAAGGAAAGCTTTTAAGATCAGGGAGTACAAACCCCGCAAACATTCGGTGTGGGCCAGAGAATATGATCGTTTTATGAAGATAGTTTCAACATCTAAAAGCTGAACCAGTTTCTTACGGGAATTCATTTCAGGAGTTATTAATGCTTGATAACCGACTAGCGGTTCCTGATAACCGACGAGCGGTTCCTGATAACCGACTAGCGGTTCCTGACATACTTGCTCTGTTTGATATCGACAACACTTTGACAAGGAGTTCTATTACCCACAGGGACGCATTTTTCACGGCGATAAAAAACATTTACGGGATAAACACAGGTTTTGCCGGATTGAATCCTCACGGAATGACCGACAGGCAAATAATCTCCGAGGTACTGAAAATAAACGGCGTTGAGGAGCACAGAATCGACGAAGGTATGGAAAAATGCCTGCGGGACATGGCAGAGATATTTATAAGAAACGTGGAGAATGAAAACCTGGTCATTCTCGAGGGAGTAGCGGATCTATTAAAAGAACTTCACAACCGTTCAGTTTTAATGGGGCTTGTAACCGGCAATGTTGAAGCCATTGCCTGGGCTAAATTAGAGATAGTAGGCCTGGACCATTATTTTAAGATGGGAGGGTTTGGAAGCGACGACAGCATCAGGGCCAATCTGGTAAGACTTGCGGTTGGCAAGGCTGTAAAGGATTTCGGTTTTTCCAGCGGAGGGGATGTTTTTCTGTTCGGAGATACGCCGAAAGACATTATAGCAGGTAAAGAAGCAGGGGTGAAGACGGTTGCCGTTGCCACCGGGATTTTTTCCAGAGGGGAGCTTTCCGGATCAAACCCCGATTATATCTATGAAAGCTTCGGTGATTTCAGCAGTATAATAAATAATCTGGGTTTGTAGCGATCGATACGGGAGAAGACCGCAGCGGACATTCAGACAGCAAGATTTTTCAGGTTCAAAGCCGCTTCAGAAAGGGTCTCGATTTTTTTGCAGAAAGCAAAACGTACAAGGCGTTTACCCTCTGACGGGTCCCGGGTGTAGAAGACGCTTGGAGGGATCGCTGCCACTTTACACTGCTTGACAAGATACCTTGCGAACGCCCGGTCATCACAATCAAGAAGTCGGGTAAAATCCGCGAGAATGTAATACGTACCTGCCGGGACTGACACACGGAATCCAGTTTCCTTCAGGGCCTTTAACAGGAGGTCCCTGCGTTCCAGATACTGCTCTCTCAACTTCCGGTAATACTCACTGTTATCCGACTGTAGTACCATCGCAATGGCTGCCTGGAAAGGGGTAGCTACAGCAAAGGTCAAAAACTGATGAGCAGCCTGCACCGCGGCAATTAGTTGGGCCGGGCCGCTGGCCCATCCGACTTTCCACCCTGTCAGTGAAAAAGTCTTTGCGGCGCTGGATATGGTCAGTGTTCGCTCCCGCATGCCCGGTATTGATGCGATAGGCACATGCTTTGCTCCGTCGTAGGTCAAATGCTCATAAACTTCATCTGCAGCAACGACGGTATCATGCTTTTCGCACAGGGCCGCGATACCCTCAAGTTCAGCCTGTGTAAAAACTTTGCCGGTCGGATTGTGGGGTGTGTTCAGGACAAGCAGGCGGGTTCTCCTGCTGAAACATTTTTCGAGCTCTTTGAAATCAATACTGAAATCAGGAAAACGAAGCGTATAATAACGCCCCACCGCTCCTGCGATGGCCGCGCAGGCCGGATAGCTGTCATAATATGGCTCGAAAAAGACTACTTCATCTCCCGGGTTCAGCAGCCCGAGGAATGTGCTGGCCATGGCCTCGGTAGCGCCGCTGCATACAACCAGCTCCGTATATGGGTCATATTTCAATTTATAATGCTGCTGAATTTTTTCTGAGAGCGCCTCGACCAGGGGCTGATACCCCATCGAACGAGCGTATTGATTTTGCCCCGAGCGAAGCGCCCGCACCGCGTTTTCCAGTATCTCGGAAGGCGCGTCGAAATCAGGGAAACCCTGCGACAGGTTTATCGCTCCATGTTCCTGAGCGTAACTGGTCATCTCGCTGAAAATCGTTGTTCCGAAAGGGGCAAGTTTCTTCGAAACCAAGAACACCTCCCTGATGTGGGCTGTCCACACTCTTTATCAGCATAATTAGTTCCTGATAACCGACAAGCGGTTCTTGGGGCCTATACGGGCTTTCCCGGCTTAAAGTCGAGCAAGCTCGACATCGTCGGATTCCCCGAAGTTGCCGGGGTTTTACCCGGCGTTGCGCCAACTCACTTTATTGAGCGGCTTTATCGCGACTAATTAGTTTAAAAAGAGCAGGAAAATCGGTTACAAGGTTTTTCCATCCATGATTGTAAAATAATCCAAACATTTAACGATAATCCACAGTTTTTAAAATGTCAAGAAATGATTGCAGAAAGCGTTTGTAAAAAGGCGCACAACTTTCACAATTGGAAACATTTTCGTTGAAAAAAGTTTAATAACGTTTTAAAATTAAAAGCAAAGGGATATAGATATTTTACGTGCTCCAATCAGCATAAAAATCGGTTCAAACATGGAAGGAAAAAAATGAAAATGTACAAACCGCTCAGTTTCGCGGGGGCAGTGGTGTTTGCTGTGTGCGGACTGTTTTTTCTTTTTTTGCCAAACAGGGTCTATATATTTTTTAATGTTATTTCAAGGTCCCTGGGTATGCCGCGCACACCCGTTAAAGACATCGGGTTTTTTTACATCTATACAATCGGCTACTTTTACATCATGTCCGCGCTTGCCTTTTTAATGTTCCGCAACCCCGACAGCAGACAGTACCCGCTACTTCTGGCCAATGGTTCATTTGCTGTTTCGATTTTATCTATTGCACTGTTTTTGATACACAAACCATATCTGATTTATGCTGCAAGCCTGATCGCGAATGGAATCATAGGCGCTCTCGCTTTATCAGGGTCCTTAAAATTGAAAAAAAGATCACTCAAAGGGCAGGTGTCCGGGAACCTGCCGGATATGCCAATCTCTGAACAGGAGAATTGATAAAAGCAAGCCTGTATTTTCAGGGTTCATCCTGCCAATTTTTTCAGATACTCTTTAGGGTCGCCTTTGTAATCTTCAACCTGTTTGATAATCTCAACCGTATTTTTAAGATCATACCCCTGCTTCTCGTAAAGACTGTAAAAAAGCGACAGGTCTCCCGTGTATCTTCTATAGATCAAAATATATGCGTTATTCAAACTCACATTCTCAATCTGTTTAAAAGAGTCGGTAATAAAACGATTGTCATAATCCGCCGCAAAATTCTCGATAAAAGTTTTAAATATTTCTTCCCGTTTTCCGATCTTGTACTCCCGTCCGGTGTCTTCCCCGTAAACAGCGTCGAGCTCGTCATACAAGTCTTGCATCAGTCCCAGAAAGGTGTCCAGATCTTCCATGTAATCGATCAGCTTTAAATAATAATCGGATCGGGCACCATATTTGTGCTTTAGAAAATTCAGGGCCCCCTCATTTCCGACAAAGGTCGCAAACTCTTCATTGAAATTTATCCTGTTTTTTAAAAAAAGCGTTGCGTGGGTCTGTTCATGTATTATTAGTGAAGCGATGCCAAAAGCGGAATAGTCGTCCATTGAGCTGTACACAGGGTCGGTAAAAAAACCAAGCGTGCTGAACGCATCCACTTTCCTTATATATACATCAAGGTCCTTTTCGCGGAGCATTTCAGCTTCCCTCCGGGCATCTTTTCTTTCATAAAACCCCTTGTATGGAAAGGATCCGAAAAAAGGGAACGACCACTCGTAGGGTTCAAACCTGTCCTTCTCGCTGGCGGATACTACATCGACAAGATAGTCTCTTTCAATTTCAACATATTTTGAGTAATTCTTATCGTCTTTGAGCCCGATCGTCTCTACCGCGTATTTCTTTACTTCCTTTACGAGAAGGAGCATGTTCCTGCTGCCCCGGGGCAGGTTCTCGTCTTTCAACACCTCATCGATATTCCGGGCGCTGGACATGTGACGCACCATGTAAGAGCCCTGCTTTGCAATATAGCATTGGTTTAAAACCAATAGCACCAGCAGGGCCGCCGACACATAACCGATCTTTTTAACAGGTTTCATATTCAATATATCGATCCGAAAACAGATATTAACTCATCTACTGGTCAAAAAGCTTCCCCGACCCCTATATCTATACTGACCTCGTCGCTGCCGAACCCCAGATCGACACGGAGTTTTAATCTTTCCTCCGGGAAAACCCCGACCCTTATCCCTACCCCGCCCGAAGGCTTCAGCTCTCGAAATGATACATCCCTCAATGACCCCGCTACCTGCCCGACACCGGCAAAACCCACAAACCCGAGCCTCCGGAACAGGGGCAACCGGTACTCTGTCTGGAAAACCGCAAAGTGTTTATCCATAAAACGGTTCCCGGCATAGCCGCGCAGATATTTACCCAGCGAGTTGAGCTCCTGAAAAGGCGGATCTCCGGCCAGGATTCCCGCCGCGACCTGGAAAGCGAGAACATGCGACGCAAACAGGGGCTGGTAATAGCGCAGGTCCACTGAAAATGAGCTGAACACGTAATCACTGTTCAAATAAGCTCCGTAAAACCTTGAGTTAAACTGATGATAACCGCCGCTTTCAGGAAAAACCTTGTTATTCCTCGCGTCCCAGGCAGTAAATATTCCAATACCTGAGATCCCTCCACCTTCGCTGCCCGGGACAGTTCCCCCCGCAAGCAATTTCCCCTCTTCAACATTTGTTATTTTTGTGTTTTTATATTGATACCCGAGTCCCGCATACAGACCGGAATAAAGCCTTTTCGAAAGAGAGACCCAGAGATCAAAATTTCTTGAAGTGTAGTATTCTCTATCGGATCTGATTGTGTTATTTCCTATACCATAAAAAGAAGCCGGCCCCCCGAAGTAGGCCATGTTTCCCAAAAGCTTGTATTCCTCTTTTTTCCAGGAAATTACAGGCGTAAACCAGAAATTCAACTGCCTGTTCAAGGAATAAGTTGCGGCAAGGCTTACAGAAGAAACCCGTTTCTCAGGCTCCGGCTGCATGTTGAGCATCATCGCCGCACCTACGACAAGGCTGGTTTCTTTTCTGTATGAAAATAAAATCCGCGGGATAAACTCCACTTTTTTTTGTGGGCCGGGTGCCTGGCGGTAACGATTTTTACCGTATTGTTCGTATCCGGCTTCTGCATTTCGTGGATTGAAGCTGGTGCAGTATAATAAGTATGCCGCTAAAAACAGCCATAAAAATACAAACCCCCATTTCATAGACATTTCACCGCATATCAGCCTTTTACACCTGTTCAAGAGCTTTGAATTTCTATCACGAGGATCGTCAGATCATCTTCAAATTGAATTTTTCCGCTCCATTCGTCCAAAGCCTGAACGAGAGAACCCAATGTCTGCTGTAATGTCGTGGTCCCCTTTTTACGAAATACCTCCAGCATACGTTCATTACCGAATTGCTCGCCCTTTTTGTCCCTCATCTCCACAGCGCAGTCAGAATAAAGGACCAGGCGGTCCCCTTCGTTTAAATGAAAGTCACAGTTTTCATAATGACCGTTATCACTGAATCCTATCGGTAAACCCGGTATCCTCCACATTTCCGGTTCAGCGTTGACAGGAAGGTATATTATACCCGGGTGACCTGCTGAAACATAGCGAAGGTCATGACTTTTCAGATCTAAAATCCCGTACAATAGAGTAAAATATCTTCCGGCAGTGCTGTCAATGGGAAACTGCTTATTGAGTTTTTCAGCAACATTTCCCGGGGATTCCACAAAAGCGCTGAAGTAATCGCCTTTTCTCTGAACAAGCAAATTAGACTGGTCCGGGTTGGGGGACAGAAGCTGATTCAATGTCACCGATAAAAGCGCCGCGGGTACACCGTGTCCGCTTACATCCAGCACATAAAAACCAACCTTATCTCTATCGAGCATGAAAACATTAAAGAGATCCCCTGCCAGTTCTTCGCAAGGTTTAAAAAACCAGGTATAATTCAAACCCTGTATATCCTTCTGCACGGTCGGCAGAAGCGCGGTCTGTATCTTGGCTGCGGCTTCAAGGTCGCTGCTCATCCTTTTATTTGCTTTTTTCAGCGCTCTGTTTTGATCCGCCAGGATCTGCTCCAGGGAAAGGATCCGCTCCCCTGCCCTCAAGCGGACCTTCAATTCATCAGAATCGAACGGTTTTGTTAAAAAATCATCCGCACCGGCCTCCATCCCCTTGATCAGATCTTCTTTCTGGCCCTTTGCCGTAACCAATAGAGTGTACACATAGCCTGATCGGCGGCAGGACCTTATGCGCCTGATCAGCTCGAGGCCATCCATACGGGGCATTTCCCAATCACTGATAACAATCGGAAAGATCTTTTTTTCAAATTCATCCCAGGCTTCTTCCCCATCGTGAGTAACACACACATGATAGTTATACTGTTCCAGCACATCCCTCATATATTGTGCCTGAACCCGGCTGTCTTCAGCGATCAGCACGCTAATTTTTTCTTTCATCAAAGATTCCGAAATTGCTGTAAATCGTAATTTTTGAAAAATCAAACCGCGGGAGCTAATTAGTCCGAATATGCTTCAACTTCGCCTCTATCATCCTTTTATGAGGTACATGAAGCAGGCTGGAAAGTTTATGAACGATATGGTCCTCATACTTATCGAGCCGGCCGTCTGCATATATGATCTGCCAGATATTTTCGACAACGCGGTACTTCTCTTCATCGTTGAAATGCTTGTTGATAATATTTGTAAAATGCCAGATATCAATACTTCCCTTTCTTTCCTCCTCCGATACCTTCAGCAACTCGCTGACTTCCTCATTTTCAAGGTCAAAAGACTTTTTGAGGATCCTTAAAATACGCGCGTTCTCCTTCGGGCTGTAATCTTCATCAGCATGCGCAACCTCAAGCAATATTACAGCTGTCGCAACACGGACACGCATTGAACCGCTATTCGCCCCGGACTCATTTTCATGTTGTGCGCTGCTGGTCAGAAGGTTTTTGATCTTTTCAAACATTTCAGGTACCTGGATAACGATACTTCCAAGTGTCCGAAACGTCAATTAAATACTTTCAACCTGGTAAGTTCCGCCCAGTTGCTGGACTTCTAAAAACCGGATATCTCAGTCGCTCTTATCGTTTAAAAAGAGGTCATGGTAAATATCCGGATGCATCTTCTTGATACACTCAGGACAGAGACCGTGACTGAACTCGGCATTACTGTGCTTCTCAATATACTCTTCAACCTGGTACCAGAATCCCTTGTCATCCCTTATCTTTTTACACTCGGCACATATAGGGACCAGCCCGCTTAAGGTTTTAATCTTTGAAATCGCATCGTTTAATTCATTGATGATCTCTATCTTTTGATTCTCACTTTCTTCATACAATTCCAATGTCCTGCTTTTATAAAGGGCGATCGAGATAATTTCCCCAAAAACGCCTGCCAAATTAGAATCTTCCTCCTTAAATCCTTCCTCCTTATTAGCCAGTACCAATAATCCGACCACTGAATCATTGATCACCAGAGGCGAGATCAATATATTATCTACTTTCTGCCCTTCGGGATATTCTTCTGTCCATTTACTCTTTTTTAAATCATTCCTACAAATAGGTTTACAGGTTTTATACGCTTCTTCCAGCATTCCCCGGATAGGCACGGAAAAGCTGCGGTCCTCTTTCGGGGGATAATTGCCCGAATCAATAAATATATATTCATTTTCTGCTCCATTCTTAGAAAGAAGCGAAAGATACCCTTGGGTTGCGCCTATTATCGATTTACAGAAATTATAGATCTGCCTGGCTGTGTTTTTGAAGCTTTTGTGTTTCAACACAATTCTTGAAGCCTTCAGGAGGGCTGCCATCTCATTTTGTTTTTCGTTTAGAAGTCTATTTTTACTGTTTTTTTTCATTATAACAAAAGAATACATCGTTACCCACACAGCAGCAGTAAGGACCCAAAATCCGGCCTTTATAAAAATCTGGTATGGCGCAAATGATAAAAGGGCTTTCAATAGAAATTCATTTTTAAAAACAGCCTGTAATGCAGATACGGTCACCCAGTTTAACGGCAGAAGAACCACTACCACCGCAAAAAAATAAAAATGCCTATTCTTCATTTCTGCCATATTATTTATATTGCAATCCTCATGCCTTAATATTGAAAAACCATTTATTACTGCACCCTGTACAGATTTATAACTGATTGAATAACAATTAATTATAACACCATTCCAATAAAATATAAAAAAGGAGGCTATAAAATCACCATGACCTTGAAAAAAGTGTCATAAATAATAAAGGGTGTAACAAAATAATGACAAACAGGAAATTTAATACCGGGTGCAAAGCCGTTGGTATATTCAGCAGTTGAACTGACTGTTGCCAATATAATTAGTTCTTGTTGCCACGCCGTATAAAACACGGAGTAGCCGGGCTTGCCCGGCTTAGTCGTGGCCGAAGTTGTCACCAAGAACTATTTAAAAATTAATGAAATATATAAAAAAATGGTTTAGAATATAAATGATAGTCTGTTTTTTGTTGCAAAATATGTTCGGGTATAATACAATACAGAATATTGGAGATCGAATTCATGAAAATTAAGGACAAGAAGATTTTCGATATTATCGACGAGCTGGGAAGTAGGTACAACATATTTACCCATAATCAGTTTATTAATTATTATCTCCTTGATTCAACAATACCAAAAAATGACTGGATGGATATAG
>SDBT01007511.1_pt1 | contig 17926 bp, 19 predicted proteins | sample 2277101 | NCBI WGS metagenome assembly SDBT01 (sample SAMN10404973, study PRJNA504765) | marine sediment metagenome | isolation source: marine sediment core GS10_PC15, 103 cmbsf | place: Arctic Ocean: Southern Knipovich Ridge | collected 2010 | reverse complement strand
TTTGGGTGATTTGCGGGCCAATCTTCGATGATGACATTCAGAAACTTGACAGCGGCGTCGAGATTCCCGATGCTTTCTACATGATTGTTGTGGATGAGCGATATGACAACGGCTACAAGCTGGGAGTCCTGGCGTTCATCTTCCAGCATGAAGTAGATGGCCCGAGGCCGAGTTTGTCAGAGCATCCCCCCACGACAGTAGACAATATCGAAGAAAAGACTGGGCTGGATTTCCTCCACGAGCTTCCAGATGAATTGGAGAACAAGATAGAGGCAAAGAAGGCCGCGGGAATATGGTAGCCCACTTAGGTCACAAGATAAGCATTTGTGAACGTCCCTTTTGACGACAACAATAGCCGCGGGCTTTACTTACTCTGTCTTAGCAGCAGTTTTCTTCACCGCCTTCTTTGCTTTCTTCTTTGCCACAGCTTTCTTCGCTGCCTTTTTGACTTTCTTCTTGGCGGCGGTCTGCTTCACACCCTTCAGAGCATAAACACCTCTGGAAATCTTTTTAAATCGCTTGTTACTGGTTAAGGCCTGACTGACAATATTGCCAAACAATTTTGCTGTGCTTTTGTAGCCTGTAGCACGAACCAGTCTTACGGCTTCTGAAACCTTCACACCTTTCTTGCCCTTAAGGACAGCTTCAAGAACACCAGCTAAATTCTCTTTGTTTCTTGTTCTTTTGCGGCGTTTCCTCATAGTTTTCTTTTTGGCTTTCTTGGCTGGGGCAGCGTTGCCTCCAAGCAGGGCAATTTCCCGGTCAACAGCTGACAACTGAGTAGTTATTTTCTTCCGTCGGGCTGTGAGTGCCTTCAGCTGTTTCTCTTTTGCAACAAGTTGTTGGCGAAGTTCTGCAATTGTCTTTGTCTTCGGCATTGTGGGGCTCCTTTGAACGCTTGTTGGGAAATCGGGTTTTGTGTTTGTTTCGAGTTACGGGTAGTATATTGCGCTTCTGGCTAAAATGGCAATGCTAATTTTCGATTTCCCGATTCGCTTGGCCGCAGGATTGTTGTATGCTTTGACCGTTGTGGTAAGCCTTTGGTTTACCGGTCGTCACTACGTTTGATGCGGAGCCCGGAATGTTGGTCTGTCAGTAAGGCGACGAAGGCTGCTCAAGGCCTTGAAACGCCCCCTCAGACAGTATAATGAAGAGGAGATTAGGAGCGTCCTGAAAATGAGAAATCAAGCAGAAATAGAGAGGCTCTTGGCTGAACTACAGTGGATCCTGAATCAGCAATCCAAGGCCGGCGGGTGGCCTAAGAAGAAGCCGGATATTGAGGTAAGCGGTCATGTCGTATTCGTATTATTGAACTGCTTAGGGGCACATCACAGTCAAGTAGAACGTGCTCTCACTTATCTTGAAAAAAACTATATCGAGCCTGAACTCGAAACCTCCGGTTATTGGGCCAAGAAAAACGGAAAAGGCCACATCAATAAATCCGCTACTCTTTTGTGTTGTTATAATCTCCTTATTGCTAGAGAATTGGGAAGGGATCTCAGGCAAGTTAATCTGCATCATTTGTTTAGAACCGCGAAAGACAATGTAGACGCGTCTGTATCGGGATATGCACATCGCCAGTGGTTTGCACATCAAGGGAATTTCTGGAATTTCCTCATGTATTCGATGATCTCCAATCTGAAGTGCTTCGAAACTGAGCCGATTAGAGGCTCACTAGAAGCCAGCATGAGTGACACATTTGAGAGACAGGAGAAATGGCTGGACCTTTTTGAATATAAGGAACCTGCACAAGGAGTACTGGCGGGACTATGCTGGCCTCAAATAAGGCCAAAGTACATTTCTGATACTATTGATTATCTCCTTTCAAAAAAAGAGCAGGTTGGAACAAAGAAAATCTATTGGCCAAGCAAAGAGAATCTGCCGAACGGAGCATTTGTGCAAACCCGTTGGGTTTTGTTGGCACTCATAGAGTGCTTTGAGAAGGATATGTTCGACAGAGGCATCTTGGAGCCCATTATTGATGGGGGAGTTTCTTGGTTACTTAATTATCAAGTCTACAATAAGCGTTATAGCAAACAAAGTGGATTAAAAAAACATCTTCCGGGGGCGTATGCGTATACCGTTCTTGTCTTATGGAAATGGCTACACGCCAAAAACAGATTGCAACAGGAGACATTAGAAATCCTTATTGTGACAAATGCAAAAATGAACAGGCTAAAGCAATTGAGCTTGAGACTCGCTGTACTTGTAGTTGTGTTATTAGTTGCATATCCAACATACTCGTTTCTACAGCAAACGGGTGTTCTTGGCAGAGTCGTCAATTGGTTGCAAACACATTTTCTGGTAATTTCTGGTACAATTAGTCTCTTGGCGGCTTTAATTGCAATTATTAGTCTTAGTGTCAAACTCTGGAGGTACTTCCAAAGGAAAAAATAGATTTGAGTAGGTTTCTCCGCCAAGTCTAGCAATTGGCCGTGTTCGTCCTGCGGCTCCTTCTCGCCTCGGCTCTGGATCTTATGAGTCAAGTCCGCTGACCGCCGAACCGAGGTCGCCGATACCAGGTTTGAGTCTGAACTCGATTGGCCGTGTGGTCCCAAAAGTCAGCCGAAGTCTAATTCTCTTTGGTAAAGGGTGTGCATCCTGAAAACTTCATCGGTCTCAAGAATGACTGCAACTGAAGCGATTATCCTTTCGTTCACCAAGTGTATTCAACAGAATCACGTTCGCCACGTGATCAGCGAATTCGAAGATTATTACAACACGGCGCGTCCACATTCCGGGATAGGCAACCGGCGGATTACAGAACCGGATGAGCCACCGTCAAGAGACGGCCCTGTTGTTTGCAGAGAACGCCTCGGCGGCTTGCTGAAGTCCTATTATCGGGCTGCTTGATAGGACGGATGAAACATGTAGGGTCGCTGAAAAGGCCAGTAAATCGGCTTAATTGGAATGGGCTAGAAGAAGATTCCAAATGGTCGTTTTGAACAGGCAAAACCTAAAAACTCGTCGGGGTAAGACCCCGGAGATTAAGACTTTTCCTGTACATCATTTTGTACATTAAAGTTTGTAATACATGTAAAACATGTTATACATGTTACATACTTTTGAAAATTGTAAACCATTGAAATAGCTTTACTTTCCTATCCATCAACAACTTAGCAAAAAGGGGATTTCTGGGCTCATAACCCGAAGATCGCGGGGATGGATTCAGCAGGGAGGATGCCGCTACAATTCCTGCAACACCCAGACGAGCGGTTGTCGCGACAACCCCAGCAGACCGTTTACGTGCAAACAGGCACATTCTGATACATTTGAAAAATGCCGCAAACCATTGCAATAAAAGGGAATGTGAGAATTGACAAGGGTTTACGAAAATTGGCGAAAAAGAATTACGAAAGCTGTGCTCTACCGTTGAGCTACGTCGGCGAGTTGTACTGCCCGGACGCAACAAGGACTTTTTCGTCAGGCCCGAAACAGCAACTTCACACAAAGTGTATCATCGAAGCGCATTTCGGTCAACTCTTCGCACACCTGTTCCAAGCCGGTTACGGTGGGATACTTACAGCACAAAAGCGGTGCATCTACTCCCGGTTCCTGCCTTGTCGGTACTCCGACAGGTTCCTAGGCCGGGTCGCGGGCTTTAGGGGAGGGATTGGTGTTTCGGGTCAGAGATTGGCCGGGAGGCCAGCCAGACGACAGCACCCATGGCGCGACGTAGCGGGAGACGAACCCCGGGCGGGTGGCGGCATCGTGCGTCCCGCCGCCACTGGCGAAGGTCATGCTCTGGGTCAACTGCACCTGGTAGAGATTGGGAAATGCCCTGGTGAACCCGATCAGTCCGGCGGAAGGCCCGTGCCCGCCGTCCACGTTGCCCATGACGGCAGTCCCGATCCCCAGAAGTCCGGTGTCTTCCCGGTTATAAAAGTTCACGATGCCGCTTTTGCAATTATTCACGGCCTTGGTAAGGTCGTAGTCGGCGGAGATACTGGCGGAAAGAAGGATTAGCCCGTCGATTTTCCGCCCCTTGGACATTCCTTCGGCGGTGAAGACGGCTACGCCCCCTCCACCGCTATGACCGATGACAAATACGGGTCGGCCGGGATATGAATCCTGGTATTTCTCGATCATCTTGGCAATGTTTGCACCGGCGATACGATTACCGATGAAGTTCGTCTGATTGACCAGCATTCCGATGCCCGGGATCGGCGTGCCCCACCCGTAGATGGGTATCGCACGATAGCACCCGGCGGAGACCAGTCCGCGACGTATGTTGTGGTTAAACTCGCTTTCGCCCTCAATCCCGGGCAGGATAATGACCAGCCCGTTCTCCTTGCGGACATCGGTCAGGTAGTGCATGTTTGACCCGATACCGTTACAGCCCATCGCTGTCAGCATGCCCGTGATAATTGCCATCAGGCCGATTCGTCGCATAATGTTCCGCCTATACTTGTGGTTCCCTGATCTTCTCGGCGCTTTGGAACCAATTCTCTCGATAGCCTGCCTGGTTACAATAGTTCCACTAGGGTAAAAGGCACCCTACCAGCTACTTTCTGTTGCACCGCGAACTCCCGGCGAATTGCACAAAAATCTTTCGCCCTTTTAGCCCGCTATTGAAAACGGACTACTCGGCTTCGGGCTTCGTCTCCTCGGTCTTCTTAGCGGGCTCGGCCTCCTTGGGGGCCTCGACCTCCTTGGGTGCCTCGACCTCCTTGGGTGCCTCGGCCTCCTTGGGTGCCTCGGCCTCCTTGGGTGCCTCGGCCTCCTTGGGGACCTCGACCTCCTTGGGTGCCTCGGTCTCCTTGGGGGCCTCGACCTCCTTGGGGGCCTCGACCTCCTTGGGGGCCTCGACCTTCTTCTCCGTTACCTTTTCTTCCGCCGGTTTTTCAGCCTTTTCCTTCTTGGCGCAGCCGATCAGAAGTAGGCTGAAGGCAATACCGACCGCTAACATAAGCAACATTGATTGCTTCATCGAAACGCTCCTTTCCTTTCGCTATGAACGAAAGCTCATTCCTGTCGAAGTTCGGTTCCCGTACTCACGGGGACGCTCTTCTGCGATTTGAGATTACGGGCCTCGGAGGTAGGATGCAAGGGGGAATTTTGCCTTCTGCAGAGGGTTTCTCGATACGGAGTACGATTAGTTTTTGCGTCCGTGAACGTTTTTACCCGTCCGTTCCTGCAGGCGCGGGTAAGCTGCCTGGGCGCATTTTCTTGTCGTGGGGGGTTTCATTCACGGAAATCGATCAATTCCAGGCGGGTTTTCCATGTTCCGGCGGCATTGTCACTATGTCGGACCGTCCAGCCCAGGATGTCACGACATCGCAGTGTCCGGTAGGTGTACCTCCCGTTGTGGACATCTTCGTATACGTCGCAGAGTAGCGTCTTGCCTCCCACTTTCAGCAGTTTTGCTCCGACGATCTTTCCTTTGAGCCCCCAACGGGCATCGGAGGGGGTGGAGAAGCGGTTATAAGCCAGATCGTAAGTGTATTCTCCCATGTCACTTTGGACGGTTTGGCGGGCGTGGACCGTGGTTCGATCCACGTTGTAGACCTCGGTAGTCTTCAGGGTGCTCCGTCCGTCGTCGGAGTAGATTTTCATAACGGTTCGCATGCCGATTCGGGCGTCGGTATATATGCTGGGCGACTTATCGGGCGGGATTTCCGGGCCGCCGGCCGCCGGCGGCGGGGCCAGCGGATATAACGGCAGCGGCCAGTGGTCTTCCTCCCTCGCTGGGCCCTGTTCGGCAACTTGCCCATCTTTCGGAAGCGTCGAAGCCAGTCCGGGTGTGTGATGTTCTTCCTGGAGGTCTTTGTGGTTGGATTCTCCGCAGCCGCCCAACATCACCAGGGGCACCATCGCTGCAGCCAACGCCATCCTTTTTCTATCCATTTTGTTTTAACTATTGTCTTCCGGTTCCGTCTCCGTTTCGACCGTCTCGGACGAAATCCCCACCCGTCGCCGCAAAGGCTATCCCCCCCATCGCAGGCGTTCAAGATATTTTTTTTTACCCGAATCGTGGCATTTTTTTGATTGCAATCTTTTTTGCGTTTGGTCGAATATAATAATATAGTGTTGGGCTGTTGAGAAAGTCCTTGATATTCCGCATCCATAGACTTATGCGGCTACTTGGGGGAAATAGGCCGCGAAACAGCGAATTCGGCGCTGCCGGAAGTTGTTCTGTAAAGGATCTTGCCATGCCTTTGGGCAACGGTAAAAGCGATCCGTCGTTTCAAGAGGAATTCGTTCCAGTGGTTTTCGCCCGCTCCGTTGAGGAGGCAGAGCAGTACTGCCAACTGTTGAAAGATCACAACATCGAGGCGATTATTGACACGGAGGACTTTGGGACCCACATTGACATGGATGTGGTTGGGGCCGGTGTGGACCACGGCTTGCCCGTTCTGGTATCCGAAATGTACCTCGATGAGGCCAACGGAGTGATTGCGAATCGCGAGAATATAAACGGGTTCGACCTGAACGATGAAGATAATGGAAAGGACGAAGATGATGAATATTCCCTGGAGGAGGAAAACGACGACCCGGAAATAATGCTTGACGGTCAGAACGCCCCGGAGGATAGGCAAAGATTCGACGATGATCCGGACGACAAATCCCTTTGACTGCCCGGGGTTTAATTTATCTGCCGATTTTGCCGATAAGACGAAAAGGCGAGAACAGGAAGGAGCCGGCAAGATGGCAAAGAAATATAACGGTTCGGAACGGCGGGGCGAGATCCGTCCGGGTCGCCGCCGGGAGACGGACCGACGAGTCGGTATGGATCGCCGTCGAGGGCCCGGCCGAAGAAGGTCCGACGACCGTCGCTCGGCTGAAGAAGGAGAAATGAACGATAAGCAGTTCGCCTTCATTCAGGCCATTGACGAGTATAAGAAAGTAAACAACAAACCCTTCCCTACGTGGACGGAAGTGCTGGACATTTTGGTCGCTTTAGGGTATAGAAAAGTAGCGAAACCGCAGGATATCTGCAGTGTTCGACTGGAAGGATCTGAGTGATGACTCTTCTGGGCATGGAACCATTAGAGAGTTCGTTGCGAATCGCCACTGTAGTGGTGCCGATATCGTTGTACTTTTTGCTCCTGGGGTTCCTGAACTCCCGGCGGAATCCGCAACTCCTCTCCGGCCGACAGGACTTCTCGCTGCTGATGGTGGCGTTGAGCCCACTGGCCTTTGGCCCGGTGATGCACTACATCAACGGGGGCCTGTGGATGGTGCCCGCCTGTGCGGTCCTGCTGATCGGCGGGATATGGATGCTGGCTCCGCGCGGGCGTATCTGGGTCGTCTACAATCTGCCTTTGAGCTCCACGAGCCAGACCGTCATCGACACATTTCGAGCGATGGGGCGCTCTGCCTGCAAAACGGACCGGGGCATCGAGCTCGAGCAGGAGCGGGCGTTCGTTGAGATCAGCGGTTTCCCGTTACTGCGGAACGTCTCACTGCAACTTGTCGGCGGTGATGAGGAGCTCTGGCGGACGTTCGAGTCGCATTTGTCGGCCCGGCTGAAGAAAATTGAAACCGATCCAAGCCCCATGGCCGTCTCCCTGCTACTGGTCGCCACGGTTATGATCGTCGCGCCAATGGCGCTGATGGTCCGTAACGCGCCCGAAATCGTCCGAATCCTGACGGATCTGTTTTAGTAATACTCTCACAGGGGTGTTGATTTCCCAATTTTCAATGGTATACTATTTTCGCTTCAGAGAGACGCAAACTGGAAAAGTACGAAACAACTATGAAAGATAAAATCCATCCTGAATACACTGACGTGGATGTCACCTGTGCCTGCGGTGCGACGTTCCGAACCCGTTCCACCGTCAAAAAGGACGATATTCGCGTGGATATCTGTTCGGCCTGTCACCCGTTCTACACCGGGAAGCAGAAATACGTGGACACGGCCGGGCGTGTTGAAAAATTCACGAAAAAGTTTGGCGGTGAATACTTCAAAAAGAAAACCGACAAGAAGTAGCTGCCCAGGCGAATCGTCGTACCGGGGTTTCCGCACCGAAAAACGCGGGAACGCCGGTATTTTTGTGCACTTTCGCAACATCTCGAAAAGAAAATACGAATTGCGCGAATGAGTTCAAATAATTGCGGACTCCTCTCCAGTCGGAGACGCGCCATTCAGGGCAGGTTTTTATCATGACACGAAAATCCGACAGCTTGATTTCCAGGCTGGACGAACTCGATCGCCGCCTCAGTGAGGTAATCGAGCAGATGAACGACCCGGCCGTGGCGTCCGACGGTGCGAAAATCGTCGCCCTCGCCAAGGAACATGCACGCCTGGGCAGGATCGTCGAACCGTATCGACGCTATTGCAAGCTTGCTTCCCACAGGGACGAGGCACGGTCGATCCTGGACGACGGCGAGGCGGATGAGGAGCTCCGCGCCCTGGCGTCGGCGGAAATCGACGACCTTCGCCACCGGGCCGATGAAGCGATGGAAACCGTCAAGGGCCTGCTCGTGATGAGCAACGATCTGGAGATCGCCTCGGTCATTCTGGAAATTCGCGCCGGGACGGGGGGCGATGAGGCGGGGCTGTTCTGCGGCGACCTGCTGAACATGTATCGTAGCTACGCCGAGGCGAAGGGATGGAAACTGAACATTCTCTCGGCCAGTTCCACCGACCTGGGCGGGTTCCGCGAGGTAATATTAAACATCAAGGGTGAGGGAACCTGGTCGCGCCTGGGCTACGAGGGCGGCGGACACCGCGTCCAGCGCGTCCCGAAAACCGAAAGCCAAGGCCGAATCCATACCTCCGCCGCCACCGTCGCCGTCCTGCCCGAACCGGAAGAGATAGACGTCAAAATCGACTGGGATAAGGACGTGCTTGAACACATCAGCCGGGCCGGCGGACCGGGCGGGCAGAGCGTAAACAAGGTCGAGTCAGCCGTAAAACTAGAGCACGTCCCCACGGGCCTTACCGTCTCGATGCGGGATGAGAAGTCGCAGCACAAGAACCGCGCCAAGGCCCGGAAGATACTTTCCGCCCGTGTGTACGAACTCCACCGTGCAAAACAGATGTCCGAGGAAGCTGCCACTCGAAAGGCCATGATCGGTTCCGGGGACCGCTCACAACGAGTCCGCACCTACAACTTCCCGCAGAACCGCTGCACCGACCACCGCCTCAAGGGCGAAGGGCAGGAGGGCGCCAACTTCAATCTCGACCGCATTCTCGCCGGGGAACTCGACGCCATGATCGACGCCCTCATAGTCCGCGACAAGACCCGGAGACTGGCGAACCTCTAAAACCCGCCCGTCGGTCCCCTTCTTACGAGCCGCGAGCGCGAACGAGCGGGATCTTCCAGGAGTCAGAAGTCAGGAGACAGGAGGAGGAATCAGGAGGGATCGAATCGTCACTGCCGTCCTTTTCTTGCCAACCGCCCATGCGGGCCCGTATGGGCGAGCGCCTAAGCTAGCGGTCTCTTCCAGTGGCCAGGAGTCAGGAATCTGGCGTTCAACCCAGTCTATAAGCTGCGCAAATGGAAACCGGGGGTTGGCAATTGCCCCAGTCGGCGTGGTTGCTATTCCACGATTTCGATCAGTCGCTGGGTCAGTTGGATGTGGCGTTTCTTATCGCGGCAGAGCATCTCGAAGTGCGCCTGGGTCTCGGGGTCGTCCTGCTGGGCGGCGGCGGACTCATATTGACCAAGGACGGCCTGTTGGTCGGCCAGGAGCGTCTCGAATTGCCGGCGTAACAGGGTCTGCTCAAGCATTAGGAATATCCTTGGAAAGTTTCTTCGCCAGCAGTTCAATCGTCCGGCGGTGATTGTCAGTGTCGTTCTTGATCGCCTGGAGGATGGCGTAGATTTCGGCCCGCTGTTCCTGATCGAAACATTCAGCGCGGGCTAACTCATCGGTGGTTTCAGTAAGGGAGTTGCAAATCTTCGATTCTACACTTACCAACTCAGACAAATCCCGATGAAGTTGTGCTTCCATGCCCATCATACTGTGCTCCCACAATGCCCTAGAACCGAAGAAAACAGAAGAGAAACTACCGGTACATATTATCTCACAAAAAAAGGCAAAAGGCAAGAAAAAGCGTCGAGAATTTCTCCGCCAAGACAAGAAAAATACCACATTGGCGACGGTGACAGGCGCTGCTCTCCAAAAACTCGAATCAAGGCTTGAACCCCCCCGACCACAGAGAGAAAAAACGTCCAAATATCCCGCGCACAAAAGAAACTCGCACAGAAAAAATTGCCCGGGACTGGATTCGAACCAGCACGGGGTATAAACCCCACTAGGCCCTCAACCTAGCGCGTCTGCCAATTCCGCCACCCGGGCAATCTCCCAGTTTTTGACCTTATTTGGCGCACCAGTCCGTGTCAAGAAGATAAGCCCGCCCGCACCCCGCAACTTGGCGGGACATGCAGCGAACCGCAGATGCCCTTGCCATGTGCCCGGGGCGGGGATAGACTCTTTCGTTCGGTATTGAGACAAATGTGAAACCATAGTTGGGAAAGTTGTCCATAAAAATGTTTATTACAGGCGGGGCGGGGTTTGTCGGGTCGCATCTGGCGGATCGGCTGCTGGGGCGCGGAGATAAGGTTCTGGTTATCGACAACTACCCCACCGCCCGGCGGGACAACCTGACCCCGCAGGAAAACCTGAGCATCGCCGATGCGGACCTGGTGAACAGGACGTTCGAGCACTTCGCCCCGGAGGTTGTCGTCCACGCTGCCTCTTCAGACCTGGTTCCGCGGTGAGTGGGGACGGTACTGCCAGGACATTTTGCTCTCGGGGGGGATGGGCTGTTTCGCCGCGCCGCCATCGAGTAACTTCTCCGCGACCAGCAGCGGGGGCGCCTCCACACGCAGCGGCTCTTCGCCTTGACGATGTTCGAGCTTTGGCGGCGGGAATACAACGTCTCGCTCCCGGAAGTTTGAGAGGACATGTAGCCCAACCGCCACCGGATGGGATGGGCTCTGGGCATTTGGTATCGGGGCGTGTAAAATACTACCACCTCGACCGGCCCGGCGGGGTTGGTATGGCGCGAAAGTGTTTCGATCGCGCAGGAGAACGACAGCCGAATGATCGTACCGTACATCGTGATTTTTGTCGCCGCGGTCGTGGTGTCGCTGCTCGTAACTCGGGTTGTGATTCACTTGGCCCGGTACATGCGGCTGTATGACTCTCGTGGCCCGCGGAAGGTGCATGTGACCCCTACGCCCCGCATCGGGGGGGTGGGCATCTTCGTGGCGATGATGACCGTAACCGCCGGGGCGATGGTATTCGACCGGTATATGGGCAATATCTTCGCCGAATTGAAGGGCGGGCTTATCGTCCTGTTCGCCACCAGTGCATTCATTTTCCTGGTGGGCTTGGTGGATGATCTTCGCGGGATGCGAGCGACCGTAAAACTGCTGGGGCAGATCATCGCAGCGGTGGTGGTTTGCAGTTTCGGAATTCGCATCGACACGATAATGGGGGTTGACTGGATGGGGTTAAGCTGGCTGAGCTGGCCGATCACTATTCTGTGGATACTCGCCATCACCAACGCGGTGAACCTCATCGACGGGCTGGACGGGCTGTCGGCGGGAATTTGCTCGGCGACCTGTGCGGTGATTGCGGCCTTTTCGATCTACACCGGCCAGTTGGCTATGGGAATGCTCATGCTGGGACTGCTGGGCAGCCTGGTGGGATTTCTCTTCTTCAATTTCAATCCGGCCAAAATCTTCATGGGCGACAGCGGGAGCATGTTCCTGGGCTTTTTTCTAGCCACCGCGAGCCTTCTGTTCGCAACGAAGGTGGCGACTCTCATGGGGCTGGTCCTCCCGGCCTTGGCGTTGGGGCTGCCCATCTTCGACATGTTCCTGACGGTCGTTCGACGGGTGTTGAATCGCCAGTCGGTGTTTTCGGCCGACCGTGGACATATCCACCACCGGCTGGTTGACAGTGGGCTGAAGCATCATCACGCAGTCATCCTGATGTACCTCGTAACGCTGATCATCGCCGGGGCAGCGGTGCTGATGATGGTGCTTCGCGGCGGGAGTGAACTGATCGTTTTCATCGTCGCCCTGCTGCTTTTGATGTCGGTCTTTCGCGTGGCCGGTGTGCTGCGGTTCCGCAAGATGTTCACGCAAGTGCAGGAGAACCTGGCCCGGTCGCGAGAAGTCCGTCGCGAGCGAAGGCAATTCGAGTCGATTAGTCTGCGATTTCGGGAGGCCTGGACGTTCGAGCAGTGGTGGAAGGCCGTCCGGCGAATGGCGCGACGCATGGACTTTGCACGAATAACCATTACTTACCGCCACGGTAGCGAAGTCCGCACCATGACCTACACGAATCCCTCGGCCGGGACCTGCGACGATCGATTGATGCACCTGAACATCCCCGTTCGCAAGGAGGTTGGGGGCGGGTTGGAACAGGTGGAAATAGAAGTCCCGGTTAAGGAACCGTTGGAAACGATCGGGCGGCGGATTTCGCTGTTCGGGCGGCTGCTCGACGAGCACAGTCTAGCGGACCTGCCCGCAGAACTCGGCCGCAACGATCCGCTTGCGAAGACGGCTACCCGGAACAAAGAAACGGGTGCTAACAAAACGCAAAGATACGGAGAAAAATAAATGTTGAAATATTATACCATATTATGTGTGATTTTTGTGGTGGCAATTATCACAGGTATCTTTATTTGGCAAAAAAAGTGGGGGGAAAATCAAATTGACATTGTAGTCAATAAAGATAATTATGCTACGAAGTCCCCTCCAGAAAAACCGATAGCACATCAGAATAAATTGGTTTCATTAGTTAAATCCAAGAGCACAACAGAAGGTGAGCCTGTTTACTCGACAGATGAATTAGAAAACATAATGGAATATTTTGATGAAGAGGCAGAAAAAGAGATAAATGCTCATCTAGATTTGTTACAATTTGAAACAGATTTACGTACATCACTTGCTAATGGCTGGACTCCTGCATGGCAAAATCTTGCGCCGAAGTTAACTCGAAAAGAATGTGTCAAAATGTCAACCTTAGAGTTATCTGAAGCGTGTTTTTCGTCTAGTATTTTTGCGCGCGCACATTTGATTTATGATAAGCCAATCTATGCCTTTTCCAGATTAAAAATTTTGTACCCTTGCTATGCAGAACTTTTTAAACGAGATGATTTATTGGAAGGGGTACTAAGTGCTTACTCTTTGTATGCATCTGGCTTAGACCCAGAAGGTGAGCCAAATGAAATCATCGATTCTCTGATGGGGCTTGATACTCTTCCTCTTATATTCCAACTACCTAATATGCTGAAACAATTGAAAGGCAAGGAGCTTCAATTTGTTCATGCGCAACTCGAAGCCATTAAAAAAATTCGTTCATATATCGACGGCGATGCAGATGACTCCTTGACATCCTCTACCCCATTCTTCACTGCAAAAACGCCGGTTTCTTTAGTGCAATATACTCTTGCTGTTATGAGAAAAGCGTCTATAAGCAGGTCAGCCTCAGCAATAGATACTATTACTGGGTTGCAATTACCTATAAAACCTAAAATGGGACAAATCAAAACTTATTTGGACATTTCCATAAAGGAGATTGAGCAGTTTTTAAATTCTTATCAAGAATAAGTTGAAACAGTGGGTCTCCCGACCTGCCACACATACTAAACCGAAGCCGTGGTGGGTCAGGAGACCCACCGCGCAGAATTTGGGTGGCACAGCCTTTCCAGGCTGTGTCGCCGTGGAGAACAGGCAAGAATGCCTGTTCCACCATGCAGAATTTCTGTAAGACCGCTTAGTGCTTTAGCTGGAAGAACGGTAGTGAGATGCGTCTGGTCATTGTGTATTTGAGTGGTGGCGGGCTGAGCGGGGGGGGCAGAAATACGCTGCGCGCCCTCGTCCCGCGGTTGCAAGGCGACGAGCGAGTGTCCCGGCTGGATGTGTTCGTTCCACCACAGGCGGTTTCGCTTCCGGAGGTCAGACCGCTGTCTCCCCGTACCTGGGCGGCGCACGATCGGCTGATGGGCTGGCGCGGTCTGAGGGCCCAAATCCGCGAGTTGAAGAGCGACGTCATCTTCATCCCCAACGCCGCCTGGTTCAACGCCGGCGAGATCCCGACGGTCTGCATGTTGCGGAACATGGAGGCGGTCTTGGTGCCCTTCGGAGACAACCCGCTCGGCGTGGGGCTGAAGAATTTGCTGCGGTCCCGCATCGCCCGCCGTGCTTTCCGCAAGGCGACGCGCGTTATCGCCGTCTCGCAGTTCGTGCGGGACTTTCTCGTCAACCGCTGGGGTCTCCCCGAGCGGAAAATCGGTGTGGTGTATCACGGTGTGGATAGCGCCGTACCCGTTGATCAGATGCACCCCCCGGAGTCGCTGGGCGACGGTGAGGTCGCTCCGTTCTGGTTCACCGCCGGGTCGCTCCTACCGTATCGGGGCCTGGAGGACATGATTCGGGCGTTGGCGGTCCGCATCCGGCGCGGTGTGGAGGAAAATCTGCTGATAGCCGGTGCCCCGGTCTATTCCGAAACCTACAAGTCGAGCATGCAAAAGCTGGCGCAGACCTGCGGCGTGGCGGACAGGATTCGCTGGGTGGGGTATCTCCACAGGCGGGAGATGGCGTGGTGTTTCCGCAAGAGCTTGGGGTTCGTGATGACCTCTCGGCTGGAGGCCTGCCCGAACCTGGCGCTGGAGGCGATGAGCTACGGGTCTGCCAGTATCGCCACGACCTGCCCGCCCTTCCCGGAAGTTTTCGGTGAGGCGGCGATATACTACCGCCCCGGGGACTCGGACGAACTGGCTGCGAAACTGGAACAACTGCACCAAATGTCCGGTGAGGATCGCGACCGTCACCGCGGTGCAGCCCTCGCCCGCGCCGAGACGTTCAGTTGGGCCGTCGCCGCCGACCGTACCATCGGCCAATTGCAGGCGGCGATAGAAACGAAAAGCGAGACGTGATGAAAGAAAATGGAATATCCGCCCGGCGAATCCTCGTAACAGGCGGCAGCGGGTTCATCGGAACCAACGTGGTCGAGCGCTTCGTTCGCAGCGGCTGTGAGGTATGCAGCATCGACGTCAATCCGCCGCACCACGCAGCCCACGAAGGCGTCTTTCGGAACGTGGATATCCTGGACGCCGACGGGCTTTGCGGGGCGATGGACGAATTCCGCCCGCAGTGCGTGGTTCACTTGGCGGCCAGGACCACCCTGGAAGGACGGGGCCTCGACGACTACCGCGCCAACACGGAGGGCGTGGAGAATCTTGCAGCCGCCCTCTCGCAGACCCCCACGGTCCGGCGGTGCATCTTTGTATCCACCAAACTCGTCTGCCGCAACGACTACGTCCCAAAGTCGTTCGACGACTACTGCCCGGACACGGTATACGGACAAAGCAAGGTCCTCTCAGAGAGAATCGTCAAGGACAACACGTCGCTGAGATGCCAATGGTGTATCGTTCGCCCGACCGGAATCTGGGGCCCGTGGTTCGGCGAACCGTACCGGCGGTTCTTCCTGATGGTGGCCCGTGGGCGATACGTTCACCCCGGCGGGACCGACGCGCCGAAGAGTCTCGGGTACGTCGGAAACGTGGCGTTCCAGATCGAAAAACTCCTCACCGCCCCGGATGAGAAATTCCACGCCCAGACGTTTTATCTGTCCGACTATACCCCGCTCGTCATACGCAACTGGGCGGACACGATCTCCCAAAGGCTTCGCGGGCGTCCCGTGCGAAGGGTCCCGGGATCGCTCATGCGGATCGCCGCCCTCGCCGGGGACGCCTTGAAGCTGTGCGGTGTGAAAAATCCGCCGATCACCACATTTCGGCTGCGGAACATGAAGGCTGACACATCCGGGATCCCGCTCGATAACATTCAGGTGCTCACCGGGCCTCTGCCTTATTCGCTTCAGCAGGGCGTGGACGAGACCATCGCCTGGCTGCGGGGGCAGAATCTGTTGGAATGAAGCTCCCCGCGGTGACCTTGCCGTTTGACGAACCGGGCGGTGGCGAATATCATCCTGTCTTATGGAAGACCCGAGTCCTTCAACAGCGAACCAGAAACCATCCCCCGCCCGGGGCGTAGACCTCTCTACCTTTTCAGCGGGCGATTTCGACCGCGGGGCCGGGAAGGTCAAAGAGGCGATGTGGGTTATAGTGCGCACCTTGTTCTTTGAATTGCTGCCCGGTAAGTGGTACGGGCTGAAACGATGGATACTGCGGTGTTTCGGCGCGAAGATAGGCCGCGGCGTAGTCGTCAAACCCGGCGCTCGCATCAGCTTTCCGTGGAAGCTCACCGTGGGCGATCACGTCTGGGTGGGCGAAGATAGCTGGCTGCTGAACCTCGCGCCGATTGTTATAGAAGATCACGTCGCCATCGCGCACCGGGTTTTCATTTGCACGGGTAATCACGATTACACGTCGCCCCGTTTCGACCTCATCGTCAAGTCGATTCGCATTCAGCGCGGGGCGTGGCTGACGGCGGGGAGTATGGTGGCGCCCGGCGTAACTGTCGGGGAGCACGCCGTTCTGTGCATGGGGTCGGTGGCGACAAGTGATCTCGAGCCGTACGGAATCTACCGGGGCAACCCCGCCGAGAGAATCGCATCGCGGCGAATCCGAGATACGTCGGAGTAACCATGCGGGTGCTCCTTTTGAATCAGTTCTACCTTCCCGATGTTGCCGCTACGGGGCAACTGCTGGGCGACCTCGCCGAGGAACTGCACCGGCGCGGGCACGAGGTCCATGTCCTGTGCTCCCGGCGCCCCTACGCCGGGGGACGAGAAGAATTTCCACCCGAGCAGATCATCGGCGGGGCAAGAGTGCATCGCCTGGCGGCGACGGGGTTCGGAAGGGCAGGATTTGTCGGACGGATTCTCGATTACCTCTCGTTCTACCTGCTGGCGGTGCGGCGGGCGATGTCGCTGCCCCGAATGGACGCCTGCGTCGCGCTGAGCACCCCGCCGTTCATCGCGCTGATCGGGGTGCTGCTGAAACGACGGCGGAAGACGAAGCTCATTTGCTGGACTATGGACCTCTACCCCGGGATCGCAGTGGCGCTGAACCTGCTGCGGGAAGGCGGTCTGCTGCATCGCGCCCTCGCGGGGGTCGCCCGGCGAATCTACTCCCCCGCCGACGCCATTATCGCGCTGGGCGAGGTGATGGCCTCGAAGCTTCGCCGCGCCGGTACCGAACCCGAAAAAATTACCGTCGTTCACAACTGGGTTCCCGGAGAAGTGGTGCGGTTCCGCGAACCGCCGCAGCGCGAGGTGGTGACGTTGTTGTATTCGGGCAACCTGGGGATGGGGCACGAGTTGGACACAGCCGTCCGCGCCGCTGCGCTGCTCCCGGACCGCTCAAGGGTCCGCCTTCGATTTGTCGGGCACGGAAAAATGCGAAAAAAACTGGAGCACCTGGTCGCCGAACTAGCCCTGGAGCGGGTCGAGTTTGCCCCTCCCTGTCCGCTTCGGGAACTCTCCGAGAACCTCGCCGGTGGGGACATCCATCTGATTTCCCAGCGGCCGGGGACTGAAGGGCTGATCGTCCCTAGCAAGGTGTACGGTGTACTGGCGGCGGGGCGCGCGACGCTTTACATCGGCCCGGAAGGAACCGAGGTTGCGCGGATCATCAAGCAGACCGATGCCGGCCGTGTCGTCCCCCCCGGCGACATTAACAGGATGGCCGAGGCGCTGCGGGAATTGGTGAACGATAGCGACCTTCGGCGGGCGATGGGCCGACGGGGGCGGAAATACTACGAAGACCATTTCACCCGCCGGCGGGGGGTCGTGCAAATTGCAGACGTGATAGAATCCGCCTTTGGGCGCGCAGGCGGGCAGAAAACGTGAGTTGGCAGGAAGAATACATGCAGCGTTTTTATCTTTCCCGTCCCCGCTGGCGGGGAGGGACGGAGGAGTTCTGGGAACTGATCCGCTCGCACGTCCCGCCCCAGAGCGAGGTGCTTGAACTGGGCTGCGGACCGGCCAATCCCACCTCGCAATTCCTGAGCGAGTCGTTTGTCTGCGTCGATGGGTTGGACGTCGATGA
>SDBT01007510.1_pt1 | contig 17926 bp, 25 predicted proteins | sample 2277101 | NCBI WGS metagenome assembly SDBT01 (sample SAMN10404973, study PRJNA504765) | marine sediment metagenome | isolation source: marine sediment core GS10_PC15, 103 cmbsf | place: Arctic Ocean: Southern Knipovich Ridge | collected 2010 | reverse complement strand
CGAAAAAGACGATATTACGAGAAGCCTACCAGGGCAGGCTCGGCGACTAGGTGACCTGTTGCGTTTACTTCCTGTAAGAATTTTCTTTCAAATTCTTCAGGATGCAAGTAATCCAAAACTTTTGCCTAGCGTTCCTAGTGCTCCAGATGGCGCTGCGCTTTATGCAACGACTGCTGCAAGTGTAGCTAGATTCGGAGTGACAGGCGGAAATATAGTTACGGGTAAATTCCTTGCCCCTTTCTTCATGTAAATGAGGTTAGCAAATTGCGTGAATTGCTGGAAAGCTTTAAAATGCCAATCAGCAGCCAAGCGTTGCAGGAATGCAACGAAGGTTCAGAGACTAGGTCATGGAATCCAGAACGGATAGTAAAGACCCACGAGCGCGCAACATCCTACGGGATGATGATATAGTCCGATACTCCTAAGAAATTAGGAGGTTAGAATTAAAAAACTAACGCAACTTTTGACAGGAACAACTGCTGCTGCCGTGACCGATGACTTCTTTAGTTCTATGACTCGTTTCCAGAGCTTCTTGCACACTGATGGCGATACCCCGTTGATCCCAGAAGGTGATACGGATGAGGTGATAATTTTTCATCCGCCAGAAATGTTGCAAGCGTTTAAGGAAGCATTCATCAGAACTCAAGTTGCTTCTGCCGGTTCAGTGTTTGAAGGCTCGAATGTAATTCAAGAGTCTGGATACTCTATCAAGATTTATCCTACTCCTTATCTTACTGATGTCGACGATTGGTATATCTTCCTTCCAAAAGCACAAACTAAAAGCATCGTGTTTGGAAAAAGAGAAGGTTTGCAAACTAGAGAATTTAACAGTTCTAATAGTGCAACACAATCAAAAGCGTTTGAGTCTTTCTTCGCTGCTTGGGAACGTCAAGGTTGGACCCCTAATCTTCCTTACGGAACGATTAAGGTTTCACAGTAATTTTGTTTTGAACTAAAACTTTATGGAGATACGGCAATGAATGATAAGAATATCAATGTCACCGCATCTATCATTGAGGACGATGGCTCAACTACAACTGAGCCGCCTCAAGATGATAATGCAACAGTGGCAACTGTTACTGAGAAGAAGAAGACAAGAGCTAAAAAAGTTCCAGCGCATGTAAAGATTGCGCCGATTGGTTTTGACCGTAAGGATGCAGATAAACAGCAATCGAGAGCCGGTTATTTCTATGGGCTCGTTCCATCAACTAATCGTGGCTCTATAACTGTTGGAAATGTGATTACGTTTTCTACTTATACAGGGAAACAAGTTCAAGGTAGAGATGAGACAATTGCGTTAGTCGATCAGATCGGAGACATTTCTGATTTAACTAAGGACCAAGTTGAAGATGCGATTAGGCGAGTGAAGAAAACAGGCATCAGATTTACTGGTGGAATGCATTCTTCACCTAAGAAGTTTACGATAATGGAAGATAATCCAAGTGATCATGCATGGAAGCACAATGAATTCCCTCTTGGCCGGTTTTGTTATCTTCATGCAATTGTGGATCTGGATAAAAAATATGGAGGTGGTGAGTCCACCTGGAGGAGTAAAAGCGTACCGATGGAAACAATGATTCCACGTTCAGAAAAAGTAGTTTCAGGGATTAGGGACTCAGGCAACGGTTGGTCGTTTCCGAACCCTCCGCCTAAACCTCCAAAGGATCCGTTTACTGGTGAAACATTTCATGGCGATTTTATGTAAGGAGTAGTTAATGGCTTTATCATTTGCTAATGCAATGTTGCAGTTGACAAATTCACTTATTGTGGGTGCGTCAATGGAAGAGAAGATAATCACAGCATTCAAGGCTGGTCAAGCAACACATACAACTGGTGCAGACGGAGAGCGATTTGTTTCTGCTTCAACTGTAATTCAAACAATACGAAACGGATTGAATTCAGTATTTGAGCAAGGCCAATTCCAAAGTTTGTTGCGGCCAGCATTGCTCGAAGTTGGTGAAGCCATTAATGCACCATCAGCGATAACCAACGATCAATTATTTGATTTTATTTTTGACTTCATGGTTACAAATGCACAGTCAGTTGAAGCACGAGACATTACGTTTGGTTCTGTAGCTGCCGGTGGAGGTAATGTTGGTGATGGTACGATTCACAGATTAACTGTAGATAAAAATAATCAAAATATCGAAGCGATGAGAGGCGTTGAATTAAAACAAGCGCTTATTGTTGAAGACCAATCAAGCCTTGGTCAATCAGGACGCCATAAAGAAGTCATTAGATTTACTGGTGTTGCTGATACTATTGATAATTTTGATCGAATTAGTGGAACAGTTGGTGGTGTTTTTGCAATCGATCAGTTCCCTGTCCAAGATGAAGTTAGTCGAGTATTAAGAAACAGTTCATTTACAACTAATAATTCTTCTGGAACAGTAACGACTATGTTCCCAGGCTGGACACTTAGTTCGTTAACAGGTGTTTTACCGGATACAACAACCTTTTTTAGAAATAATTTTGGTGTTACTGGTGCAAGCATGAAGGTTAGTTCGACAGGCGCTGGTTTAACATTTTCTCAAAAATTTAGAGGGCTAAATCTTGCTAGGCCATATCTTCCTATTCTTAGATTTAACCCAACAGTAGGATCAGCACCAGCAGGGACACAAATCACAATTAAATTAGGATCTCAACCGGTCCAAACCTTAACAACAGTGGCTGAAACTGGCTGGAACACAATGGTTATGGATCTAGATAGTGATTTATGGGTTCCAAACTTTACTGAAGATGAAGTAGAACTTGTAATTGGTGTACCAACATTAGCATCTGGCGATTTGTATCTTGATGAAATATTGACTGAACCGATGAATAAAATTGACGGAACTTGGTGGCTCCCTATTGGTGGAGCAACTCCATTTCAGCTAGATGATATATTTACTATGACTGATTCATTTACAAGCTCAGATGCGATCCTTCAACGCTTCTTAGCATATGCTTTTTCAAGACATCTGCCACACAGCGGAACACCAACTATCGCTGATCCTACCTTACCAGCATAAAGGAGGCTTAAATGACTTTTTTAACTGATTTAGAGTCAATCTATACGTCTGAAAAGATAAAACAATGGTCTAACGCAGGAAATGATACAGGAGCAACAGTAGCTAATACCACTGTTATAGATGCTGTTGAGCGCCGAGTAAAAGGAATTTTTGATAAAAAAGCTGGTGTTGCATATGACGAATTAATTGATTCTCATTTTGATTCGGCAATGCATCTTGGCGGAGTACTTCTTAAAACTCAAGCGGGAGAAATAGGCGAGTTTGGAGAAGAGTGGTCGCGATCTGTCGAAGAAATCACAGAACTTCGATTAATCACTCATAGCGATACAATTACACCTGAGAAGCAGACTGTTAATAAAATCCCACTTGAAGATCTTAATGAAAGTGCATTCGATACGTTTACACTTTTCAGAAATGGCTTTCCACCGATCAGAAGAAACCCTCCAATTTCGAGCAGGAACTTTATGGATAATTTTTAGTATGAGCTTGACCATAGAAATAAATGATAAACAATTTTCTGGAATTATAGACACAATACAGGCGAACAGCAGGGTAATCCTTAATGCAATCGGGCAAGATATTGTTGATGTTTCGTTACAAGCATTTGAAGATCAAGGTCTATTTGGAAAGACAAATACTTGGCCTGAAAGGGCTGTTCCGAATAGGGTTGGTATTTTCGCGGATGCTAACGCTGGTCGAATTCCTCCCTCCAGAAGGTTAGTTCCGCGGCCAGCCCTTATTAATAATAGGGATTTGTTTAGATCGATTACACATAGGGTAGTTAGTAAAGAAAAAGTTATTGCTGGAACAAATAAACCTTATGCAAAAATCCATCAAGAGGGCGGTCGAGTCACTATAAGAAAAACCAATGCGAATTTTGATTTCTTTATTGAGAAATTTTTGCTTCGTGAAAATAAAAGTTTATCTGATGAAGAAAGAAGCAAAATACAGAACTTAAAAAACGTAAAACAACTAGAAGTTGATATTCCTCAACGAAAGTTTTTAGCCTATACAAGAGCAAGAGCTATCGAAGTATTTTTTGAAGAAGTGAAAGCAATATTATAGATGGCATCATTTAAAGTTACAGCAGTAAATAGAATTCAAGCAACATTGCATCTAAACCCTACTGACACCGATGATCCGGTAGCAGGGTATGGGACAAGGCTTGGAGTCCATGATAATATTAGTGCAACGATTGGATGGGAACTTGTAAGAATTGCTAACAAGTTATCTGGCTATGAGAACTTTAAAATAGTGACTCAAGAGTTGGCGATCATTACAGCATTCCAAAGGAATTTTGATGAGGATCTTTTGCCATTAATGTTTGAATCTACTTCAACAGAACAAGATTCATTAAAGCCATTGATAACTGATAACGCTGGATTTAGCCAACGAATATTAAACGAAGGTTCTGCAAATAGTATTTTACTCGCACCGAAAGAACCAGATAAGCACGAAGGAATTATCCTCTATAACGTGGTCACGACTATTCCAAATACTAATGATATGGACTTCCAGATCGATAAAGATTGGGGCCACCCAATTATCTTTCAGGGCTTTGTAGAAGCCGGTGCAACGAGAAGAGTATTTCAATGGGGCCGTTTACAGGATATGGATGTGTGATGGAACTATTGAGATATGCAAAAGTTTTACCAGAAGGATACTCATTAGAGCAAGCTGAAGAGATGACAACCAAATGGACCGAAGATCAATTTAATTTCTTTTCGGATCAAGTGAATGAGTTTGTTGGATGTGGCTTTTCAACTGATAATTTTGACCCTCTTAAGCTAACCACTATGGAACGAATGGTTTTATATTGTATTAAAGAGAAAAGAAGGATACAGGATCATGTTGATCAAGCAAAAGGATTTTTTGAAGCATTTATTTTAAAGACTCCAACTCCTTCTGTTGATGTTCAAAAAGATGAAGCTCAATTCGAAGTACTAGAAGAGATTTCAAGCAATTACATAGCAGGTCTAAATTGAATGATTGGCAAGTAGCATTACAAATTCAACATATAGTAAAGACCTTAGATTGGCCTAATGCAGACTCTCTGTTCCGATCTGATTCTGTAATTATCACTCCAGTTAGTGGTGCTGAAGTTCTTAAATTTCATTTAGTTCCAATGTGTTTAATTGGCATTTCTAACGCATCACCAATAGGGCACAGGCAAGAAGAAATAATAGAGCAAGGTTTTGACTTAGTTATTATTGTTGCAGTCGGTGGTGATAAGTCAGGTCAAAGTTCTGTTGTTGGAAAAGATCGAGGAACAACCGGCGCAACTGGTCGAGGATTATTAGAATATGGTGATGTATTAAAAACGGGAATTGCTTTTATGACTAAGACTCAAGGGATCGAGTTTTCATTTATTGGAGCAAGTGATACAACAATAAGCAGGCTCGGCAATGCTGGATCAGTAATGTCAAGGAATTATAGTTTTGTTGGAAGATTGACACAGCAAAAAACATATGACGAGGGTTCAGCCTTTAGGCAAACTGAATCGGGCGGAACAGTAACACTAACTTGGGCAGCATTTCCGAACAGATTTGATCGTGAGAAGTTTAGAGTATTTAGAAATACAGTTGAAATAACAACTGTTGGACAAGGCGGGAATGTAGAGCTAACTTTATCAGGCGATTTTGCGGTAACAGTCGCAGATAGTCCTGGAAGTGGCACGTTTTTCTATGCCTTGTTCTTGGTATATAACGAGCCAGCAACAGTGGCTGATATTAACTCTGATGCGGTAAATGTAAAGGTAACGGTATAAAATGGCTGAAGAAGTAGAACTTCCGGTAACATTACAATTTAAAAAAGCTGAAGCAGCACGAAAAAAGTTTGTTGAAGAAACAAAAAAGAATTTCGCAAGCTTAGTCCCTGGTTTTGGTTTAGCTCAACAGTTTCAAGGAATTCAGCAGAGAGTTCAACGAGTTTCTGAATTAGGAAAACAAGGGGAAATTTCAGGTGCATTAGCAAAATCAGGCGCAGTTGGAGCAGGACTAGCTGGAGCCGCAGAAGTTGTTCAAGCTATTACACCTCAAACTATTAAGAACACATTTAATGCAGTCACTAGCGAATTTACACAAGCATTAACTGACTCAATTTTTTCTAGCTTTAAAGAAACAACAGATCGAGTAACAGGCCAAAAAACTGCGGCAGAGAAAACAATCCAAGCGCTACAGTTTGCACCAGGAGCATCAAAAGAACAGGCAGTTGGATTGTTTCGTGCATTTAATCAAATAGAACAAATTAAAGCTGGCGGAAAAAGCCAAGCAAGAGAAAATATTTCAGAAGCAAGACAAGAGGAATTAAAAAAGACAGTTGATAAACAAGCAGGCGAGGGAGTTATTGGCTTTGGTGTAAGTAGATTCACTGAGAATGTCGAAACTATGGGAAACTTTTTGCGTGCAGTATTTAAGGGTACATAATGGCTATAAGTCCACAAGATCTATCAGTAAGTTATGGCGGGTTTACGATAGCAGATGCTGACTCTGCTTCATATATCTTGAACGAATTAGATTATAGTATTGATTATTCAAGACTTGAAGCCGTGATCCGTTTTAAGGTTATTGTTAAAGGAACAACATTTGCACTTGTTCATAGCCGAAGTGTCACCCTCGAAGATGCTTTTAGAGAAAGACGTAATACGCTAACAATCTCAGCTGGTGGCGATACTTACCGAACATTCAGTAGCTCAAACAAAGAAATAATATCGAATATCACATTAATTGATGATGATGTTTTTACTTCAAAGACTCGAAGATATGCAGTCACAATTGTTGCTGGTATTAGTCCATCAGAAGCAGATGGAAGGACTGAAATTCGAGTTACTTTAAGTGTTCCATCAAATTTTATCCGAGTGCTTACAATAGTTACTCAATACGATTCAGATGGAACCGATAGCGCAACAGATAATTATGATGCTGATATTGAAACATATGTTACCTCAGTTCAAACAGCATGTGATGCAGCAGCGGTCTGGCGCTTAATCAATGAGGATCTTACTTATGATGATAAGATTCTTGATAATCGATTAACATCAACAAGAGTTTATCGAGAGCGAATTAAAAAAGCTGAAGTAGATTATGGTGGTTTTGTTGTTGGAGGTTCATCAACTACTTACGACATTATTAATGGTTGGAATATTAGAGTTGGACGACTCGAAGCAAATGTTACTTTTACTGTCCGAGTTTCATCAGCAACTATTGCAGCACTTCATACCGCTTGTACTGATTTAGAAGATGCATTTAGAACTAAGCGGCAGACACTCGATTTAAAATATGACAGCTCAACCTATCGAAGCTTTATTGCATCAGTAATAAATGTGGACTCGATTGGTGAAGCCACCATGCTTGATAACGATTTCTTTGGAACTCCAGGCGCAACCGCAGGACCACCTGAGAGGCTCGGAACTCGTGATTATAGTATATCGATAACTGTTGATGTTCCACCAGAAGCAGAACCACTAGGAAGGACCGAAGAGATTGTTCGAGTATCTGAAGACTCTTCTGGTATTTTAACTGTTGATATTTCAGCGCAATATAATTCGATTGCTGCAACTGGTGCGAAAGCATTATTGGATGCTGACTTTGCAACATACGCAGAAACTGTACGAACATTTTTTGGAGTTACCACTTGGGAAGTTATTAGAACACCAAGGAAAGATGTAATTCCAATTATTGACAACAAGATAAATATTACAGCAACTTATCGAGAGTTAAATTTTGATCAAGCAACTGGTGGAGTTCGAGATGATCCAGACTTAACTGATTTTCAAATTTCAATTAGTATTGACAGAAATTTCCCTGGTGACTATGTAAGGGATCAAGTTGATTTTGGAGGCAGTATTGTTTTTGATGAAAATAATCCAGGGGGTTTAACGCCAGAGCGATTAGTGGATATTAGTGTGACCTTTAGCACAGCAGTTGTAAAAACTGTGACTGATTTAGTTGCTAAATTTAATGATGATATTAGACCTTATTTAATTGAGATAATAAAAGACAGAGCAGATACTCCAAACTTATCTATCCATCGAATTGATCCAAATTATGATCAAGTGAACAATAGGATTTCCGGTGTTATTAATGCTGAAGGTGCAGAAGCTGAAGGTCAATTAATCTCAGCTAGCATTAGAGGAACTGTTGCAAATAATTTCGGAAAACTTATTGTTGGCGCTCATGATGGAACAGCTTTTGGAAAATTTGAAATTCAAGCCAAAGCTACAAGAAGAAGAACAATTACTGAAACGACTGTTTTTCTTGATGATGCAACTGTTGTCAATAAAGTTAGAAACCCTCCAAATGTTGTAGGTAGTGGATGGATAACAATAAGCGTTACTGAAACTGTTGAGCCAAGAACATTAGGAAACATTCGTGTTGACGATGAAGAAACAATGAACATAATTGAAACAACAAATGTTGAAGAGCAAGAATGGATCACAAGTCCTGTTTCTGGTGGCGCTGTTACTTAATAGTAGGCAAATAAATGACTAGCTCAGTTAGAGTTTTTTTAGAAGGTGTTCCATTAACAGATGTTAGTTCAATTCAATGGGCATTAAGTGAGGGTGTTGGTCCATTCACAACTAGAATTACAGTTCCTGTCGCGCAATTTAATCAGATTATTTCATCAGCAAGAGGGAAAGGTAAATCGAACCCTTTCTTAAGTCTAGTTTTTATTTCTCAAACTGGATCTGGAGGCGATGAGAATATAACATTTACTAATGTTTATATGACAGGTTTTGATCAAGCACCTGATCCAAGGTTTCGAGTTATAAAACTTGCAGACTCAAGAGTCTTTTGGAATCGTTCATATTTTAAAGGCGATTTTAATATTCGTGGAAGACTTGGAAACCGGATACCTCTTAGGTTTGGAGATGATGGGCCAACATTACAAGTCCCTCTAGTCTTTACAGATGAAGTTCAATTTAGAACTTACTCTTTATTTCCTCCAATCCGTGATAGAGATGGCAATACTGAGGTTCGCGCCTGGACAGTTAAAGAAATTGTACGGCAAATTATTGGTAAAATAAATGACGATATGCCATTTGTTGTTAGGATTGGTAATGATTCAGCATTAGATTCCGCTGATGAGGTATTGCAAGAAGATATTCGTTTAGATTCTCCTTCTGATGGTGCATTGGCTGAAGTTTTAAATCTTGTTCCTAACATTGGAATGTTTTTAGGGAATGACAATGATATTTTCTTTTTTGAGAAGAATGATGGATCTGAAATTAATATAATAAATCAAATGGGCGTTCCTCAAGAAGTCTCTGGTCAGCCCTTATTTGTTGAGAATGACCTTTTTACACCTGAAGGGATTGATATTTTATTTGAAGCCGAGATGGAATTACGGTTTAATTTTGAAGATCTGGGTGATGGAACAGCTCCAAGTAATCCAAAAGAAGGTAGGTTTATGACAACTGTTATTCCTATTCCTGATCCAGAAATAACACTTCCGAATGGAGAAACTGCATTACAAAACCAATATGTTGATTTTGATACTTATTTAACTGTTCTTGATAGTTTTGAAGGTCTTGATAGTGCTCGCGATGTTGATGAAGCTTTTTTGCGTGAATATTTATTGAATGGATTACTTGATTTTAATTGGGCACAACTTGGAACTTTAGAATTTAGGGCAAGTTGGCAAGCTAGAATTGGTGCACTACAGTCTCATTATCGAAAAACATTTCAGATAAATAAGTTCTATTTAAACCGAATGATTAATATTAAAACTAACTTATTAAGAACCATCGATCCCACGACTGGGGCCCAATCACCAAGTCCAGTTTTTTTAGACTATGGAAAGAGACTTACTAATCGAGGAAATTTATCAGATGGATCTCAATTTTTCTTAGTAAATGTTGATGGTTTTGCAGATGAAGGTGAATTTATTGAGGATAAAAAAATTGCAGATGCAACAGCTTGCCCTTGGGCTTTTGTCTCTTTATCTGACTCAGAAGCAAAAGGCATTTTAGGGATTTCATTTCAAAGTGATCCTTATGGTCTTATTGAAACAATTTATCCATCTAAAATTGAAAACCCACCATCATTTAAATTAGGAGATGATGATCAGCCTCACTTTTTAGATGAGGCTACTAAGAATGATCCAACGCAGCTTGCAGGACTCCAAGAAAAGCATAAATTAGCAACAATTATTACTGCAACTCCTGCACCAAGCTCTGCAATAAAGTTATTCCAAATATCATTTACTCCAAACGATATGCCATCAAATCTTAGCTCCCGACTTACAAACGCTAGAGGCCCAAGATGGAAAGTTAAAATTAGTCCATCATTACAAACTGCTCGATTTGTTTGGGATGATAATTTAGAGAACGAAATAGATGAAGCATTTGGAATTGGAGTTAACCCAGGTGGAGAATTTATTGAAATTGAACCAAATTTTGAAGGGTTAGAAGGTTTGCTATTAAACAGAGAACACTTAGAGAACCTTGCTCTTGCTACAGCACAATCATTTTATCAGAAATTTGTCGATAGGTTTCGCGGGACATTTGCTTCAGAGTTTAATGGCGCGTTTGGACCCTCTGGAACTGTTTTCAATATTGTGCATAATGTAGGAGTAGATGGGCATCCTACAACGAGAATAACTTTTGCAGAAGATCTTATTGGGCCAAACTTTATTCAATTAATGAAGAGAGAGCATAGAGCATTTATTCAGCGTCACGTTAAACAAGAGGGAGGAAGCTCATGAGAACTAGAACGTTTCATCAAGATGGCTCGATGTGCCTTAGAGATGGCACATATAAAGATAGAGAAGGTTTTGAGATTGATAATAGATTTGGTGAATTTGCCCACTCTATTGATGAGATTGATGATCGAGGCCATAAAACAAGATCAACTGGCGATATTCTAGGTCAAGTATTTTTTGAGAGAGAAGATGGTGAGCGCCCAATTGGCTCTTGGTTCTTCGCTTGCCCTGCTCGAACTGTTTCATCAAATGAAATTCGGCCAATTGCAAATAAAGATTATGAAGCGGATGAGCGCTATCCTGCTGTTCAATATACTACACCACCAGAAATTGGTGAAATCCCAAATGGTACTGTTGGAGTTGCACTAACTGCAACAAAAGAAGACGGCGATCAAGAAGTTCTTTTCTTCCCATCAATGGGTGGTGGAACAACCTTAATAGCATCAAATCGAAATGATTTTCCTGAGCTTGGCACCGATGTTTTTGATATTAATGAAGACGGCGAGCCTGATCCTGGGAAGGTTGCAAAACTTCAATCTCATTTACGAGTAATGAATTTTGTAATTGAGCCAGATGATGGATCTCCTCCACCATCTTCATTTGGAGCGCTTGGGAAAAATGGAATTTTTGGCAAAGCTTTGGTTCAAGGAATGGAAATAGATGGACCATTTGGATTAGGTGGTCTTGGTATTGGAGATCAAATTCCTAGAAATGCAGATGGATCAATTCAGGTTGGAATTGTCGGCGCGAATAATGATGGTCTTGGTGCGCTTGGTGGAATAATTCAAAATAACAATGGGACAATTCAGACCGGTATTGTAGGTAGCGGAAACAATGACTTGGTTGGTCCTCTTGGTGGTTTAGTCACTAATAACCAAGGTGAAATTATTGCGGGGATAATCGGCACATGATTTTAGCATGGCAATTAGGTTTAACAGGTGATGGAGTAAATCCAGGGTTAGGGATGTCGTTTGCACATAATGAAACGACAACACCTAGCGGATCAACTTCAACTGGTCCTCGCGGGATGTATGGATGCATGGGTGAACCTGCTGGTGGGCCTCTAATGGTTGGTGAGAATCCCAGAATGAGGTTGGATGAGGATATTCATACCATAGGACGCTCTGAAGATGTCGAAACAATCGCTGCTGGTCATTTAACAACTAAAGCATTGTGGCTACTTCCTAATAGGGACAGAACATTCTATAGAGATACTCCTGAATCTTTTGATGGGCCATTTAGATTTGTTGAAGAACAATGGACAACTCCACTCCCTAAAATATTTAGATCAAGAGTCCACCTAGTTTGGGGTCCAGAGTCAACTGAAGTTCATAAGCATCCAGCATATGGTCAGAGAATTGGCGATTGGTTCTGGTGGGCTGAATCTTCAACAGGTGGAAGTGACGACGATGATGACGATGACGACGATGATGATCAAGACGACGATGACGATGATCAAGAGAAAGAAGACGATGAAGAAGAAGGTGAACCTGATAAAAAAATATTGCCACCACCTGAAGAAATCTGGTCGCCTCCACCTTGGGTCTATTTCCCACCTGGATCATTTAAAGGCGACTTTATTCCTTTAGATAAAGAATTTAAAGATCTTGTAGAGGGACAAGAAATCTTTCAGGTATTCGATAGCGCTGATAGTTGGCTCCAACCTGAAAGAGGTGCTGGCGGCGGCGGCGAAACGGGCCGAGGTTGTGGTCCAAACGGTACTGCAACTAAAGGATATGTTGTAGGTCCGAACGATCATGCTTTTGGCGCGTTTATGGGAAAAGGAACACCAAACAGCACAAATTCACCGAACCTCTGTGATTATAAAATCACTCGAAACATGGATCGATCAGTCATTAATGAGTGGAATAGAGTGGTTCCACTTACTAGTGTCCTTCGTCCATATTACGGATATTCCAACAATCAATGGAATGAACCGGTATATTTCCAAGATCCAAATACTACTGCAACACAGTATAGGAGTGGTACTGGTCCAGGCGGCTTCTGGTTTCATCAACCTGAAATCGATTTATCACAAGTTAGAGATCGAGCCGGTGTTGATATACCTGAAATAACTAATAATGAAATTAGTATAACTGACTTTGGTTTTGCACCAGGGACTCGTCTTTATTTTGGATACCCGAATCTTGATAACGGAGATATTGATGATGGGTTCGCTTTTAGCTTAAATTCTTCAACTGAATTACTTGGAGAAATCGTTTCAAGTGGGACTGCAAGTTCTATTCTTACTATGCCTAATTCCGCAGCATTACCTGCAACAGTAGTCTTTGATGTAAATATTGATGCAGCAAATCTAACAAGAGGAACCGGATCACCTGAAGGTTCAGAAGTTGGACGACCTGGTGATCTATTTCAAGATACTGATGCAACTGGTGCATTATGGTTGAAAGTTTCTGGCACTGATACTAGTACTCTTTGGGAACAGGTAAACACAGGAGCCGGCGGTGGCGATCCTGACCAAAATTTATGGGAAACAATAACTGCTGATAGCGGGGGGTCAGCAGTCGCGAATACAACCACGGATACGCTCACCCTGGCCGGCGCGGGCAATATTGCAACAGCGAGATCAGGTGATACAATAACGATTACCGATGCAGGTCAAACCAAACAACAGTTTACACCGTCAACGGCAGATGGGGTTTTTGGGAATTTTCCTACATTGTCGGTTGGCACTTCAGGAGGGACAGCCAAACTATTAACCACTATTCCTGCTGACGCTAGTACACTAACAGAAGCAAGTATTCTTTTAGTTCCTGTCGCCAATAATGCAACCATCGACATCGATGTAGCTATTGGTGCGGGTGCTGTTTCTGAAGATCGAGACACGCATACAGGAAATGATACAACTAGCACTTATAATCTTGTACAATTTGAGCATTTTAATCTCGATATATTAAGCATCTTAAATACTGCTGGTGTCTCAGCCGGTGATAGACTTTCAGTTGGTGTCGTAAATAATGATGGGTCTGACGTACTTCATTTATTAGGAATAGAAATAATTTATACTACTTAATGGGAGGAATACCATGAAAAGTTATAATCAATTACTTCAGGAATCTCACAATATTGGGAAACGCACAAAAGAAAGCGCAGAGGAACAACAAAAATTAAATAGCAGAGCAGAGGAAATTAAAAAAGATGCTCAAAAACAATTAGCACTTGTTGATGAAAGACAAACTGAATTAACAGTAGCTGCAAATAAAGATTTTCAAGAGTTTAAAGAAATTTGTTTGATGATTGAATTTCATCCAGACAATCCGAGTAATACAACAGAGGAAGAAAAGGAAAAAGAAGATGGTTGATATAGCATTACTTTCAGCAGGAATCGTTGCGGTGTGGGGAGCTTGGATGGCCGATCGAAAGCGTTATCAGAAAGCATTCATATCAATGCAGAATAAACATGATAACGAAGTAAAACGTGTTGAAAAACGTTGCTTAAAAGAAAAGATGCTATTAGTCAGAATGATTGGAAAAGGTGATATAGGCGAAGAGCAAATAAGTGATCTGTTACTTTCTTATGAGGAACAGCACCAGGAAATCAATACTCGGAGGATAAAAAACCCAGGGCCGATTACGCCACCAGGGACAGGGTTCATGCCGAATAGTGAGGGCTCATGAAATACTTAAAAGCGTTTGTAAATTTATTTAATGAATGGAGAGAACTTGATATGAAATGGAAAACAATAACTCTTGTTGGCTTGCTGTCAATGATATGCTGTGTGATCCTCGTTAGCTGTACTTCAGTTAATCAGGATGTTCTAGTCATAATGGAAAAGACTAATACGAGTATTATTAAGGGCTGGAAACATGCCTTTGATGATAACCCGAAAATGCAAGGTATCCTTTTAGATAAAGGTCAGGTTTATTATGATGAACTTGTGTTTGGACTTATGGGTGCTGCTCACGCACAAAAAGAGGCTATAGAGAAATTTAAGGAGTAATCATGGCTGATAAAATGACTGTAAAACTTAAAGATGCAAAAGTCACAATAAGTCGGATTGTTGAAATCGCTAATATGATTAAGAAAGAAACTGGCGATATATTCGAGAGCAAAGAAGAGAAAGCATGGCTCAAACAGCAGGCTTTTTTACTTGAAGAAGGGGAGAAAAAGCTTAAGGATGCTAAAGGTCAAGGCGATGAGTTCTTAATTAAGATGTGTAAACGCTCGTTAGAGGGGCTTGCTTACAAACTAGAGGTTGGTACTGAGGTCCAGCAGCTATGGGAGAAACAGGGCGTATGGCAAAAGGTAAAAGATGGCCTGAAAACTGTTGCTAAGTTCCTTATTTCGGCAGCTTTAGCGGGTGTTTGACGAGATCGACCAGAGGCGATTGACAAAGCCGTAATGCTTGCGACCGGACTAGAAGATAAACCTACAATTAAAAAAGGATCAATAGTGGCAAAGTTACAAATATCAGATCTAGCAGCAGATATTAAAGGTTGCTTGAAGGAATGCAACGAAGCAATCCAAAAGGTAATGGAGACTTATCGAGAAACAAAAGACGATGTTAAGTCGATGAGTTCTGAAGAAGAAAAACAATTTATTGTTGAAGCATTTAGATACGTATATGATGAAGCAGACACTAAGTGGGAATTTAATGACTTTATGGATGCAGCAGTTAAATCTATTGCTATCCCTGAAATTGTAAAATACGTTTATAAATAGACTTTCTTGGATCGATTGATGAACAAAAGGCGCTCGTAGGGTGCCTTTTTTATTCTAGTTCGGCGTAGCGGATAATTTCTTTATCAGCCAACCTCCCATTATTAGTAACCCAACCGTAATACATTTCCCAAGCGTCTTTTGTTTCCAGCACACCATCGCTGTATTGTCCAGTTGTAAATCCGAATTCTGCTACAGCAGATATGTGAACTTTAAGATAACATGTTTTTTCTGGACAAGGATACCCATCCTTCTCGATAGTCTTCCACTTTAAAACCTGCTCATCAGTATTGCCATCACGTTCATATTTCTTGCGGCAGTCTTGGCATCTGTGGATAGTACTCATCAAAACCCCAACGGTGGAACATTAATAGTCATAATTTTAAGCTTCGGGTCAGCAAGAATTTGGTCCATATACTGAGAAAGCACATCACCGAGTTCAACACCGACATTCGGCTTGTATCGGATAACCTGTTGGTTCTCTCTTGCTTTTTGCAATTGCTTCTTTCTTAAGGCAATAAACCTTGCATGTTCTAAAGCATTGGGAAGAGAAACCAGCTTATTTATTCTTTTTGAGTGGTCCACGTTTGTGTGAATCCTATTGTCACCATAATCTGATGGCAGGTATCCTTTAATCGGGTCCATGAAATAGTCTCCTGTAATGTAAAAGCGCCGATAAAGAGTGGCGGGTATAATCAATTCTCACTTCGTTACATCTATCAGATATATAATATGCTGATCTAGGAAAACCTCCCCATAACTTACCCTCTTTTATTTGAGCATCCATTAGAAATCGACTATCTATATCAGCCATTTCTTTTATTTTTTTCTTCACTAAATCATCAGTCATATAGTTGTAAGCGCACAACATTCCTTCTAGGCAGCAAGCAGTCGGGCAAACTTCTCCATTCTTTTTGTTGTTGACAACCATCGACTTGACTATCTTAACGGCATAATCTAAAAGGTCATCACTAATTGGTTCAGCCTTATTCATTTCTAATAGCGAGATTAAAGTCCAATGGTCGCGTTCAACTAGCTCATTTTCTCTATCGCGTTCAGATAAGAATTGAAGAGCTAGATTAGACCAGAGGAGCCATTTAGAATTTGGGATATATTTGTTTAGCATCATATATGCTAACGCTACTTGGCCTGGATAATAATAGCACTTCCATTTTTCTTCATATGATCTAGTTTCGGGATAATAAATCATGCGAAAGTCACCATTGAGCATTTGCATGTGAAGCATGAACTCGCCGATGCTTTCGAGAAGTTCTAAATCAGGTTCTTGTTCTTGGATATTTTCATTAGATAGCAATCCAATTAAGCCTAATGCAGAGCCACCGAGCTTTAATTTTATTTGGTCACCGCCATAAACAGATGGAAAGTTCCAAAAAGCGTTAAATATTTTTCCTTCAATTTTTATTGGTTGAATAGATTTCTTTAGAAAAGCTGCATTCTTAAGAAGTGTTTCACGAACGATCCTTTTTTTATTATCATCTGGCAGTGATGAATTATAAAAATGGCTAAGTGATAGCATTGATCCAGCATGGCGAGATAAATTATAGCTATCTGGCATAAGATTAGAATAAAAGAACTTTCCTTCTTTATTACATCCGTTAACTAAGAACGCAGTTGCTGCTTCGATTGAGTCGTCTAATTCATCCATTCACATTCCTCCCATTGCCAAAAAAGATAACAAAGCTCCTCTTCAGTCTCTAAAATATCCTTCTCAATGTCAAACTGTTCTTCTTGTGGTAGGTGATTAAACATCGTTTTTCTCCTTTTAGCTTTTAGCATCAAATGAGTCCTTATACATCATGCAATGAACCCGAATATCGTGGATAAATTTATGGATTTCAACTTCAACAGCAGCGCAGTCACTTTCTGATAACTTTTTAAGGTCATCATTTTCAAAAGCGTAATAAAGCATTTCATTGATAATTGCTTTCGCACATGTGTAGGTGCTTGAATGTTTTTCTAGTATTGTCTTCTCTTTTTTTTCTTCAGTTTTATTCATCGGTATTTCCATTAGTATTCCTCCATGTAAAATTTAGCTTCCCATATCTTTCAATTGCTTTCTTAAAGCATTCATGCCAATAGCATTCCTTAAAATCATTAATACAGGTAAATGCTAATCCTTCTGGATTGACTATCATCTTTTGTCTGATGAGGATCCAGGTTATTTGTGTTGGGTTCATTTTGCCTCTTCTCTGGCATTGATCGTTGCCAACTCTTCCCCAATATCTTCTAAGGCCCTAGCCTGTCGAAGAGCAATCATATCACCCAATAATATTTCTTTATTGCCCATCAGGTTGGTGATAGACATCGCCATTTCCTCGAAGTCATTCTTTAAATCTATTATTTGTTCTCTAGTCATTTAATTCTCCTTAGCTTGTTGTTTTCTATTTATGCTCTAATTCTACACTAGTTATCGGCATTGTCAACAAGTTTTTCAAGAGTTTTTTAAATAATTGTTCACTATTAACATAAGCCTATATACTATTGTAGTTATAAATAATATTATTTTTTAGTT
>SDBT01007509.1_pt1 | contig 17928 bp, 14 predicted proteins | sample 2277101 | NCBI WGS metagenome assembly SDBT01 (sample SAMN10404973, study PRJNA504765) | marine sediment metagenome | isolation source: marine sediment core GS10_PC15, 103 cmbsf | place: Arctic Ocean: Southern Knipovich Ridge | collected 2010 | reverse complement strand
CTAACTGTGTATGCCATGATATACCTCCTGCGATTATTCTACCCTCGAATCCACAGAATGGCAACTCAAATCTATAGCATCTCATTTTCTCATTTTTCTGAAAAGGGTCTGAAACAGTATAAATCTGGTGATTTTCATGCGAGCTTTCCTCCTCGGACTTTGGCTATTTCAGTATAGATAAATGGAAAATGATGACCCTATAATACGATAGTTGAGGCCCTAAGTCAACACAAGAAATGTTTCTGTTGACCTGCAAAGCAAAGTGTGATAGTCTGGAATTTGAAACTCGATTCTCATCTTATGTCTCGAAGCACAAGCGGAAGTCTTCCCTGACTCGGAGAATGAGGGAAGCAGGCCTTATGCCTTCCTCGCCAAGATAGGATTTCATGGATTATGAAGAAGCAGTTGGTTTTTTTGCTGATGATTATGTGGATCACCCCAGTTCTAATGACAGCGGGATCTATATCTATGCAGGAGAGAACTATGGACGAAAGAAAACGCTCAAACCAGTCGCAAAATTTTGAATGGCAAGCCGCCTCGCCGGAAAGTCAGGGGATGTCCAGCCAGAAGCTGGATAAACTCAGGGATAGTTTGGCTCGCAGAAACACGAAAACATTTCTTGTAATTCGCAACGACAAGATCGTCTATGAGTGGTATTCACCGAATCACTCTGCGACCAGGAAGCATTATACCGCCTCTATGGCAAAGGCGCTGGTAGGCGGTGTCTGTCTGGCGGTCGCTGTGAGCGATGGGCGCATTGCTCTGGACGATAAGGCTGCGAAATACGTGCCTCAGTGGAAGGATGATCCCGCGAGATCAAAGATCGCCATCCGTCATCTAGGCTCTCACACCTCCGGGATCGAGGATGCCGAGGCGGATAATCTGCCACACGATAAGCTGACCGGATGGAAGGGGGATTTCTGGAAGCAGCTCGCTGTGCCGAATGACCCGTTTTCCATCTCTCGCGACATGGCGCCGATGCTTTTCGATCCGGGCACGCAGTTTCAGTATAGCAATCCCGGTATCGGCATGTTGAGCTATGCAATCACGTCGGCGCTTCGCGACGCTCCCGAAAAAGATCTCCGAACGGTGCTGCGCGATCGCGTCATGCGTCCCATTGGCGCGTCTGATGCAGGATGGTCGGCGGGATACGGGAAAACGTATACAGTGGATGGTCTGCCTATTGTGGCTTCATGGGGCGGCGGTGCGTACACCGCCAGGGCAGCGGCGCGAGTAGGTCGTCTCATGCTGCGGAAGGGCAACTGGGAAGGCACACAGCTTATCAGCGAGGAGGCTGTCCGTCTGACGACCAGCAGCGCAGGTTTGCCCGGCGAGGTCGGCATGGGCTGGTGGACGAATGCCGATGGACGATATGCCGGGCTTCCTGAAGACGCTTTCTGGGCATCTGGCGCTGGACACCAGACGCTTCTGGTAGTTCCCAGCCTGAATCTGATCTGCGTGCGCAATGGCGGAGCATTGAGTTCAAAGAAGGAGGAATACCAGAAAGCGCAGGGCTTATATCTATTTGCGCCGCTGATGGATGCCATTACGGACACAGCCCAACCGCCTTATCCTCATAGTCCGGCTATAAAGGCTATGGTGCTTGATTGGTCAACGCATGAACGCTTTGCTCAAGGGAGCGATAACTGGCAATTAACCTGGGCGGACGACGGTCACCAATACGCTCCCTGGGGTGATGGGGGTGGTTTTGGCGGCACTAACAGCGACGGTCGCGTGAGCCTTGGCGTAGCGCGTGTTGAGGGTTCATGGGACAAATATCGAGGGTATAACGTCTGGGGAGGCAAGAACCCTGAGAATCCCGCAGATTTTGGTGGCAAGAGTTGGGGCATCGTTTGCGTGGATGGCGTGTTGTATATGTGGATCAGTCCAGGCTCTCCGCTCAAGGTAATGCAGGCCGAGGCGAGATTGTACCAGTCAACTGACCACGCGGCTACATGGCAGCCTGCTGACTGGAGCTTCGTCAGGGCAGATGAATTGACCATCCCCACCATCTGCCAGTTTGGTCGCGATTATACCGGCGCTCGTGACGAGTTTGTATATCACTACCTTGTCCACCCGCAATTGGATGAAGGTTTTGAGGCGCAAATTCCGGGTATAATTCACCTGGCGCGCGTGCCAAAAAATCGGATAATGGAGCGACAGGCATACGAGTTTTTCACAGGATTCGACGGCGACGCGAAGCCTCAATGGTCGGGGGATCTGTCGGCAAGAAAACCTGTATTTGAAGATCCAAACGGAGTGGGCTGGAATCTGAGCGTCAGCTATAACGCCGGCCTGAAACGCTACATCCTGATGACTGAGCATACTAACTCCAGCAAAGGTGATCTTGGTGTGTTCGACGCTCCTGAACCGTGGGGACCCTGGACGACCATTGAGTATATGAACCGTTCGAATGACAGGCAGTTCGGCGCAGGTCATGTGGTGGACAATACGTTCTTCTGGAATATTCCCACCAAATGGCAGAGCGAAGATGGCACTGAATTTTCGTTAATATTTACCGGCGCGGGGCGCGGTAAAGACAACGATAGCTGGAACATGATTCGAGGCAAATTCATATTGTTTGATCAGTAGACTAATACGAGTTTTTCAGTTGCGTGTGGAAGTTCCGAGTAGAACGAGGCTGCCAGCCTGTTTCCGTAGAGAACACTGCCAGCTTGTTTCGCCGAAAGAGAAAAGAAAGAGGTATAAAATGTTTTTGCTAGTATTGACAATCACAACGGGCATAGGAATGAGTGCTCTCACTCCGGCACTTGCTGATGACGTGGAAATACCAAAAATACCGTCAGGACATCCGCGAGTTTACGTCCGACCATCGCACCTGCCTGAGATAAGACGGAAGGTAGAAACTGATGAATTCAAAGACGCGTGGGAGACCATCAAAAGGGAGGCGAAGAGAACCAGAAGCTATAGCATCCTGTGCAGAGGGTTTGTTTACCTGGTCACACAGGATAGGGATATGGGACGAAGCGCCATCGATCTGGCTCTGGAGATCATAAAGAAATCGGAGGATGCCCGCGTGTTCAGAGCGCCTATGCACCAGTGCGCCTGTGTATATGACTGGTGCTATGACCTGCTGACGGAAGACGAAAAGCGCGAGTTCGTTCGCGAATTCGAGCGCATCGCGGCATCCCACGAACCCGGGTATCCTGCCCGGACAAGAAGCAGCGCCGTTGTCGGTCATGGGACTGAAGGATGGCTGCTCACTGATCAGCTTCCGGCGGGAGTGGCTATCTACGACGAAACTCAAAAGATGTATGACGCGGCGGCGGAGCTTTTCTTCGCGAAATTCGTCGAGGTGCGCGACTTCTATTATCCCGGACATGCGCATCACCAGGGCGATTCTTACTATGGACGCTTCGTTTACGATCAGGCGGCAAGCTGGCTGTTTCGACGCATAGGCGGCGGCGACGTGCTCAGTCGGGAGCAGCAGTTCGTTCCCTATCACCTGGTCTATTGCCTGCGACCTGATGGTCAGCAAATACGCTTTGGCGATACTTATGATCAAAGTGGCAGATCCGGCCGCAAGAATCTGATCATGACCCTGACCGGCACTTATTACAACGATCCATACCTGCTGACGATGCTGGACTCGGAATATTTCAGCGATTCCGTTGGGGATCGGGTATTTGAGATCCTCTTCCGTGAAGCGGGAGCGCCAAAGCGCCCTATCAGCGAATTACCAAAGACAAAATATTTCGCAGAGCCAACGGGACGGATGGTGGCGCGCACCGGCTGGGATATGGGTATGGAAAGCAGAGATGCTATCGCATACATGCACATAGGCGAGTATTTCTTCGGAAATCATCAAAGAAAAGACTTCGGCACTTTCCAGTTGTATTATCGCGGAGCTTTAGCCATCAGCAGCGGGATCTATGAGGGCAATGAAGGGGGCTATGGCTCGGAGCACTGGCAGCATTATTATCATCAGACTCTCTCTCATAACGGACTGCTGATCTTCGATCCCGCAGAGGAGCAGTATAGAAGGGCCTCCAACGATGGCGGACAGCGTTATCCTAATAGAGGAAGGGATCATCCCAGGGATCTGGAGGAATTGCTGTCAAATGACTATAAGATGGGGTCGGTAACGGCGCACGAATTCGGCCCTGATGATATATCACCGGAATACAGCTACATCGCCGGTGACATCACTGATGCCTATACCAAAAAGGTCAGCAAAGTAACACGCTCTATGGTCGCTCTCAATACTGGAAACCAAACTTATCCGTGCGCTATGGTGGTCTTTGACCGCGTGGTTTCGGCAAATCCTGATTTCAAAAAGACGTGGCTTTTGCACACTATTCAGGAGCCGGAAATTGCGGAGCGAACCATAACCATCGTGCGTGATCAGGGCGGATATGATGGCAAAATGGTGGTGGAGAGCTTACTGCCAGAAAATGCTTCCGTCAAAAAGATTGGCGGCCCGGGTAAGGAATTCTGGGTTGAAAGCGAGGGGAAAAATTTCTACATGAGCAGCAATCGTAAGGAGGCAGAGCCTGGTGCATGGCGTGTTGAAATCTCTCCTGCTATATCGGCAAAGTCGGATAACTTTCTTCATGTGCTGGCAGTGATGGATGCCGGGACATCCAAAAGCCCAACAGCGGGCATGATCTCCAGCGAAGAACTGGTGGGAGCGACAATTCTGGATCGCGCAGTGCTATTTGGCAGGAGCGGAGAGCTTCTGGGCAGCGCGAGCTTTGAGATCAATGGCGATGGAAAGCTCAAAGTCCTGGTCTGCGATCTGGAGCCTGGCGACTGGGCGGTTCGGAGGAACGGCGAACTGATGAGCGAGAAGATTTCCGCTACCGCTGATGGAAAGTGCATTTATTTTGAGGGTGAACCGGGTAGTTATGAATTGCGACTGGTTAGCGGAGATAAGTAATACGAGTTTTTCAGTTGCGGTTGAGATTTGCTGAGTAGAACATGCTGCCAGCTTGTTCCGGAACTTGATTAGCATTTCTGAACGAGCAAGCTGCACGTTCTACTTCTCTAACTGAAAAACTCGTATAATACTTGTTTTGGTTAGAAATGAGACTGTAGTGACAGACCTATGTGTCTGTCCATGTGTGCCAAAACCCCTATACCGGGCGCACACACAGGTGCGCCACTACAACGCTAATGGGTATCGTTTCTAACTGAAAAACTCGTACAAGTAAAGCGATAGCAGAAGGGAAAACTTAACTATGAAAATATACGGCAGGACACAGCCGTTGTCCAAATATCCCATTCATGAATGTCTTGGGGTGATCAAAAATCTGGGATTTGATGGCGTGGAGATCTGCCTTGAGAACGATGACATAGCTCCTGATAAGCTAAACGCTCAGTTTATTGAAGCAATAAGAGAGCGATTAAGCGAGTTGGGAATAACTTCCTATTCTGTGAGCTATCACAGGAATTACATCCACAATGACTCTTTCTTCGAGCAAGTCAAGGAAGTCATCACTCTTGTGAAGGATTTTGGCACGGATGTCTTTGTAATCGGAGACACGACAAAGAGAAGCAGGGATCGGGAAGAATGGGAGCTTATGGTTGAGCGCACCCGAACGCTTGCAGAAATGGCGGAGGATCATGGGGTGGTGCTGGCGAAGGAATTTGAGCCGGGATTTATCGTGGGCACTACAGAGGAACTCGTGAGACTCTTCAACGAGGTGCCTTCCCCGAATCTGGCGGCCAATCTGGATCTGGGGCACGTCTTTCTCTGCGATCCAGACCCGATAGAAGCGATCCGTCAGGTAGGCAAAAAGATCGCCCACGGTCATATCGAAAATATGAAAGCCGGCGTACATGATCATCTGCTGCCCCACGAGGGCGATATGGATCTCTCCCTTTACTTAGCCGCTCTGGCGGAAGTTGGGTTTGAGGGAGGTCTGGCTCTGGATCTGTACAGGCATGATTATGAGACAGTCGCGAGAGATTCTATAGCCTATATTCGCGGCCTATTGGGGAAGGTGACAGGATAATGCTGATCTGGGCTGTTATTCTTACACTCACACTTGCAGCAAACGGTATAGCATCTGAGAATGGCTTATCAGGGAGGGATCTTATGAAAGATACGAAGGGTTTATCCATAAACGTTCGGGATGTGGCGGGGATCGATAAGCTCCGTCCGGTCACCGGCGGAGTGCCTGTTGCGGAAGGGGCAGCGCCGGAGGGCAGTGTATTCGTCCTGCAAGATGACGAAGGAAATGATGTTCCCCTGCAAACGTCCGTCCTGGCTCGCTGGAAAGACGGCAGCGCGCGATGGGTATTGCTGGATTTCCAGTCACAGCCTCCCGTTGGTGGCGAACTTGACTATGTCCTCTCATGGCGTGAGGCGGGCGAAGAGAAGCCTCCCGCTCTGGAGTTCGACGATATAAAAGTTTCTTCGGAAAAGGGAACATTGCTGAATATTTCGGATCGCTATGACGTGGTGATGTCCCTTACCGATGGAAATGGGCAGGTCTGCGAGGCTGTGGTGGAGTCAACGGAGGAGACTTCCGGTGAACTTCGTTCCACACTGTCTATGAAAGGGGCGTTCTATACGCCGTCGGGAGAGCGCGTGTTTCAGTTCCGCATGAGAGTTTCCATTTACGCAGGGCTTTCCATGGTCCGACTGGAGCCTCTTATATTGATTGATGCTGATAAGGGTGTAATCCAGCGGATTCGTGAATTGAAGCTTACAATCAAGCCTCGCGGCGACGCTCAAACTGTCCGGATAGGCGGCGATCCTGGCTGGGAGGGAGCGGCTGGATCAGGGGTCAGGCTGCTCCAATGCGATGATCAAAACTATTCTCTGGAAGGAGCAGAGGGAAAGGGCGGTAAAGCGCCGGGATGGGCAGAGATGGATAATATTGCTGTTGCTCTGCGTGATTTTTGGCAGCAGTGGCCTAAGAGCCTTGAGGCGTCATCAGATGGGCTTTCTATCGGGCTTTTCCCCAGCTTCAAAGATGGTGATTACGCCCAGATGGAGCCGTGGTATAAATATCAGTATCTCTTTGACGGCAATTGCTATCAGCTTCGCACCGGGCAAGCTCGAAGATGGGATGTCTGGCTGGATCTAAACGGCGACGGTGAATCGCTGGCGAAGATGGCGAATGCTCCCCTGGTCCCCGCTGCTGATCCGAATCAAGCTATCGCTACCGGCGTTTGGGATGCCATCGCTCCTGCAGGAATTCCGGAGATGGCGGAATATGATGTATGGGCTGAGAATTTATTCAGGAACTACTGCGAATCCATCGAAGTCCAGCGCGATTACGGCGCTATGAACTGGGGAGACTGGTTCGGCGAGCGTAGAGTAAATTGGGGAAATCATGAGTATGATACCACAAATCAGATCCTAATTCAGTTCGCGCGTACCGGCGATCCCATGTACCTTTACGTCGCTGATACGGCGGCGCGCCATTCCAGTGAAGTGGATACTGTTCATCATATAAACGATGATCTGGTGGAGCATATTGGGCAAACTCGCGGGTATCCTGCGCGACCGGGACTGGTGCATCAGCATACCGTCGGTCACGTCAGTGGCTTCTACAGCGACGATGTAATTCGTGAGCTATTTATTGAGCATAAGATAGGCAGGCCGCCAAATCCGTATCTGTGCCTCAGTCCTTTCAATCTGGGGCATATCTGGACACAGGGCATGGTGCGCCAGTATTTCCTGACCGGCGACCCGTTTCTGAGGGAGACTGTGGAAAAGATCGGCGATAACCTCGCCCAGCTTGTGGAAGATCGCGAGTATAAATTCATGGGGAGTACACACTGTGGACGCACTACCGGATGGCCGCTGCTCGCCCTCGCCGGCGCTTATGAGATGAATCTCGACGAACGCCACCTGAACGCCATGAAGACTTTGGCTGAGGACGCTCTGGCCGATCAAGACCCGGTCTGCGGCGGATGGCTCATACACCCTATGGCGTCGGATCATTGTGTATGCAAAACTGCCAGGCACACCGGGATGGCGGGATTTATCACGGCAGTCTTGATCAACGGTTTGAGCCGCTATTACTTGCTTTCCGGAGATGATCGTCTACCGGACGCTATCGAACATGCCGTGACATTTCTGGATAATGACACCTGGCGGGAGGAATGGCGTGATTGGCGCTATACCTCATGTCCTGCCACAAGAGCTACCGGTCAGCCGGGAGTTGTGGTGATGGCTCACGTCAACGGCGTTCGGATTGCGGACAATCCTGAGCATCTACGGGTATTGAGAGTTGCCTGGGATACAAAGTTCCAGCGCCTGCTCAGGATGCCGAAACCCGGCCCCGGACATGGCAAAGGCTACAGTTCGAAAATGTATGGATGTGCGGAAGCCATCGGATTGCTTGCAGCCAGGAAGGAATAGCGGGTTAGCATTCTATCATGTGGTTTCCTGTACGGGCGAATCTTGTATTCGCCCATTTCCACAGACCTTATACTTATACGAGTTTTTCAGTTAGAGAAGCAAAGTCTTGGTAGGGGTGGGTAAACGGTCTTTGATTTACCAATCAAAGACCGTTTACCCACCCTACAACTCTACCCATTGCATAAGTGAAAAGGTCGTACTAATAACACGAATGGTTCAGGATTTTCATCTGGTTATGAAAGGATGGGCTAAATGGCCGAATTAAAGGAAAACCCGTTTCTCAGATTGAGGGATCTCTATACGGAGCCTGGCGCAGATTTGATACATCAGCAGATGATCCACTGGATGCGAATGACGCTGGAATGGATCGACGATGTCCTGTCGCAACACCCACCCGCGTGGCCTGAACCGGAAATTCGCCGGCGCGCCTTATATATGCTGGATGAGCCGCTCCACGTGTTTTCTGCGCCAATTGAGCCTCCTGTCTGCGAATTCCTGAATCGCAGGATTGAGAAATCTGTTCTGGAAATTGAGAGTGAGATCGTGTCAGATGGCATAACCATCTGGAAGCTATACAATCACGGATTTATCGTCAAATCGCCAGAAGTTACTCTGGGCTTCGACCTGCACCGGGGGCCTTTTGAGTCTTTCCATATCAAGTCCGATCTGTTCGACCGGATTCTGCAAGCCGCACAGGTGCTTTTCATCAGCCATGAACACGGCGATCATGCCGATAAGTATGCAGTTTCCCGGATGATCGAATCAGGTAAGCCTGTAATCGCTCCACCAGACTTATGGCAGGACGATTCGCTCCATTCACAGCTCATTAAACCAGAACGGAACTGGAATATCGAACATCGTTTGACTCTGGATGATGTTCCAATTATGTTTCGCGTGTTCCCCGGTCATCAAGGCGCCAAGCTCCTGAACAACGTGTATCTGGTTGAGTTACCGTGCGATCACCATATTATGCATACAGGCGATCAATCTGACTCCAGCGATTTTGACGCTTGGATTGACGATATTCACGAAGCGTTCGACGTAGATATACTGATACCCAATTGCTGGACTACAGATCTCCCCCGGCTTTTGAGAGGTGTATGTCCTCGCCTGGTCATAACCGGGCACGAAAACGAGTTGGCGCATAAGGTTGACCACCGGGAAGCATTTTCCAAGACATATTCGCATATCGTGGAAGAAACAATACCTGTTATGGTAATGGCATGGGGAGAGCGGTATCATTATGAATGGGCAGGAGGGTAGATAGATGCTTGACGGACTGATTTTCTGCATGATATAATCACTTGCCAGGGATTACCATCAGTATTTTTGCTAGAGGATGCAAATTTAACAGGAGGTATCTGCAATGCTGAGAAGGTTATTTTTTGTGATGTTTGTGATTATGGCCACACTCGTGATGACTGGCTCAAGTTACGCTTTTGTGGATAATATTGTGGCTGCATGGACGTTTGATGAAGGATCAGGTACTGTTATACATGACGTTTCCGGAAACGGTAACGATGGTGAGGTTATGGGCGCGGCTAATTGGGACGATGGAAGATTCGGCAGTGCATTGGTTTTCGACGGAGCTAACCACGTCGAGGTTCCCTTTGACGAGAGCATGAGGGTCCTCAACCAGGGTGATTTCACCCTCGCTGCATGGTTCTTGGCGGATATAGTTCCCCAAAAGATGCTAATAGTCCAGCAAGGGGATACAGATGGCACAGGCAGATCATGGCTATTTACTCACGAGGGTGCCAGCGAGATCAGGTCATTTCTTGGTGGAGCTACAACTGCATCCGGTATCAATGCGGAAGAAGGTCAATGGTACCACACCGCAGTAGTTGTGACGGAAGGTGGCGGGACTGATACCGTTCAGTTGTATGTCAATGGTGTAATAGCAGGCGCTCCGTTCCAAGGAGGTATGGAAGACTGTGCAGGGGTATTTTACATCGGTTGCCACAAGGATTTAATTAATTATATGGATGGCATCATCGATGAAATAGTGCTGCTCAATAAAGCCCTGGATGAAGATGAGATCAATAGTCTCATGAACAATGGAATAAATGACATCCTGGCTGTCGAACCAACAGACAAGCTGGCTGTATGCTGGGGCGGCGTTAAAGATATTCACTAGAAGCGTTCCTCTATGAAGATCTGGATAGGCTTTATTCTCGGCAACGCATCCTGGATTTCTGTGGCTTTACCGAGAATAACATGGCTATTTTGTTGAGCATCTTTTCAATCAAAATCAAAATTCTACTTTACAAAGTATAGAAAATATGGTAGACTAAATAACGTCAATATTGACTACATGTTCCTCCGTAGCTCAGTTGGTAGAGCAGATGGCTGTTAACCATCTTGTCGCTGGTTCGAGTCCAACCGGGGGAGCCAAGTTGATGTCTGAACGAACCTATCAGACTCAGATGCAGAGAATAGCTCTATATTGGGTGAACGCCCGTATAGAGCTATTTTCATGTTATCAGGGGCGAGAACAGCTTTGTGGAGGACAAGTCTCAGAAGTTCTTTCTGTCGGTAGGGTTGGAGTTGGCCAAAAACATCGGTGAACTTATTTAGAGCAAGCATTACCAATTCCTGGCTGACAGACTCTCGCTCTATTTCGGTGACCATCTCCTCTAGAGCTTCGATCCCGGATTCGACTTCTCTTCTTCTCTTGCCCAACTGATCAAGCTTGTCTTTGAGGAAAAGAGCACTATCTTCGCTTGCCATGGACGCCCATTTATCTATGATACCAGCGGCAAAGTCTTTGATCTCTGTATGTTCTTTTTGGAGGAGAGCCTTCTGCTCCTTCAATTGTGGAAGCTCTTTCTTTAGCTTCTTATTTGTGGATTTGACAATGTCTGCCATTATGTCTCTTTGATTAGAGAGTTCCCTGATCCGATCCAGTACAATCCTCTCAATTTCATTGGCAGGAACCCTGAACTTGCACTCCCTGTTCTTGCAGACGTAATAATAATACCTCGTGCCTCTGGCTCCAGTTCCGGAGCGCCCTTCCATCTCATCTCCGCACTTTGCACACCAGAGAAGCCCTCCGTTTAGGACGTAACTATGTTTGACAGTCTTTGCTTCGTTATGTTTTGAGATCTGGTTTTTCTTTAAGAGGTTCTGCACACTGTTAAACTTCCTCTCATCTATGATCGACTCCCATACAGCGTCCACGATTCGATACTTTTCATTCTCAGGAAGTTTCTCCTGATCCATTACCCTTTTCTTTTTGTTGACCTCCTTTTTCCCAATATATGCATGACTGGTCAATATCCATTGAACGGAGGAATAGCAGAACTCCTTAGCAGGATGGAATTTGTCTCTCCGCGAAGTATATTCCTTCGTCCTATATCCGTGCCTATTCAGTATCTTTGCAGTTTCAAGGATTGATCCACATTCAAGATAGGTGTCATAAGCGAAGTTGATAAGCACTTTTTCCCTTTCATTGGGAATAAGATACCCCTTCCTATCAGGATCTAAATCATATCCCACTACCTGCCCACCGTTCCAGAGACCTCTCTCTGCCCTTGCCAGTGTTGCTTCCTTGTTCCTCTCCGAAGTTTGCTCCCTCTCGAATTCCGCCAGCGCCATCATAATGGTGATAAAAAGCTTGCCCTGGGCAGAAGTAGTGTCATAGTTCTGCTTAATGCACACAAATTCCACATTGTGCTCATTCAGGATCTCAAAGAAACTGAGGAAATCCCTGACGGAGCGACTGATCCTATCCAAAGCAGTGCAGATAAGAGTGTTAATCCTGCCTGCCCTAATATCATCAAAGAGCCTGGCAAATTCCTTTGTTCTCAGGGAATCCTTGCCAGAAACCGCCTTGAGGACATATTTCTCAACCTCGATCCATTCCTCACCACCTGCCAGGTTCCTATAGTCCACGTGGGCGCGTAGCCTCTGGAGTTGGTTTGTAAGTGAGCCCTCTTTATTTCTTGCCTGTCTGTCCGTGCTTACACGGATAACAAAACCACATTTCTTCATTTTTCAGCTTTTCGCTTCCCGACGGAAGCTTGCATATCCCTTTCGATAAGATCCCTTATCAGAGAACCCATTGATGCTCTTTGCCTTTTCCTCCTTAGCTCCAATACTTTCTCCTGAAGGTAAAAATACTGTTCCTCTGTAAGCTCAATGGTCGTCTTTCTCAACATTTTCTTTCCTCCGTAGATGATCTGGTATTCTTCCATAATTATATATATATTCCTGCCAAAGATCAAGTGGTTTTTTGAGTCTTCCGCCGTCATTCTCTTCCGCCACTTGATCTTCCATCTCAGTGACCATGCACAGAGTTCCTTTTGTTCTCTCTGTTCGCGCTATCTTCAAGAGTTCATTCTTCTTAAGATAAGCATAAACGCCCTCCGAGAGAATCTCAGCAATCCTCTTTAGCCTTTCCTTATCGTTCGGCTTTTCTGTGTATACTACTTCAATTTCCATAGACACGGCAGTTTTTCCTCCTGCCGCATACATACGGAATATTTCTCAAATATGTCGGAGTTATACCATACCTCCGTGAGCCCTCCGTGATTTTCCTCAGGGCTTCACCTGAGTATACTTCATAGTGAGGTTCTTGAGACGCCTCAAAACGCAATGTCGAGGTGTCTCAATGAATCTGCATTATGGAGGACTTTTTCACAATTGGGAGATTGCAATTGCCAAAAAACTGGTCGAAAACTTTCAGAGGAGGTGGAAATGCTTGTGCAGGGAAGACTTTGAGGATTTATTACAGGAATGTCTTACCCACTGGTATTTTGCCAGGGATGAATATGACCCCAAACGAGAGGCGTCTCAAAAAACCTTCATGGGTCGGATCATCCGAAACAAACTTACCGATCTCGTTCGAGAAAGGGAAGCTGACAAAAGAAAGATAGCTCACCTCGCTGTATCCCTTGACGAACCTTTGGGAAATAGTGAGGATGATTACACATTGACTGACAAGATTGGGAAGAACACTGTCATGGATGTCCCTTCAGATCCCTATATGGGAATCCACCTGAGGAGGGATCTATCATCAGCTCTTCAGAATCTCAATCCGCGCCAGAAGGAGCTTTGCCGTTTGCTTGGGGAGGAAGGTCTCAATGTCAAAGAGGCAAGCGAATATCTTAGAACTCCGCGAAGCACCGTCTATGATGAGCTAAATCGCATCAGGAAAATCTTTATGAAAGAAGGGCTTCAGGACTATCTGGAATAATGCTCCGACACTTTCTCAGAGAATTGCGTATGTATGTCCTGTAGGATAAAGAAGGTTCTTATTCAGACAGGAGGAAGAGAAATGTCGGTTGTATGCAAATTCGAGTTTCCTGAGGAATTGGATAGAGAGATGATAGAGACCCAACTTGCTCTTGCTATTATCACCACTGAATGCACTTTTGGGCAACCCAAGGTCAGGATCAGCGCTGCCTACTGCGTATCACCTGCCAGTGATACAGCGGACGGTAAGACAAAGCCTAAGGTTGCCATTGATGTCTCTACCGAAGTTGGGGAGCACATCGCTCAAGTCTTCACTGGCTTAATGATCCGGCAGATCGGTGAAGACAGCTTTACAGTAAACAGAGTAAGAAACAATGAATGATGGAGGGGAGATACTCGAAGATGAAAGATGCTGATTTCAGGGTTTTGGTTGAGATGGTCAGGGAGCAAACTGACATTGTGAAGATTATCGGCCAGCATGTTACCCTTGATCGCCACAATAAAGCCCTCTGTCCCTTCCATGAGGAGAAAACTCCCAGCTTCTCTGTAAATCCTGAAGGTCAGTATTTCCATTGCTTCGGGTGTGGAGTAAGCGGCGATGTCTTAGAATTCCTCCAGCGGCATGAGGGGAAAACATTCATGGAGGCCCTGTCCGAACTTTCTCAACAGGCAGGTCTTTCGCTTCCCAATCTAACCCAGGAAGATAGAGATCGAATCAAAGAAGACCGGGCGATCGAGAATATCCTGACAGAGACTGCGCAGTTCTATCACAAGAACCTTACCCCAGAGGCAAAAGCCTACCTCATTCAAGAGCGCGGGTTTACTGAGGAAACAATATCCCATTTTCAGATTGGCTATGCCAGGGGCGGCTTGAAGAAGCACCTGATTGACAAACAGAAACTTCCGGCAGAACTCTGTGTGGAAGCAGGAGTTCTAAAGAAGAAAGAGGACGGCTCTCTACGGGATTATTTCTATAATCGAGTTATCTTTCCAAACCTTAAGCGAGGGCGGGTAGTCCATTTCTCAGGCAGAAGCTTCAGTGGACAGGAACCCAAATACCTGCACCTGCCAGGAAAAATACGTTATCTTTATAACGAGGATGCGCTATTCAATAAAGAGGTATATATTGTTGAGGGAATACCGGATTGTCTTTCTGCTGTCCAGACTGGCTATCCGACCGTCGCCATACTTGGCACTTCCAGTTTCAAGCCGGAATATGTGCCCAGGTTCTCACATTGTGAGACAGTGTATATCTGCCTTGACGGAGATAAAGCAGGACAGGAGGGATCTCTCAGGATTGGGGAACTTATCGGCGAACGTGCGAGGGTCATTGCGCTTCCTGATGGACTTGACCTCAACGACTATCTCAAAGACCATACTAAAGAAGACTTCGCTGCCCTTGCTACCACTGCCAAAGAGATTGTCAAATATGAGTTAGGCTTTATTCCACCTGATATAGAAAAGGTTAAGCTCCCTCGGCTTCTTAAGCCTATTCTGATGAAGCTTGCCCGAATGGAGAAGGCACAGGCAGAAGCGTATCTAAGCTATGAAATCAAGCCTCACTTCAGGCTAAAGAATGAAGATATTGATGGGTATCGTCAGTTGGTGAATAAATACCGTAAAGAGGATGCCGAAGCTTCCAGCATAGAGATGATTGCCAACTCTGGTGTTGAGCCTGTTTATACTGCCCTCTTCGACGGGCTGGTTGACCTGGTGGAGCATGATGGCAATCCGGCCTTCCTCATCAAAGATGGTGAAAAGCTTACCATTCTATCCCGGGTTGAGATAGATGGCATACCTTATATACCACCATCCAGGGAGCAGATCCCCTGGCTTCTACCCCGTGGAGAGGAAGTTCTGAAGCTATATGAATTTCGGGAAGTGTTGTCTCAAGAGGAAATGGATAAAGCTCTCTATAATGACCTTTTGTCCTATCACAAAGACATATCTCAACTCCCAGGTGAAGAATACTACGACCTGATTGCCGCCTGGGATCTCCACACTTACCTTCTGGAGGCTATACAATATTCTCCTATCATCTGCCTGTTCGCTGTTCCTGAACGAGGGAAGAGTCGCACAGGGAAAGGGATGATCCACGTCGCATATCGCGGCATCCATGTGGAATCCCTCAGGGATGCTTATCTTGTGAGAGTGGCGCATGACCTCCAAGCGTCCCTCTTTTTCGATGTGAAAGATATATGGCGTAAGTCAGAGAAGAATGGCAGCGAAGATATTCTGCTTCATCGCTTTGAGAAAGGGGCAAGAGTACCCAGAGTTCTATATCCAGAACGCGGGGCACACCGGGACATTGTCTATTACTCCATTTTTGGTCCGACCATCATCGGAACTAATGAAAGCGTCCACAAGATTCTGGAGACCAGAGCTATTCACATCAACATGCCGGAGACCAGTAAGAGGTTCGAGAATGATGTAACTCCTGAGCTTTCTCTGCCGTACAAGGAGTGCCTGGTTGCCTTTCGAGCGAGACACCTGGGGGAAAGCTATGCCAACATTCCAAAGCCTGCCCATGGAAGGCTAGGTGACATTCTAAAGCCACTTCAGCAAATCATCCGTATGGTCAGGCCAGACAGGGAGCCAGCCTTTCTGAGATTGGTCAGGGAACTTGAGGCTGAGAAGCTGGTTGAGAAGCGGGACAGCCTGGAGGCGGAAATCCTGATGACAATAATTGAACTGGAGGATCAAGTGGAACGGGGCATTCTTCCGAATAAGGTTATTACAGATACCTTCAATGAGGGAAGATCCGAAAGGAGTAAGTTCACTTATCAGAAGGTCGGCAGGCGGCTGTCTGCCATGGGATTCAAGAAAGGCAGGACAAGCGATGGAGCTTCAGCGATCATCTGGGATGAGGGAAATATAGAGCGGATGAGGGACACATACGGTTTGCACAAAACATCAGAAATATCAGATACGTCAGAAACATCAGTTGGGCAGGCTGACGTTACTGACCTTTCTGACGATACTGACGTTTCCCGCAGCCTGTTCCGAGAATGAGGTGCACCGTGGATATACAAGCACTGAAGGAGAAGATTGATAGCCTCGATCCGAAAACTCATAAGGCGCTGAGGGATGCACTGGTGGCTGAGTATAACCGGCTTACAGGGGAAAAGGCGATAGCGAAACCTCATGATCATGATAACTCTGATCCCTTTGCCGAAATGTTCAGGAAGGCGATGGATGAAATCAACAGGCGCTATATAGCTGGTACTATTAGCTATATCCGAAAGCGCCAGCCCGACCTGTATCAGAAGGCCAAAGACGCTGAGAAAAGGCTCAATGAAGTCTGGAAAGCAGGTCTTGAGGGGATGGCAAGTATTGATAGTTTTCGGGAAGTCTTAGAGGAATGGTATTCTCTGCAACTCCGGGGAATCGAGATCTACTCAGAAGAGCAGGGAAAGTGACGAATAGTAGGAGGAATCGCAGCAATGGATAAAAAGAAAGATACATCTATAGCAAAGATTGAGTCAAACAGAAGGAATGCTCGGAAATCAACGGGGCCAAAGGATACATCCCTGACCCGCCTGAATGCTCTGAAACACGGAATACTGAGCAAGGAAGTCCTTATTGAGGGTGAAGACAAGAAGGCACTTGAGGCTCTCGGAAAGAGTCTAAGACTGGAACTTGCGCCTGATGGTGAACTGGAAAATATCCTGGTAGATCGCATCGTATCCTCGACCTGGAGATTGAGGAGGATTATTCGAACAGAAAGGAACTATATACAAGCGGAATACAAGGACTGCAAATATGATGATTGGAACCACAAGGAAAGAGAGGAAGACAAAGCATGGAATATATTGGTTTCAAGGGAACTTGGCAATCATAAGGCCTGGCTGAACCTCATTCGCTATGAGACTGCCATAGAGAAGCAGATCTACAAAGCCCTCCATGAACTGATGAGGCTTCAGAGTGAGAAAAGAGGGGAAAATCCGCCGCTCCCTGTTGCCATTGATATTGACGTTTCAACTGACTAAGCCTATTCATGATAGTGTCTCAATTTGGCTTCGTTTCGTAAAAACAGTGTATATGTATGCAATATCAGGTTATAGCATAAAGCACCATAAATAAGGGCTTTATGCCGAAAATAGCTATTCAAAAATGTTGATATTTGCTGATGATTTAGGTAATTCTCGAAAAACCTTTTTTTCTGGAGGAATGCGTTTCAATGGGTAGAGATCCCTGGTCGGATAGAAAAACAGTAGAAGAATGCAAGTCCATAGACATCCCCTGGCTCAATCGTTATGGGTACTTCTGCGGCCTCAAGACCGGCGGAATGGAGTGGAAGAACGCCTTTGGCAAAGTAATCAGTAGCATCGGCATCCAGGTATCAGTAGACGATAGCAATCCTGGCGAGAACTATCTCCGGCTGTTCTATA
>SDBT01007508.1_pt1 | contig 17929 bp, 17 predicted proteins | sample 2277101 | NCBI WGS metagenome assembly SDBT01 (sample SAMN10404973, study PRJNA504765) | marine sediment metagenome | isolation source: marine sediment core GS10_PC15, 103 cmbsf | place: Arctic Ocean: Southern Knipovich Ridge | collected 2010 | reverse complement strand
GCCATATTCCTTAGTTTTTCCGGATTTTACAGTACCACCCAAAACATGCTGCATAAGCTGATGGCCATAACAAATCCCGAGAATTGGTATTCCTAAATCAAAAATAGACGAATCACATTTTGGCGCATCTTCATCGTAAACGCTTTGAGGCCCGCCAGAAAGAATGATGCCTTTGTATTGAGCAAGGTCTTTGACAGGCGTTTCAGCATCCCGAATTTCACTGTAAACCCCTAAACGGCGGACGCGATTTGCAATCAAATGGGCGTATTGTCCGCCAAAATCTAAAACGACAACTTTTTCATGCATAGTAGCGAGAAACTCGTTAATTAAAGATGTAGATCAATACCCCTCGTAGTGGTAGTAGTAGGTGACTGGCCATTGTGTATGGAAAAATTAGTAGAGGTGCCAATAAAAATTAAATACAAAAATATGGATACCACAACCCACAATATATACCCCATAATATAAAGAATCACCATGTGTCGCAGGCGGACAAATCCAAAGGGAAGAGTTTCTTTTGTGTCCTTTAGTTTATATTCATTGGCTCTTGTGCTGACACGACGCAGTGTTTCGATAAAAAACACGAAAACAATAAGCTGAATGAGAATAAAAATGATGAACTTGGCAGGCATAATAATTAATGGCTAGCTTGTGTGCTAATTATACACTATTTTCCGAATGGACTGCGAGTCAATCCGATGTCAATCCGCAGTCAATACGATATCAATCCGTTACGTAAATAGATCATAAACATAAAGCGTTTCCTCCGCTGTCTTCTTCCAGTCGAAATCACCTGCCCGTTTTTCGGTTTTTTTAACTAATTTGTTCTGCAAAGCTTTGTCGTGAATGAGCTGGTGCATACCATTTCCAATAGAATCGATGTTGTGCGGGTCAACAAACAAAGCTCCGTCTTGCGTCACTTCGTGGTTTACAGGGATGTCGGAAGCTACAATTGGTATACCCGCCTGCATAGCCTCTACTAAAGCCAGATTAAACCCCTCATAAAAAGACACGTGCGCCAAGGCCAACGCTTTCCGGTAAAGGCATATCAATTCATTTTGATCTAAAGGTTCTGTCAGAACTATTTTCCCTTTAGGCTCGAGCAGATATTTGTCAGCAACCCGTTCACTATATTTATCAGTAATAAATTGTTCCAGTCCATAATTTTTCGCTCCTACCAAAATGAGGTCGATGGGGTAAAGAGGGGCAATGTATTTTTGATAAGCCTTCATAAGGCGTGGGACGTTTTTCCGATCATCGTATCCGCCTACATACAAGAAAAAATCCCGTCTTAAGCTGAAGTTCGGACAGCTGACTTTTTCTGGTGGGAGTGGTGGGGCCAAAGGGGTGACCGTGATGTTTTTTTCTTTAACTTTTAGATATTTGATGATTTCGTTTTTGGAAAAATTTGAGACTGTGATGATATGGTCAGCTTTTCTGAGAGCCAAACGCGCGTTGAAATGATAAAGTTTGGAACGCAATTTTTTACGATAGGCTTTTAGCCGCCATGGGATAACATCATGAACAGTAACAATAGTGGGCATGGGTAATTTGCGGCGCGGATTGGAAGGATAAGGAAAATGTGCCACATCAATCTCAAATCGTTCCATTTCTTTTGGCACGAGTACATGTTCCCAATGTGCCTTTCTGAGACTCTCTGATTTGTAACCCTTTTCCACAATGCGAACCTGGCGGCAATTATCAGGAAAATGAACATCTGTTAGCTCGTGGGTAAAAAGGATGTATTCATTCGCCGGTTCAATTTCTGCCATTGTTGCAACCAAACTCCTGGTATATTGGCCAATACCGGTAAAGGGAGTTGTTAGGAAGCGTGCGTTTATTCCGATTTTCATACTTAATTGTAGGTTGTAGGTTGTAGGTTGTAGGTTGTAGTTTTACTACTCACTACAAGCTACAAACTACTCACTTAATATTAATTTAGCAATATGTTCGGCTGCTCCCGGTTTCGCCACTTCAGACAAAGCTTTTTTCATATGCTCTTGTTTTTCGGGGCTGTGCCACAGAGCATCCAAAACTTCTGATAAAGTCTGATCACGCAAAATAAGGCTAGCGCCCATTCTTTCGAAATATTCTGCATTCAGTTGTTGATGATTATGAGCTGCACTTTTTAGAGGGATAATGATATTTGGTTTTTGCATTAAGGCGAGTTCATAGAGCGAATTTGCGCCAGCCCGCCCTACCACCACATCCGTAATGGCATAGATGTGCTTCAGGTCCTTCTCTAAATATTCAAATTGGATGTAGGCTTCGTCTTGGATATTGATTTGCTTGCCGTAACCAGTGATATGGATGACCTGAAAAGTGGATTTAATATGGGGGAAATTTTGTTCTACCATTTCATTAACTTCCTGGGCGCCCTGGCTCCCGCCCCAAACCAATAAAACAGGTTTGTGAGGATGAAAACCTGTAAGCTGGTAACCTTTTCGCATATCTCCTTTTCGAATTGATAAGCGAACTGGATTACCAGTAAAAACAATTTTTGAATTTTGATCTTTGGGTTTTGAGTTTAAGCCCACAACATTCGGAAATGCCACACAGACCTTCCGTGCTAATTTGGAAACGATCCGATTGCTAAGCCCCATCACACTGTCAGATTCATGCAGAATAATTGGACGACGGAGAACAAAGGCGGCAAAGGCAACTGGCAAACTAACAAACCCACCCTTAGTAAAAATTGCATATGGCCAAAAGCGGATAAGTATAACAAGAGACTGAAAAAACCCAATCACAACCAAAATAGGGTCAACGAAATTGCGCCATGAAAAATAGCGCCTAAGTTTGCCTGCAAAAATAGGTTTGAACGGAATATTGGCAGTTTCTACCAATTGGCGATCCAGTGACGATCGCGACCCCACATACAGCAATTTCACCCCCGATGATTTAAGAACGGTAGCGATGGCGAGGTTGGGCATAACGTGTCCGCCTGACCCTCCGCCTGCTAGCAGTATTCGTTTGTTCTGCATAACGGGAAATATTAAGTAAAACACCGGCACCCATCATATTAGCTATAAGCGATGAACCGCCATAGCTTACAAAAGGTAATGTGAGGCCGGTTAAAGGAAGTAATGCTAAATTTACTCCGATATTGATAATGGCCTGAAAAGCAAACCAGCTCGTGATTCCAACTGCCACCAGCATAGCAAAACGGTTTGGGGCATGGTTTGCAATACGGTAACCGCGGTATGCGATTACGAGATAAGCAATAACCAAAAAGGTTATACGGATGAAACCAAGTTCTTCGGCAGACGCAGCAAAAATGGTATCACCTTGCACCTCTGGCAGATAGCCGAATTTTTGGATCGATCTGCCAAAACCCACACCAAAAAGCCCACCGCTTCCGACTGCGATGAGGGCCTGTTTGATCTGGAAGCTGATGTTAAGAGGGTCAAGGCTTGGGTCTAAAAACACCATAAAACGGTTCCGGATGTATTCCTTGCTCATGATGATTGGGTAGGCCATAAAAGCTGCCATGAGCGCACCTGTAATAATGTGAAACAGATTTCCACCAGCCGCAAAAAACATACTGACCGCAATAAGCACTATCACCAAAACTGATCCGAAATCCGGCTGTAGCGCCAAAAGCACAACAACCGAACTAAGCAGGATGGTAAAGGGAATAAAGCCATACTGGAAGGACTGAACCAATTCCTGACGTTTCTCCATCCATACCGCTAAATAAAGAATTAAAGCTAATTTTACAAACTCAGCAGGCTGTACAGAAGGTAGAAAGGACACATTGATCCAACTGGTGGAGGTGCCGTAATTGGCTCCGATTCCCGGCAAAAATAAGGCAATTAATAGTAGTAATGATGCCACAAAAATGAATAAAGCACTGCTTTTCCAGATTTTAAGCGGTAAGTAGATCAGAAGAATGGCAAGCGGGATGGAAAGGGCAGCCCTCCAGACATGCCGCCAGAGGTAAAAACTGTTAATCGGATCATCTAAAAGTCCACGGGCTGTCATATTGCTCGTAAGCTGATAAGATTCATAGACACTTACGCTCGAAATCATCACAACACCAAAAAGCACTAAGCAAAAAATCACAATGGCCAATACTGTATCGAACTGTCTTTTCTTCATAAAAAATTAATAAAATAGGCACTTGAGACTTGAGGCTCACACTTGAGACTCATTTAGTATATAATAGTCGGCGCACAATGAAAAAACTAAAATGGCGACAATACGGGGTGTTTATTGTATCAGCTACCGGCTGGTTAGCAATTGACCTGCTCACTAAATATTATTTCTTGAATGCAGGTATTCACAGGATTGTGCTCTTGGATAATTTTTTCTATTTGAATCTGCAAAAAAATACAGGGATTGCATTTGGCATACAACTAGGACATTCGATACAGATTATTGCATCAATAATTATTTTAGGGTTATTGATTTATTTTGGATTTAAATATTTTTTACCTCAAAAAAGAAACTCATTTCTAAATCAATTTTTATTGGGTATAATTGTAGGCGGAGCGATTGGGAATCTGGTGAACCGTATTCATCTAGGTGCCGTAATCGACTTTATTGTCTTAAAACCCTTCCCGGTTTTCAATATCGCAGATGTTGGGATAACAATTGGATTACTCATTCTATTCTTCCTGACTTACAAGATAAATATTACATAAAAACCCAAAGTCCAAAACTCAAAACTAAAAAATACTTTGAGCTTTAAAATTTGAGTTTTGAGTTTAAATGCAGACAAAACTCCTTTAAAATAAAAACAAGAACTACTTCATTTACCCAAACAAAAAATGGATCAAAAAAGACCACTGACATTCACCCTTTTTATGTTAAGGCTTTTGAGTGGGCTCACTGGAGGAGCTGCCGGTACATTGGCTCTCTTCATTGTGTATTTCATTCTGCAAAATATATTACCTCAAAGTGACGAAGCCACATCACTTTCAGTTTTTGTGATTATTATCATGGCGTTTATCGGCACACTTGTTGCAAATACAATCACGGGCGTGATGGTTACATTTATGGATAATGAAAAATACAGTCGCAGAAAAACCACTATCATGCATATCTTCTTGTTTAATCTGATTCTGTTTTTCTTAACTATTCCGCTTTACCTGATGGGGGTAGCGCTGGATATTGTACTCGGTATCGCAGCTGTACACTTCCTTCTTAGCGCCTTTGTTTCAGCTCTGATTATGGAGGTTTTAGCAGGTCACCAATATTCACTTTTGGGAATTTACAGTACAGCTTTAGGAATGTTTGTGAGTATTGGCCTGGCTCTGGTTTTCGTGACGACAGGCGCAAAAGACATCACAATTATGTTTATCGCCATGCCAGGTGTTTGGTTTATTTTAGAAATAATCGGAGGCTTCAGCGAGTTGGTGTATGACAACTTCCTAAAACTATATGGCATTGATGCCCTGAACGTAGAAACCGATCTTGGCGGTGATAAGGATGTTGAGCCAGAGGAAAAAGATGAGGACGAAGATGAAGATGAGGACGAAGAAAAAGATGAATAATTAAACATGGGTAGGAGGAAGGTGGTCTCCCCTGGTACAGGGGAGAAGGAAAGAGGGGTAGATCAAATAGGTATTTTGGTTAAACAAAATTACTTTTTTTATTCTACCACCTCTTCCTCTCCTCCTAATCTAGGAGGAGCCACCTTACTCCTTTCCTTGATTATCGGATATCTTCAGGTCCAATTCTCAAGTTTCCAAACAACTCCTTCTCCAACTTAAAGGTGCGTTTTTCCACCTCTTCAAATAATTTCCGTTCTTTCATCCCATCAAACCCCCCATACCGCTCCTTCCCATCACGAAAGCGCTCTTTTAAGTCGACTATTTCATCGTGTTTTACACGCTTATCAGCATAATAGAGTATCTTTTTTTCAGGCGTATCATATGAATCCGGTTCATCCACAATATTGAGAGACCGATGTAAACGAACTAATTCTGCCACCTCTGGAAATCCGAGTTTGGCTAATTGCTCGTGGGCAATATTGGCATGATGGATTCCTTTATATTGCTGACGGCATTCCTCCCATTTTTGCCACTTTTCATCTGTCACATCTTCCTTAAAATTATCACGCTCTAATGTACTAAAATCACATACGCGACTGATGTCGTGAAGCATACTGGCGGCATATAGTAGGTTTAGATTGATTATCTCACCCCGTTTAACATAAGCCTCTCCTATTTGCATGGCCACATTAGCGACTTGTTCTATATGTGCACGAACATGTTTTGGTGTAGCCCAGTCGTCATAAAGTTGATGGACTACCTGCTTGTTCGGAATTGAAGGATCAATGAATTCGATATGAACATTGCGCTCATCTCCACTGCCCTCAAGTTCAATTCTGATGTAACGATCTGGCAAATTATCCCCTAGTCGATCCGCCCATTCCACCACATTGATGGCTTTTGAATCTTCCAAGGTTTCATCGTAACCGATTGAAGATAAATCCTCCCCCTCGCCAAACCGATATAAATCATAATGATAAAAGAATTTTGAGTTTTGAACTTTGAGTTTTGAATTTAATGAATATTGATTCACATAGGCATACGTGGGGCTTTTTATGGTCATTTTGATGCCCGATCCTTCTGCAATTCCCTTAATAAAATGTGTTTTGCCACTGCCTAATTCACCAAAAAGCAGGACTATATCTCCGCCACCCAAACGACTGGCAAGCTGTTTGCCCAATTGGATAGTTTTTTCCGGTGATTTGGTGTGATAATCAGCTTTCATCATGATGGGTTACGACATCAATAGCATGTTCAATAATTCCCTCCTTATGATTTTCCAGCGCAAAAAACCCAGCCACAATCGCCACCAATATCAGACCGACCCAACTATCCCACAAAAAATGGTCAAAAGGTGCCAGTAGAATCAGAGCAATAACCGGGATGGCCCTGCCGGCATGCCAATAACGGTCGAATAGAGCCAGTAGGAATAAAAGTATTAATATGAGACCTTGAATACCTACTTCGTTCAGGATTAAGAAATAAGTGTTGTGAACTGGCTGAAATTCCCATGGTAGAAGTTTGTCGGCATTAAATCTTTCCATTTCCAAAGTAAAATTAGAAACTCCGACTCCAAAAGGCTGTTCACTCCACATATTCCGGCTAATGACATTTTGATCTAAACGTTCCTGAAACGATAAATCACGCGTGTTTATAACGTGACTGTTTTTAAAAAACCAAAAATTTCCAAGCACCAGCAAAACCACAATCACTAAGGCAATGGCTTTACGGAAAACATGTGATTTAAAAAAGGCGAAAAGAAAATAAAGCCCTAACCCTGCCAGGCCGACTAACATAGCGGCTCGGCTATGGGTTAAATAAATTCCCCAAGTAAACAAAGCTAACCAAAAGAGTTTGTAACCGTATTTAAGATATCGGAGGCTGATAAAAAATACTGTTAGCAAATATGCAGCAAAAATATTCGGATGTAGGAATGAACCATAAGCTCTGATTTGTTTAACCCCGTCAGCCAAATCCAATTTTGCAACCCCGTAAACATTAGGACCTACCACAGATTCACCAAGCCAGGTAAGGCCGAGGGAATGATTAAAATGCCACTGACCATACCCCCAAAGAATCTGTGCAAAAGCGCCAAAAAGAAGAATAGTTACCATTTGTTTAACCGATAAAATCTCATCCCTGATCAGCCAAAACACGACCAAGGTTTCAAATATTCGTAAAACAAACATCGCACCTAAAAACGCATTACCCCAAAGCAACGTAATGATAAAAGCATTGATAGCAAATAAGAAAAATAGTAACCACAGCAGTCTTGATTTAAACTCTAATCCTAAATCTTTAATCTTAAATCTGTTAACTATCCAAAGAATAAAGACAACTCCCAACAAAATCTCCGGCAGATAGATAAAAGTGGTTACCCATGGATTGAAATTTCCAAACCGATAACTCGCACCCTCATAAAACACCCATCGGATTGAGAGGGGAAAAGTGAAGAGAAAGAGGCCGAAGAGATATTGGATGAATCGTTGCACGCTTAATATGTTTAATGCCTTATTTATTTTGTGATGGAATGAATAATTTATCAACCCCCATTGTCATTCAGAGGAGCGTAGCGATGAAGAATCCCACCAAAATACATAATAGCCAAAAACCAATAGCTATATGGGGAGATTCTTCGCTATAGCTCCGAATGACAATGGTGGAAACTATATTCCACAATCCACCTCGCCCCCAACCAACTTTTTCTGTTTTTTGATGATGCAGGTAATTTTGGTCTGTGCTTCAGTCAATGCTTCCTTGGGAGTCATAACATTACTGGCCACGTTCTGGATAGCGTCTGTGAATACCTTGTGATAACTTTCAGCATCATAAATTTTAAAGCTCTTGGCAAAGGGCGCCTGATAAGCGAATGTGCCGAAGATCGGTTCTGTTTGCTGTTCCTGAACTAAATCCTTACGGCTTGTCGGACGATTGGTTTTTTTGTGATAGGTCTGGAGGCTGTCTGCGGTTGATAAGAATTGGATTAAGGACCAGGCCTCTTTCGGCATATCTGTTGTCCGTGCAACAGCTAATGGGAAATAGCTGGCCAAAGTATCCCGTCGCGTAGTTTCTGTTGGTGTTACAAGCTGTGGCATAGGAGCAACAGCGATGTCTTCTACATTAATATGAGCACCACCGGACTTCTGCTGGTTCTGGATAGCCTGCACTAAACTGTCGTATAAATAGGGATAACCCAGAATCATAGCTACTTTGCCGCGCACAAATGGATTTACCTCCTTATCTTCCGGAGCAAACCCCGTTATATATTCATTCCAACTGTAGTTTTTGTAAGACGGCAAACCGAAGCTGGTATAGAAAGTTAAAGCTTCAATGCCTGGGAAATCAAGCGCACCGGAATGCGCACCTAGTTTATCGGCAAATTTAGCGCTTTCACCTTTATCATCATAAAAATTCACACCATACTGGAGGAATAAGGTATAAAGCATATCAACAGCACGCGCCACATTATCCCCACGACCAACGCCCAAGCCTGCCAATGCGAACCGTTCAGGGCTGTTGTTTTGTTTGGTAAGTTGGAATACCTGATCTTTTATTTCTTCCCAAAGCGAACCTGGATGATCTGTGGTGGCGAGTAAATCCCGGAAGTAAGCCTTGTTGTAATAGATAGCGAGATTGTCGATGGAAAGCGGCATACCATACACTTCTTCATCGATAATCAGATCATCTGCCGCGGCCTGGAAAAAGGTTTGCCGGAAGACATCTGGTGTTATAACGATTGGAAGGTCTAGTGGTTGTGGAAGGAGTTTTTTCCAGTGTTTCAGCATCCAGGAATTATGAACCATAAAAACGTCCGGCCCCTCACCTTCCGCAATTTCGTTGATGATTAAATCTTCATACTCCTCTAAATTAACAAACTTTTTCGTACGCACAATCAAACCGGGATTCTGACTTTGGAATGCCTGTATCTGCTCGCGGAACGCGTCGGTATTGTCGTAAACAAAATAGAAATCCAATTCACGCGTACCGGATGCAGTAGTCGCTTCTTCTTCATACGGACATTCAGACCTGTATTCGCTTGTGCCGGGGATGTTTTCAGCAGGCCTGGGGCACTTTTTCTTAAAACAGCCACTCAGAACAAACGGTGCGGCAATCACCAAAACCAGTATTAAGATTTTTGAAATTTTTGTTTTCATGAGAAACATTTACCTATTGAAAAAATAGCCTTTCCTACTAGGCACCATATTAAGGAAAAAAGCTTTTTAAGGCAAATTTATCGAATTCTGTGACCATAGATGCTTTTAATGCGTGCGCGATCCGCCTTAGTTGTTTTGCCCTGCAGATAACGAAGGACAATAAATATGACCTCATGGCCACCTTCCTTGTCTCCACCACCAAAATGTTGCCCTAGCCAATCTAACATTCTGGCAATCACCTCTTCTCGCGTATCTTTATCAATGTCGGTGTGATAACCCTTTCCTGAAATCATTTTGGCAGTTTTTTTCAATTTTTTTAAAGATACTTTGCCAAATAATTGATTGATTTCAGCAAGAGCACTGTCGGCAGTTTCTGTCTCTACAGCTTCTTCCTGTTTTGTTTTAACTTGCTTAACTTCCGCAACTTTTTTAGCATCTTCTTCCTTGCCAAACCAAACCACTGCATAACCTTTATAAACTGCTGCGCCCATAGCATTCCATTCAACATCTTTCCACAGACCTCTGTTAATAATCACTGCATGATGCATAGTGCTTGTCATCCATTCAGACAAAGCTTCTTCTGGGGAGCTAACTCCACCAGCGGCAATTTCATAACCATTCCCATCGTAACCAGTAAGCTCACGTGGCTTATTCCACATACAAGCAGCCTGAGCATGGTTTGAAGTATAGCAACATTCCGACGCATGTTCTGTCTGATCAGACCAGCTATGAAGATTACAATCTTTGCCTTCTTCCTGTGGTTTATTTTCTGCCAAATCCTTAACATGTTGCTGAGCAACTTTATTCAGGGCAGGTGACATGACAACCTCTGGTAAACCCATTTGCTTACGATAATCATTAATCGTTTTTACCAGTTCTCGCGAGCTAAATGGATCAGGGACTTCTGGTGCATCATCTGCTTCAGGTGGATTTTTGGTACAAGTAAAATTTCCACTACCTACCGTTGCCTCCGTACATTCCTCATAATCATCGCTCTCTGGCTCCATACCACCTGTGCAGGTAATCAAATCTTCTGTGTCTGAGCCGTTTGTGATTTCACAAGCTCTAATTAGATATTTTGGTTTCACTAATACACAAGCAACAATCGTCCCGTTTTGCAATCGCTTTTCTAAGATATGATATGTTAATTCCTGCCCCTGAAACTGTTCTCTTGCCCTTTGTCCAATAGCTCTCTTTTTGCGATCCAAAGCTCTTATGTCCATATCATCAGCAAGAGCAATAAATACCTGACTGATTTGATCATCTGATATTTTTTCCCGTTTCAAAAGCTGTCTACGCAGTTCCACCTTAATCGCCATAACATCATTTTCAGCCACTGCTTTCTTTAATGCCTTCGTATCTCTGGCAGAAGGACGAGTTGGCATTCTTTTATCAGGACGTTTACAGCGATCTATTTTGTCAGCAGCTTTTGTTTGGAAACGCACAGCGCGATAAACTTCAGCTTTCAGTTTCCGTACGTCACTCAACAGGGAAATCCATCCCCTAAGCGCACTATGTGGCCTTCCATTAAGAATGGAAGCATTAAGTGGTGATCCTGATTTTAAAGCGTTTAAAGCATTTCGGCGTTGTATTTTGACAGGAGAATTTCCGACTTCACCGGTTGCACGATCAGTAGCAGTTATATAATCCTTTTCCCTTTCGGTCGCAATCAAAATATGTTCGGTAATAATTTGCTCCAATATGGAAACAGCAATATAAACTCTGGAACTGGTTTTGGTTAAATCTGTTGGGTGCATTGCTTCACATCGAAAGGGAAGTATGGAAACCCCTTCATCAGTATAGCTTTTAAAATTTATATGAAGTGGAGGAATAGAAGGATGTATATTATCCCCAATATCAAAAGCAGATTGAGTTTTTGTGCATCTCCTCAATCTAGTGCCAACATTCTTTTCAGCAAACACCTGAGCTCTAACGTCACCCCTCAATGCCCTGGCTCTTTGCTCTAAATTTTCCCACGTTTCCATATCAGCCTCAGTAATGTCAGCATTCTCTTTGTAAATTTTCCTAAGGCGTTGTAATTTTTTTCTAAAATCAGCAGATACGCCTTGTGCAGAATGATAAGTATCAATTAGCTCTTTCAATTTTTCGAGTTGACGATGGCGAGTTTTTATTTCCGCCACCTTGGAATTAAAAGACGTTCTCACCTCTCTAGCTGCCTCAAAAACAGGAGAAGGTGTTCTTTCAGATTCATCATCATCTAATTCATCGCACTGCCACAAAAAGGGCTGCTGACTTTCGGGCACTAAAGGTATTTCGCCGAATTGCCCCTTTCGGGGCTCTTCATAACGTTTGGCGTTAGGAGCAAAATTAGAATGGTTGGGTAACAAATAGTGCAAGAATATCGGCTTTGCCTCATCATCATCATTTGCCTCTGCCTTCGGCGCCGCCACCATAACCATCAACATCAAAAAAAGAAAACGAAAATAAGCAGTCAGTCGGCCTTGTTTTTTTAACACATCATTTTTTTCAACATTAGACATCCCTGATTCCAAGGGAATTTCCAGTTCATTTAAATCATCAAATTTTTCAGACACAAGAAGGAGGGTTAGGGTTAGGTTGAGCATTCTAATATATTTTTAGAAACATGTCAACCTTATTTCCCTTCAACTCCTTTTATAAACTCATTCCAAGATTGGAACTTGTAGTACATCTGATCGCCCAGCATCCGGATTAACGGCAAAGTCACACGATTGGTGGCCAATTTTAAAGCCCTTCTCCTCAATCCATGTGGAATAACGCGCACCTCTGGCTGAAGGCGTTGAAAGTGTACTGCGGACCTACCCACCGCTCTCATCTTTTTCGGTAAATCGGATGGCTGAATAATATGATGATGATAGGCTTTGGCCTCTGGTTCATAATAAATTTCCATACCGTGGTCTTTCCATAATCGATAGCCTAATTCGATGTCTTCCCAGCCATAACATGTAAAATCCTCATCAAATTTCTCCTTTTCAAAAAAAGACTTTTTCAGAGAGACATTAGATGTATAAAAGAACTTAAAAGGCTCAGCTTTGCCGATCATTCCGGGATTTAAAAAGCTATAGCCAAACTGCCAACCGGATATTTCTAAAAATTTCATATAACTATTGATTTCAAGGTTCGGATCCCAGGTGGTATGCCCCAAAACCACCACATTTTCATCTGAATGTTCCGTATGCCGGTCATGGTGTTTTTGTAGGAAATCTGGTTCCACAAAAATATCATCCCCAATAAACACAATCACGTCTCCCTTTGCTAATTGCATCCCCCTGTTCCGTGCTACTCCCTGATGGGAAACCGGTTGTTTGATGTAGGCAACATTATCGGATTGACGGATAACTTCCCGCATTACCGACTCGGTATTGTCAGTCGACCCGTCATCAACCACAATTACCTCAAAATCCACACCCTTTTGTGCCAGCACTTTTTCAAGACAGGTTTTTAGAATCTCAGCCCGATTATGTGTGGGTATAATTACGGAAAGTTTCATTTGAATATAGTATAACTGAACAAATCTTGAATCTTTAATCTTTAATCTTTAATCTGTAGTCAAAAGTAGTAATCTAGATAACACACCAAGTAATGTCAGATCTGTATTTATACAACACAATGTTCCGCCAGAAAATGCTTTTTGAACCACTCAATCCGGCAGAGGTGAAATTATACACCTGTGGACCTACTGTGTACAACTATGCGCATATCGGCAATTTAAGAACATATGTTTTTGAGGATATTCTGCGACGTGTTTTAGAGTGGAATGGCTACCAGGTAAACCACGTGATGAATATTACGGATGTAGGACATTTAACATCGGATGCGGATGAAGGAGAAGATAAGATGCTGAAAGGTGCTAAACGGGAAAAAATGACTGTTTGGGATATTGCGGAAAAATACACTCAGGCATTTTTAGAAGATATGGATCGTCTGAATCTTTTGATGCCGCATGTTAAACCTAAGGCGACTGATCATATTGATACGATGATCGATCAGATAAAACAGCTGGAGGAAAATGGACTTACATATACAGCAGGTGGGAATGTGTATTACGACACCTCAAAATTTCCGGATTACGGAAAGATGGCTCAATTGGAAAAGCAGGAATTGCAGGCAGGAGCGCGAATTGAAGTAGATCCAAACAAAAAGAATCCACATGACTTTGTGCTCTGGTTTACTAAATCAAAATTCGAAGATCAGGAAATGCAGTGGGACAGCCCGTGGGGAAAGGGTTACCCGGGCTGGCATATTGAATGTAGCGCCATGTCGATGAAATATTTGGGTGATAAAATGGATATTCACTGCGGTGGAATCGACCATATCTCTGTTCACCACACAAACGAAATCGCTCAGGCCGAAGGTGCGACCAATGTAAAACCATGGGTTCTGTATTGGATGCACGGGAACTTCTTGTTGCTGGGAAAGGATGAAAAAATGGCCAAATCAACCGACAACTTCTTGAAACTCGACGTACTGATTGAAAAAGGATATAGCCCATTAGATTACCGCTATTTCACCTTGCAAGCCCATTACCGCAAAGAGCTGACATTCAGCTGGGAAGGATTGGATGCGGCCAAAACCGGCCTCCGCCGTTTACGTGAAAAAGTATGCAATTTAGGAAATTCTGAAGGCGAGATTCACCAATCTCGCCTAGAACAATTCGAGTCTGCCATCAATGATGATCTGAATATGCCGGAAGGCCTGGCAATGGCATGGGCACTTTTGGACGATTCAGATGTTAGCAATGAAGATAAGCTCGCCACCATTAAAAAATTCGACACGGTACTTGGGCTGAAAGTGGATGAAAAAATAAAATTCGAACTACCGCCTCAGATCACCCAATGGATTTTAGAGAGAAATGAAGCGCGAAATAATAAAGATTGGGGAAAGGCTGACGAAATCCGCGATAAAATTCAAGAATCTGGAAAATGGATTGTAAAAGATGGACCAAGTGGTACAGAAGTGATGCCGAAATAACATTGACATCGTTTAAATACTATGATTAAATATACTACTTTAAGTATTTAATCCTTTTAATAATGGATAACCCCTCACAATCCTCTAACGGCAAGCGCGCTGATGACTTTTTGAGAGAAATCGAAGAAAGGCCTGAGGTCACATTGGTAATGAACTATTGTAATCGGAAGCCACATCTAGATGCAGTTTCAAGTATGGCAAAAAGCGTACGGCAATTGGTCAATGGGGATGTATGCATTTCGGAACGACAAGCCATTTCATTAGCCAGTCGCATGTCAAGGGAGGCTGAAGAGCATATGGCTGAGATTCCTAAAAAGGAAGAAGGTAAGGATATGGCGGATGATATGCCAATGATTATCGAGCTTGCCACAATGATAAATACCATGCGCTTAGAATGCGAAGTCTGCCTGAACAAAGAATGTACCGTAAGAAAATCTGAGTAGTAAAATCGACATCCTGTCCAAAAACCCGACAATCATTTGTCGGGTTTCTTAGAGATGTGATAAGATAAAATCCGAAAGCTAATCAACCACCATATGTCTGAAACCAAATACACTATTTTCTCCGGCTCATCTCATCCGGAACTATCCAAAGAACTGGCAAAGGCGCTAAAAAAGAAACCTGGAGAAATAAAGCTCTCCGACTTTTCGTGTGGAGAAAAATATGTGGTGTTAGAGCAAACCGTCCGCGGACAAGAAGTGTTTATTTTACAGACCTGCCGAGATCAATTTGTGAATGACGATTATATGGAATTATTCCTGATGATTAATGCTGCCAAGCTTTCCTTCGCTACAAAAGTTCACGTAATAATCCCTCATTTCGGTTACGCCAGACAGGATAAGGTACATGTTCCTCGTGAGCCGATTTCCGCCAAAGTAATGGCTGACTTACTCGTTACATCCGGTGCTGACCATGTAATTACATTTGAACTGCATTCTGACCAAAACCAAGCATTCTTTGATGTTCCGGTGGATAATGTGATAGTGCATCGATTGTTTTCTGATTACTTCAAAAAGAAGAAATTAAAAAACATCACCGTGGTTTCACCAGACGCCGGTGGTGCCAAAAACGCCAAACGGTTCGCAGATGATTTAGGAGCGCCTATCGCTATTCTTCACAAAGCCCGCCCCGAACATAATAAATCAGTTGTAACGCATGTAGTTGGTGAAGTAAAAGGTCGAACTTGTATTGTTTATGACGATATGATCGACACAGGCGGCACTGTTGCCAATGCTGCTGAAGCGCTGAGAAAACAAGGTGCAAATAAGGATTTATATTTGGCGGCTACTCATCCTATTTTCTCCGGTTCTGCTACGAAACGACTATCCAAAGCTGGATATAAAGAAGTGGTTGTTACAAACACCATACCTTTGCCAAAGGAAAAGAAGTTCAAAGGATTAAAACAAATTTCTATCGCGCCACTACTAGCTAATATTATAAGCAGTGTGACCCAACATAAATCTGCCAGTAAATGGTTTTATTAATTAATTAATTTTATTAACCAAAACAAAAATGAAAACGTCCTCCGAACCTACTACGCCTGATATTGACGAAAAAATTGATTTTTTAGACAGGTCCACTGAAAGACTGAAGGCACTTGAAGTAGAACGGACAGATATTCACGAAGAAATTCGTGCTGCTTTTAAGGTTGTTTTTGCTTTCAGACATGACCCAGTAGTGCTTACTGCAGACTGGATGAAGCGCATCGAAGAAGTGCTTGATTACTACGAAAATCCCCTAAGCGATTCCGAGAAAACGGAAAAGGTTTTCGAACATCAGCCCGAGATGGCTGCCTGATGAATCATCTTTAATCTTTAATCTATTTATTATGAAAATCGCTATCAATGGTTTCGGCCGGATTGGCCGGCAAATTCTTCATCGCATCATGCAAAAAAACAGCTCGCTGGAGGTAGTAGCTATCAACGACCTGACCGATAATTCTATGCTGGCACATTTGTTCAGTTTTGACTCCACATATGGAAAATATCCAGGCAAAGTGGAGCTTAATGACGATGGCATTGTGGTAGATGGTAAGGCCATCAAAATCACAAGCGAACCGGATCCGGAAAAACTGCCATGGGCAGATATGGGAGTTGATTTGGTTATGGAGTGTACTGGACGTTTCCGAACACACGAAGATGCAAGTAAGCATATAACAGCAGGTGCAAAACGCGTACTTCTTTCCGCACCAGCCAAAGGTGATAAGGGGGCAGACGGAACGTTTGTGATGGGGGTAAATGAAGATCAATTTGACTCCGAAAATCACAAAATCATTTCCAACGCCAGTTGCACCACAAACTGTTTGGCGCCTGTGGCCAAAGCGATTAATGATGCCTTTGGAATAAAACGTGGAATTATGACGACTATCCACGCCGTTACGACCAGCCAAAAAGTTCTGGACATGGCTGACAAAGATATGAGGAGAGCAAGAAGCTGTATGCAAAATCTAATTCCGACAACAACTGGAGCTGCCAAGGCAGTAGGATTGGTGATACCAGAACTACAGGGCAAGCTGACTGGCATGGCTGTACGTGTACCACTTCCAACAGTTTCATTGGTTGATCTGACAGTAGAATTTGAAAAAAATACAACTGTCGATGGGGTAAATGCTGTCTTAGAAAAACGTGCAAAAGAAATCCCGGAATTCCTAGGTTTTGAAACCCGCCCACTTGTCTCTAAAGATTTTCAGATGGAACCTCGTTCATCAGTTGTTGATGGGCTGAGCACAATGGTAATGGGGGACAATCTCGTCAAAATCCTCGCATGGTATGACAATGAATGGGGTTATTCCTGCCGAATGGTTGATTTAGCTGAATATATTTCTAAAAAATAATAACCAAATTGATATCAAATTGACCTCATATTGATTAAGCAATTAACCATTTAAATATATGCCAAATTACATCTTCCTCACAGGGCTTGCTGGTTCGCTTGTTCTTGTAACCGGCGCTGCATGGCCAGCAATCAAAGACGTTAAACATCCTATGAAATCGACTAAAAACTGGCTTTTTGCAATAGGCGGTCTTGTTATGCTGATTTACGCCATTCTTGGTTATCAGCAAGGCGGGTCAATCTTTTTTATATTCTTGGAAATCCTGGTAGTCATTGCAAGTATTTTAATGATGCTCAATACACCTGATATAGTTGACACGCCAATTATCACAATATGCGGATTAGCACTCATTGTTTGGTCGCTGACGCTTTTTGAAGGATATAACACCATTTTCTTCATTGTTGGCTTATCCGGTATCGGGCTTGGTTATGCGTTTGAAATGGGCACGTTACGGCGTGGGGTTGCGCTTACGC
>SDBT01007507.1_pt1 | contig 17929 bp, 17 predicted proteins | sample 2277101 | NCBI WGS metagenome assembly SDBT01 (sample SAMN10404973, study PRJNA504765) | marine sediment metagenome | isolation source: marine sediment core GS10_PC15, 103 cmbsf | place: Arctic Ocean: Southern Knipovich Ridge | collected 2010 | reverse complement strand
GCTCCTGATATATCTGTTTCCGGATCGGTTACAATGACGTAGGGCCACTCCGGAATCGGGCTGCCCCACCAAAGCATGAGAGTTGCTTCACCTGTACCGTCCAGCAGAAAATCCCACGTCGCCCCGCTACCATGCTCAAATCGCTCATCGACGATAAGTGGACTTTCATATACGATAGTCCCAAATCCCCACCAACCTGTACCTGAGTTCATCAGGCCATCAAATATTCCGGGTACATCAATCCATTCGTCTTCGGGAACCTGAAAGCCATTTCCGTGAGCCGTGCCCGGTGTAAAGGTTCCAGTCAGTTGAATGCGCACGCTATAAATGTCAATAAACGAGTCACCAAAATCAAAAGATGCCTCCGTAGTCTCTCCCTGCTCGGTCCACGAGCCAAGAAACTCCGGCAATTCAACCGTGAATATCTCCCCACTTGCAAGCGACGTAGCGATAAGCAGAATCGCTGCTAACGTAAGAATGGTTCTCCGTTTCATAATCTCCTCCTGAGCATTAGACCACCCAATCCAATCAGCAGAATCGTTGCCGGTTCAGGTACAAGGAAAATGAAAGCGTCCGGCTGGATATAGAAAACGTTATTCAGTGGGTCACCGCTTTGAAGTACACCTGTCAGTGTACCGGTTAAATTGCCGAATTCATCAATGCTGCCCGTAGTAATCTGGCCATAATCGACAGGGACGCCGTCAATCTCAAAATCAATGCCAGAAATGGTAACCTCACTGTTGTCCCTAACATCTATTTCGTCTCCTACTGACCCACCCGACATAAAAACCTTGCTGTCATAAGACGCGTTTAGGTCATAGGTTATCGAACCGCCAGAAATGGTGGCCTGACTGAAATCATAAGTATATAGTTCAAACCCTATAGAGCCGCCGGAAATAACAACTCGACTGTAGTCGAAGACATTAAGCGAATTTGTTATTTGCCCTCCATTGACGAGATTCAATGTTGTGAGGTCATCGGTGGGACTATCCTCCACCCATACCCAGTCGTCGATAGTCCAGTCAATAGTATGAACTCCGCCGTCATTCAATATTAAGGCTTGGACGTCGGACGCACCGACGCATAGCAACGTTACCATCATTATAAAAATTTGCATTCTCCGTTTCATAGCCTTACTCCTCTATAAATCTCTCTCTACCATTTGCCCACATATATAACGTTTAGCACCCGCATTTGGGTATATACAAAATCATTTTTTTTTGCTGATTCCCTTCCTCCAAGCGGGCCTGCAACAGATATGACAGTCGAAAGAATATAATATGATGACTACATTTTTATAATCAGCGGCCAAGCCCGCAAACCTGTACTCTACATTATAGTTTAACCGCCAATACCCTCTTTTGTCAAGGAATTTCTTCGCTTTTCCTAAATTTCCCCCAACAATTTCCGTAAAAAGCTACCTTGCTACATATATGCCGCTACTACAGGAGGAAATGTTGATTGCCAAATCGGCCAACGCAAGCCAAAAAAGCCGCCTGCCGTCCGGAAGTGTTGGGTCAGGAGCGTCAGCTTCCGCCGCGGAGGGCACGGAAACAGCCGCTATCAGGAATGTATTTTTGGGCTACCTGGAACCAAGGAGCGTTTTTTTCTGAGTAGGCCGGACTCGCTTCTAAACCTGGTCAGTAGCAGGAGGGAAGGTCATTCCTACGTTCTGCTGCCACCTTTGGCCGTTCTTCTCAAGCTCAACTGCATCTTCGTGTATCTTGAAGACCTTGACGCCGTGTATGATATCTCCCTCATGTAGTATCACGCCGTCAATTACGACAGAAGAGAGTCGGTTGCTATAGAGTATGGATCCAAGCAGTCCACCTGCAGACGGGGGGCTCTGCGTGGTAACTGGACCCGGCGCCAGCTCGTCAAGCTGGACCTGGAGCCGGCCCATCGCAGAAACGACTCCGGCTGTCGCCGATTCGAGTGTCTGCTGGGCGCTGCTTAACTGGGCCTTCAAGGTTTGTGTTTGATCAGCGGCGTCGGCGGTGCCCGGGTTCGCTGTGTACAGGCTGACGCCCTTGATTACCGCAATTAAAGTTACTACAGTTACTATCAACAGAATCGAATACTTTTTTGCACTCATGCTTATCCTCTTTCAACGAATGATTGTCTGCCACCATTGAAATAACTTGCGAGATAGTCTCTTATATCGTATCGGCTGTAAGCGGTGAAAGCTTTATGATTAGGCGATTGCTTGCAAAATTCGGCCAACACAGGCCAAAAAGCCGCCTGCCGTCCAGAAGTGTTTAGGGGGAGGAGCGGCAGGCGATCCCTTTCGTAAAGAAAGGAGTTGTCAAATATTTAGATATGCATTCTAACACAACAACTCCGCCGGGTCAAGTGAAAAACGGCCCATCCCTCAAATGGCCGGGCATGGTTATAAACAGGTTCGGCGGTTGACAAACCGCTGCCAGTGCCAATAATAGGCCGCAAAAGGTGAATTTGTGGGAAAATGGCGGGTAATTCACAAAATTTGTGGCAGTTTGTTGGATGAATACTCATCATGCTAAAGGCGATAATATTTGATTTTGACGGTGTCGTAGCGGATTCTGAACCGCTGCACTACAGGGCATTTGCGGAGATAGTAAGCCGGTATGGTATCGAACTGACTAAGGAGCGTTATTATACCGAGTATCTCGGTTATACCGATATCGAGTGTGCCCAGGCGATATCGGCGGATTTTGATTTAAGGCTTGATGAGGCAGGTATCGACCGGCTAATCCGGGACAAAACAGAGCTGTTTGGCCGGCTCGTGCGCAGCGATAACACCATAATCGACGGTGTCGGCGGGTTCGTGGACATGCTCAGGCAAGAGGGCATTCGCTTAGCGGTCTGCTCCGGAGCGTTTCTTGCTGATATTGAGCTGATGTTGGAGGGGTCCGGTTTGGCCGATTCGTTTGAGATAATAGTGGCCGCCGACCACGTCAGTAAAGGCAAGCCGAGCCCCGAAGGATTCCTGCTGGCGCTGCAGCAGCTTAATGAAACCGGGCCGGGACAGATTCTGCCGGGCGAATGCGTGGTTATTGAAGACTCACGATGGGGGCTTGAGGCAGCAGCGGCGGCCGGGATGCACACAATTGCTGTGACCAACACATATCCGGCTGACCAGTTGGAACCATTGGCCCAAATGGTTGTCAGCCAATTGGATAAGCTGACGATGAGCGATTTGCAGGGTGTCTCCGCTGACTGAAAGCTGTCTTATTGTACCAAGTGTCCGATAGCAGGCAAAACGGCGTTTTTCAGCACTATAAATGCGTTATTGTGGGGGTTGACTTGACGTTTTGCCGAATCCGGCTATACTTTAATGACCACTCCCTTCTACTGCCAGTTAGCTGGCCAATGGCCCAAGCCCGGTGGCATTGGACTGTTGGCTCACCGGTTTGAGGGTGTGGGGGGCATGGCTGAGAGGGGTGGGCAGGCTTAATAAAATATTGGCGGGCATGGAGTGAACGTGGCGGTAAAGTTCGACAACAGCATAATCAGCCGGATACAGCAGGCTACAGATATTGTGGAAGTGGTATCGGAGCATCTTAGCCTTGTAAAAAAAGGCAAAGAGATGGTGGGCCTGTGTCCGTTCCATGCCGACCATAAGCCGAGTATGAACGTCAATCCCACAAAGCAGATATTCAAGTGCTTTGCCTGCGGGGCGGGGGGCGATGTGTTCAAGTTTGTGCAGCTTCGGGAGAATTTGGGCTTTGCCGAAGCTGTCGAGCGGTTGGCGCAGCGGGCCGGCATTAACCTTGAGCCCTTGAAGCGCACACGCAAGGCGGGTGGGCAGGTCGAGATTGACCCGAAACGCGTTGCCAGGGCTAACGCGTGGGCGCAAAAGCTATGGGAGAGTAACCTCCATGATGAGCAAAAAGGGGCAAAGACCCGTCAGTATATTGCCGAGCGGCAGATAAGTGGCGAATCGGCGAAGATGTGGGGACTTGGCTTTGCTGTCGAAAGCTGGGATGAATTAGTCAACAAGGCGAAATCTGCCGGTGTCTCAGAGAAGATTCTGGTCCAGACCGGCCTTGCCGTCACCAGGGAAACGCAAACCGGCGGCGTTTACGACAAGTTTCGCAATCGGCTGATGTTTCCCATCCTGGATGTAACCGGCAGAGTCGTCGGCTTCGGTGGCAGGACCTTGGGCGAGAAAGAGGCCAAGTATATGAACTCGCCGACGACGGTGCTGTTCGACAAGAGCACATCTGTGTACGGTCTGGACAAGGCGCGACACGAAATCGTGTCAGGCGGCACTGCCGTTGTCGTTGAAGGTTATACGGATGTGATAATGGCCCATCAGTTCGACTGCCGCAACGTCGTGGCGACCCTCGGGACGAGTTTTACCGCCGGTCACGCCAGGGTGCTGCGTCGATATGCAAAGCGCATCGTGCTGGTCTTCGACAGTGATATAGCGGGCACCGAAGCTGCTAACAGGGCGTTGGAGGTTTGTCTTACGGAGCGGATTGATATCAAATTGGCGTTTGTGGGAGAAGGTAAAGACCCATGTGATTTCTTGCTGACCTCCGGACGGGATGCATTTGATAAGGTCGTCGCCGGTGCTGTCGATGTCATGGAGTTCAAGTGGCAGCGGCTTGTTGGTGGTCTTGGCGACAGTGATAACCTTGCCGACAAGCGGGCGGCAATAGAAGAGTATTTGCGGACAGTTGCTACCGCTATCAAAAGCGGCAGGTGCGACCCATTAACGAAGGGACTGATAGTCAACAAGTTGTCCGGGATAATCGGCCTGTCGCCCAATCAGATAAACCATGAGTTAGCCAGGCTCACAGCGAGACTTGCCAGAGGCGACGGTTTTGCAGTGCAAAATCAGAAGGTGGTCAGCGTGGATTTGGGACAGGGCCTCTTTGCCCGGGCTCAGCGGGAGATATTGGAGGTATTGCTGAATGAACCGGGACTTTTTGAAAACGTAACAGGAAGAATTACGGCCGAGGCTTTCGATGTACCGACATTGCAGGAAATTGCCCAGGTACTGTTTGAGTCGTTGGGCAGGTCTGAGAAAGCGAAGTTGGTGGAACTGACAGGCAGGCTTGAATCCACAGAGGCCGGCGCCGCTATTGTTGAGTTAGCCCAGGCCGGCGCCGAAAAAGGCAATTTCAAAGAGCGGCTTGAGGAGGCATTGACCGTGGTTGCCGATCATATGGAAAATGTTGAGAAAGGTAAGATGATGCAAACTTTGAGTGATGACGACACAGAGTCTCTGCGTAAGCTCAGTGAAGTACTGCCCAGAACTAACAGACGTAATCCGGGGATGATGCCGGCATAGGCGGGCGGGCCGGGTGATTAAATAGTTGAACGAGATTTTTTTGGACTGTCATAGTGACAAAAAAGAAAAAGAAAAAGGCCGGGGGCACAAAAAGAAACGCAGTTAGCGCCTCGACAAAGACGACCCGGGCTAAAGGCCAAACGGCTGTTGCCGAGGTGAGTGAGGGGCAACTGCCTATCTCCGCCGACAAGCGCGCTATTCGTGACAGGCTGGCCGAAGGGATTATTAAGGAGCTCATCGAAAAGGGCAAGAAGAAGGGTTATCTGACATACGAGGAGATGAACGAGGACCTGCCCGATGAGGCGGTATCACCAAATCGCCTTGACAGTCTTCTGATGACGCTTGACGAACTCGGGGTGCAACTGCTTGACGAGGCTGAGTTGGCAAAACGCAAGGAGCAAGATTTCACCGAAAGCGATGCCCTTCCGGCGAAGGCAAAGGGCGCAGGAACCAAGGCGGATCGGCTTCTTGAGCGGGAACTTATCGAGGGAGAAGCCAAGCGGATCGATGACCCGGTGAGGATGTACCTGACGCAGATGGGCGAGATACCGCTGCTTACACGTGAGGAGGAAATAAATCTCGCACGCAAGATTGAGTTGACTCGTCTGGCGTTCAGAAGGAAGGTGCTCGAAAGCGACTATTGTTCCAGAAGCGCCGAAGAAATTCTCCAGCAGGTGCACGACGGAACGCTGCCGTTCGACAGAACGATGAAGATGAGTTCCACGGAGAACCTGGTCAGGGCGGTGGTGAAGAAACGTCTGCCTCAGAATCTCGGCACGGCAAACCAGTTGCTTGAGCGCAATGCGGCCATGTTTCGAAAGTTGCTGGATAACGGCAACATCGTCGAGGCAAGGAAAACTCTCAAGCAGATTCACCGCAACAGACGTAAGGTTACCACTTTGCTTGAGGAGTTGAGCCTGCGAACCGACAGGATTCAACAGATGATGAAGAAGCTGCAGGCCATCAGCAGGAAGATGCACCAGTTGGCCGAGACGATCGAGGCCGGGCCCAACAGGGACTATACACCCGAGGATATTGACGCGATGAAACAGGAAATTCGGGGTTTGCAGGACCTGGTCCTGGAGACGCCGAAGCAGCTTGACAAAAGGCTGCGCGCCATTGAAACCGTTCATGTCCAGTACGAAGAAGCCAAGCGCAATCTTTCAGGAGGGAATCTGCGGCTGGTGGTCTCTATCGCCAAGAAGTACCGCAACAGGGGTCTTAGCTTTCTCGATATTATCCAGGAAGGCAACACCGGCCTTATGCGCGCTGTGGATAAATACGAGTACCGCAGGGGCTATAAGTTCAGCACCTACGCAACATGGTGGATTAGGCAGGCTATTACGCGGGCGATTGCCGACCACGCACGCACGATTCGCATACCGGTACACATGATAGAGACGATGAGCAAGCTTCGACAGACCAGCAAGATGCTATTGCAGGATCTCGGTCGAGAGCCGACTGTTGAGGAAATTGCCAAGCAGGCCGAGATGAGTGTATCTGAGACACGCAGGGTCTTGAAGATATCCAAGCATCCTTTCAGTCTCGACAGGCCCATCGGCGAGAGCGAAGACAGCTACTTCGGTGACTTCATCGAAGATAATACAATTGATTCACCCGTGCAGTCGGCCACGCAGGAGATGCTCAAAGACAGGATTGAGCACGTGCTTAAGACGTTGACCTATCGCGAACGGGAGATTATCAAGCTGCGATACGGCATCGGCGACGGCTATACATATACACTTGAAGAGGTCGGCAGAATATTTAAGGTAACCCGCGAGCGTGTCCGGCAGGTCGAAGCCAAGGCCATTCGCAAATTGCAGCACCCGGTGCGCTCTCGAAAACTCGAAGGCTTCATGGACCAACAGGTAGTCAAATAGTGAATCCGCAATTTCGCAGCTATTTTTTCAGGGGTTTGTAGAATTGTGCTGGGCAGCGGCCGATGGTGTTTGTGAGGGTGCCCAAGTTTTCAATTTTGCACTCGATTTTATCACCGGGCTGTAAAAAATCTCCTGTTGCCATTGCGACCCCTTCGGGTGTGCCGGTGGCAATCACATCACCGGGCTCTAAGGTCATAAGAAAACTCAAAAACGATACTATATCGGCAACGGTGAATATCATCTGCGATGTGTTGGCGTTTTGCCGAACTCGCCCATTGACAGTAAGCCGAAGGTTGAGATTTTGAACATTGTCGATTTCATCTGCGGTTGTAAGATACGGCCCCAAAGGCAAAAAGCCATCGGACCACTTGCCGTTCAGCCAATCGAAGAATTCATCCCAGGGCCGCTCCTTTCGATTTTCCTTGAAAGTTACGCTGCGTGCCGAGATGTCATTGGCAATGCAATAACCGGCTACGTAATCAAGGGCCTCGGCTGGCGGTACGCACCTGGCGGCTTTTCCAATTATCACGGCTAATTCGACTTCATAATCTACCTGCTCGCTGAAGGTCGGCCAGCTGATTTCAGTATCGGGGCCGGTGATGACAGTTGCAGGCATCAGGAAAGGTCTGGGCACGGTGGTACTTCGCGGCGATTCACTTAGCCCTAACTTCAGGCCTCCTTCTATAATATGTTTTTCGTAGTTGCCCGCTAAGCCGATGACCTTGCCCGGCCGAGGTATTGGCGCAAGAAGCTTTACTTCGTCGATTTGAAGAAATTCCCCGGCCGAATCCGCAAGGCCGGCGATTGCAGCCATCGCTGAATCACCCCATGCGAGTATTTCCTCGATGCTGCGAGGCGCCTCTTTACCTTTGCCGGCCGAGGGAATGTCTATAACACCCTTTTCGGTGATTATCCCGCAGGATATTTGGCCCTTGTGTAAATATGTTGCTAACTTCATGTGTGGCCTTTATACTTGTGTTGATTTTAATGAACAAATGTTAGCAAAAATGACTTGAAATTACCAACGGATAAGTATTTAATAGTTCGTAGTTCGTAGTTTATGGCTGGGGGACACAAAGCGGGCAGAAAGGATACTGCGATGAGCTTAAAGGAGTTGTGGACAAAGATCGATACCTGGTGGACCAGTCGCGACAATCACCGTGTTGATTCTTACGTAGCAGTTGACCAGGAGGGTTTAATCCGTGATGACGCCGCCGTGGTTACTGCGCAGGCCGATGAAAAACGACCCAGGCCGGGCGGAATCGAGATTGTCAAAAAAAGCGGTGGGCTCGACAAGAAAGAAAACGCCGAAATGTTAGGCAAGGCCTTCGAAAGCCTGATTAACCAGTTGAGCGGTATAAACGAGCACCTGGACAGGCAGATCGCCCAGCATGAAAAACTCATGCATCGGATTGATGAGCTGCCGCAGCTTCTGGAAAATATCCCTGATGCGGTACAGAACCAGAAGCAATTAGTCGATGGTCTGATTGAACAATTACAGGGCAAGGCCCTTAAGGAGCAGCAGTTTGTGGATATCGTTGGCAAGATTCCCGCCGAGAGCGCCAAGCAGACTCATGCCCTTGTCGATATGAATCAGAAACTTTCCGTCTCTGCCGATATCGATGCGCAGATAAATGAAAACCTCAACAAGTTCAACCAGACCCTTGGCAAGCTGGATACCGACACCGTCAGCCAGACCGACAGTATCATGCAAATGAGCAAGACCTTCGCTGCCAGCGACAGGCATTTAAAATACGTCATGAGCCGACAGAACAAGCGCTTCATGTGGGTCTTTTCTATCGCAATCGGCATTTGCACCTTCGCCATCATCGCCCTGGCCGTCATCATTCTGATGGTCTTGAACAAGTAAGGGTGAACAGGAGAGATATTTTTAAATTTTTTTCTTGACGATGTTTGGGGTGTGTGTTAAAAGTTAAACGTTAGCTCTTTTTGAAAGTTCATAGCCGACGACAGGTCCAAAAATCATTCGATTTTCGGATAATCAAATGGGAACGCGGTTAAAATCCGCGACGGTCGCGCCGCTGTAAGCGTCCGATGCCGCTGGTCTTACATTGTAACCAGCCGCAAAACCAACAGACACAATGCCACTGTCCGGCGATAGTCTTAAGCAATGCCAAAAAAGAGATTATTGCCGGGTGGGAAGGCGTCTCGAGGTGGATGCAAGTCAGAAAACCTGCCTGTTGAGCGTGCATACTCGTAGTGTTCTCGCGATTTGGGACAGCGGTATAGCAAGGGTCTGTTCTGCCACAAACAGCAGCAAGCAGGCTTTTGAATTACAGCAGGCAAATATAAGCCGTCGTTTCCTTCGCGGGAACGGCGGTTTTTTTTATTGCTTGCGCCCTCGCGACAAGGGCCAAAGAAAATGCAGGAAGGAGACAACCAAATGAAAAACCTCAGAAGCTAACAGTCAATTGTTATGAAAACTTGAAACTGAACAGACTTATTTTCACAATTTTTTAGAAGGAAGGAGTGAAAGGATGAAACCAGGAAATTTGATTTCTTTAATTATTGTTTTGACCGTCTGCGCCGCTGCGCCAGGTGAAATTTACACCGGCGACATTGAATACACAGCCGGCACGGGCACCAACGAGGCAACGATAGCTATCGACTTTGATTTCGATAACAGTTTCTTATTCAGCTTCAAATGGGACGACGACGCGACCGGCTGGGACGCCCTGTCTGCACTTAACGCCGGTGCGCTCGATGTATTCGCAACAGACTACGGCGAATGGGGTATGCTCGTCGATGATTTCGACTATCCAGACGGCACCGAATACGACTACGGTGAAGATGTTAATACCGGGTGGGGCTACTACAACAGCACTGACAACCAGATATGGTCGTTGAGTTCTACCGGCGTTTCGTTTCGTTCTTTAAGCGACGGCGACTGGGATAGCTGGGTCTGGACAAACTTTGACGATAGCTGGCTGGCGATTCGCTCGCCCGGCGCCCAGCCAATCCCGGAGCCTGCGACAATGCTGCTGTTTGCCGTCGCCGGATTACTGCTTCGTAAACGAAGAGGATAAATTGTTACTTGTAAGTTAAGCATGAGACTATGCCGAACGTAAGAATACAGATAGCTCTTTTCGTGGCCTGTTGCTCTCTTGCAACGACGGCCTTTGCGGCTGATTTCGACCCAAATGATTTTGCAATTGAGGTCGTCAGCTACGATGACGGCGGTGTGAGTTCTCACAAAGACCCTTGTACAGCGCTGGGCAGGCCTTCTGTGGAGGTGGACTACTTCGGCGCTGATCGGCCCGTTGTGCCGGTGTACGCGGCATGGGGACAGGACCAGGTGGTTAAAGTTGGCTTCGGAGGACACCTTGTGCTCAAATTCAGTCACAAGGTCGGTGATGATGAGAATAATCCATATGGAGTGGACTTTATCGTCTTCGGCAACGCATTTCAAAGAATCGGCGGCGGTGTAAGCTGGGAATATCAGGATCCGTCTTCGGTTACGATTACTTCGGATGATGTGTATGCTGAGCCTGGTCTGGTTTCCGTGAGCCAGGATGGCCAAACGTGGTACGCATACGATGATCCGAACCTGCCAAAAGCGGACACCTTTGCGCCGACATTGGGCAGAACATATGATCCCAACAACGCAGTTGACGCCTATCCCGGCTGGGATAATCAATGGTGGGCCGATGTTACAAATCCTACTATCCCGCTGGATCCGAATCTGACGGCGGCGGATTTCGTCGGCAAGACGATCGCGGAAGTTTGCGAGATTTACGGCCAATCAGCGGGGGGCACCGGCTTTGACTTGCAGGATTTAGCGCCGCAGGATTTTGCAGCGCTGAGTGTCGATGAACAAACAGGACGCAAGTGGATTCAATATGTTAAGGTCGAATATACCGAAAGTATCCTGTATGAAACCGAGATTGATGCCGTCGCCGATGTGAGTTGCTGCGGCGATTACAGACACCCCTACCTCGGCGGCGACTTCAATCTTGATTGCAGGGTTAATTTCCTCGACTTTGCGATGCTGGCTTCGAGGTGGGTAGATGAAGATGGGCTTGGCGCCCTTGCCGCAAACTGGCTGATGTGCAATTGGGGATGTGAGTAAAGGTATGCGACACAAAGGGTTCACATTGATAGAGCTGCTCGTTGTGCTGGCTGTCATCGCCTTGCTCATGGGTATCTTAATGCCTTCGTTTGTGGCCGCCCGGCAGATTGGCAGAAGGCTCGTGTGCCTGAGCAATCTGCGACAGATGGTGATAGCAGCCAACAACTATCTGGCCGATAATAATGAATATTATCCTTTGGCCAGCTTCGTTGACAAATCGCAGGCTGCCGACGGCGTCCAGCACAACTACGAATGGGACTTTTTCAAGGTTTACGAGTTCGGCCAAATGACCGAATGTAAGCCCGGCGCTCTTTGGCAGACCGATTCGATCTTGAAGATTCAGCAGTGCCCGGCGTTTAAGGGTAGCGCCAACTCACCCGGCGACCCGTTCACTGGATACAATTATAATGTCAGCTTTATCGGCGGCATCTTAGAGCGGGCCGAAGACGGTACGTTGACGGGCACAAATTCAACAAGAGCGCTTGATGTAAAAAAACCCGCGAGGTGCGTGATTTTTGGTGACGGCGAATATGAAGATGGCGCAAATAAGTTTATGCGCTCCCCCTGGCTCGGCAAACTGGAGACGCAAGACGATTTGAAGTTGAAACCTTACGGCACGCAGGGCTTTCGCCACCTGCGAAAAACCAACGTTGCTTACTGCGACGGCCGGGCCGAAACCCTCGCCGACAGATACACCGAAACGCATGAAGAACTAATCGACCTGATCGCCGAAGAGACCGGTTTCCTCTCCGCCGACAACAGTGCTTATGATTTCAAATAAGCCGATGTTAATTTTTGCCCATGCCTCTCCGCCCGTCGCAAATGGCGCAAGAAGAAAGGCTGACGTCTTTCGACACCAGCCTTGTTGAGGCATAAAACAAAATCATAAAATATCTAACGTTATGAATCTGCCTCAACTCTTCAACTCACCCTATCATAATAAGAAGAAAAAGAGCGATTCACTAACGTTATTATACCGCACATCTCCACCTTTGCAAGCTTTTTTTTCCAAAAATTTGCATTTTTTTTAACTTTTTTCACTAATTTACCTATTTCCTGCCCCCCAACCTCCACTTTTGGCCCATAATCCCGCTCCCAGCCGCAAAAACAGCCATACTTGCCCAGGCAAGCGGCACAATCCAGCCATTATTCCTCACCCAAAAGGCCTTTTGAGTGGATTACTCAACCTTCTTTTACAATGGATTTGGCGATAAATACAAGCTGTTTGGCCACGCTTTTGCAAATGTGGGCAAATGAGAATCGTATCGGAATCTGCTGGGCCGGCTCAAAATCTGTGCACACAAAATCCGCGTAACCATCGCCCACAACATCTATCCGGCTCATGTCCGAACAGCCGAACCCGATTTGTCTTGCCGTCCGGATTATCGGCAGGTCATCACTCTTAAAGCCGACCGCCTCGCAACATACCATCTCACACGCAACAGGGTCGATTCCGCCAATGAGCAAACCTAACGGTCTGGCTCGGCCCCGTATTGGCCCCGGCCCTTCCATGGCGCACACTCCGTCGATTATGGTCAGCGCAGGCGCTAAGAGTTTGTATATCTCTATCAGCAGTCGGCAAAAATCTTCGCAGGACCCGCCCTTAGCGAAATGCCAGAAGGGCTTTTCTTTACCGCAGACACACCCAAACATATTTTTAACTGCGAAGGTGGCGCCTAATTGCTGATGTGCCTTGAGCTTCGGCAGGTTTATTATTCTGTCGGCTTCCAAAGCAACTGTGCTTATGCCGACGCTGCTGCCGGCTATCCTGCACCTCCTCGGCCGGTTGAGTTGCTTTACCGGCACGTCCAATTTTCTCAAAGGCTCATCTAATCCGAGGACCTTTGTACATGCAAAGATATTCTTCCAGGCTGGTGAATCGGCGATAAAGGGTTTGGCGCCGAAGTCTTTAACGATCTGCGCAACGGCCAGAATCACAGCCGGGTCCGTTTGTACCGCTTCACTTTGGGGCCTGGGGGCAATAAAGTTCGGCTTGAGCAGCACGCTGTCGCCTCTGCTTATAAACTTATCGAGACCGCCAAGCAGTGAAAACTGCGCCTCGATTGCTTGTGTGATTTCACAGGGGCGGTAATTGATGCATCGAGTTACAGCGACCTGTGCCTTTGCCATATTTGTTGCCTGCGATTGGTTCAATCACCCACCCTCGTGCAGGCAATCAGAAACAGCCGAATAAGTGGCACGTCCTTTCGCAGTGTATAAGCCGGTTTGGCCGGGTCTTCTTCGGCCCTTTCGTCTTGTCTCGGTATGGGGAAGGCAAAATCCCCGCGTGATGTGAAAAACAAATTACCTAAGGTTATATCGCTCTGCTTGTATTGATTCGGGCCGAGAAGGACAAAGTCCCCGCTGCTCATCGTCAGTTCAAAGCCTGCAAAGTCGAAAACCGTTTCATTGACACCTTCCCTCCCTAACAGCCGTGCGATAGTATTGCCCGCAGGAAGTTTGAACACAGGCTGAATCTGGACTTGGGCCGCACCGCGAAGTTTCGCAATGGGCTTGGCCTTTATGCGCCACCCAAGATAGCCGTTCCCCAGGCTCACTCCCACCAATTTGCCCTCGCCGGTCGTGAAGAAAACCGTTTGCTCGCCTGCCAAAGTATTAAAAATAACATCGTCACCCTTATCATCGAAAACTATCAGACGGCTGGTTCCTGCATTTCTCGCCCTTATCTGAGTCAATCTGGCGGCAATTTCATCCCACATTTCATCTCGTCCGAATCCCGCCCCGAAGCCGTTGGCTTTGAAGGCATTGTAGTCTGCAAAATGCAGGGGACTTCTTATCAATCCCAAAAGCAGCTCTTTCGGTAATGGTGCGTTCTCTGCGGGCACCTCGAAGGTGTGAACCTGAAAAGTTATCTGCGATGGTAGTTCCATCGCCGTCGCAGGTGCAAGGTCGCCAAGCTTTATACCCTCTATAGTCGGCCCCGCCGGCCCACGTGTGCGCTCTTGACCGCATCCGCCCGCCCAGCCAACCACACCTGCTAAAAGAATATACAAAATCAACCGACTCATAATACCGGATAATGTAGCCCTCCCACCCGATTATGTCAACCGACGACCTCACGCCTCCTGTTTGTCACCCCGGACTTGCCTGCCCTGAACAAGGTTGAAGGGATCCGGGGTCCAGTCCGTCATTCTGAGTCCCGGCGCGCCGGGAAAGAATCTCAACCAACGAGATGCGATTCACGAGATACCAGATACTCCCGATTTAGCGCGCAAAAGAACCGCCAAAAAGCGTGTCGTCCGATTACACGTTGAGTTTCGGCGACTCACAGAACTCCAGCGCCACCGCCCGTGTCAGTGAACGGGATTCGTCCAGCGTCCCCGAGTGCTGCCTGTCAACCCTGACGACCCTGGCGTAGCTGGAAAACCTGCCGCCGTACTCTAACAGGCCTTCGGTAGGTGGAACCGACATATCGACACTCACTAATTCGCCGTCTTCCAAGCGACAATCGCCGAATTCGGCCAACAACCCGCCCGGGCTTACATTAATGGTACTACCTGCAAAGACCGTACCGCCGAGCTGGCCGACCTTCTGGCACAGCACAGTCAGCCTGAGCGGCAAGCGTTGATGTCTTCTTCTGTCCTTATCTTCTGCCATAAGCATCCCTGCCTAAATATAAGATGGTTTAGAATATCCTCTATCCTACCTGAACAAAAGTTATTAGCAAGCCCCATACCAAAACAACCTGCGGCAAAATGCCTCAAAATTAACACTCCCAAGCCCTTGCAGATAATCATGTTAGGTGGGCCTTTTTTGGCTCAGGTATAATATCTCACTACCGCAGCCCTCAAGAATGTTGACAAATAGCAACGTTGAGATAAATACGCGCACTTTTTTCACAAAATCATTCACAATGATGCCGTTTTACCACCACATTGGGGCTATCTATTTATCGGACGGACAAAGTCTTACATTCTTTTAAGTGGCTCCGGTTTTATTCCGAAAAGGAAACAGAAGTGTTGTTTTTTTGCAACACAGGCACTTGACACAACCTGGCGAACGAGTTTAAATGACTGCAAATGAGCACACAAAATCAGAAACAACCTGGAAAATCGACGAAAGCCGGGCATAAGAGGCAGCAACGCTCCGTCGCCACCAAGTCCGGTTCGACCAACTTAGCTGGCTCCATAATCGAATCGCTGAGTGCCGGAGTCGTAGCTTGCGACCGAACCTTGAGGATAGTCCGGGCAAACAGCCAGGCCGCTGCGCTCATCGACCTCGGAGAGTATATCGACCGCTCCCTTGCCGCCGGCACCGATGCCAAAGTCTGGGGCAACTGGACGAAGCTGCTCAAATCGACCATCACGACAGGCCGCAACGGTGATTTCAGAGCGGTAAGGTACAATTTTGACGGGCGAAAGAAGCTTTTGCACATTGTCTGCACACCGCTGAGGGGAGCATCGACCCAACAGGTCAGCGGCGCAGTGGTAGTCATCGAGGATGTGACCGCTCAAGCTGATGTCGAAGGTCAACTCGCCCAGGCCGAGCGTTTTGCAGCCGTCGGCAAGGTCGCCAGCAAAGTAGCCCATGAGCTAAACAATCCAATGGATGGGATACTGAGGTATCTTAACCTTGCTATACGCGTTATTGCCAGGGGTGACCTCGACAAGGCCACCCAATACCTCCATCAGTGTCGTGCGGGCCTGGGGCGCATGGTGCAGATTATCAGTGAACTGCTCGAATTTTCCCGCAGCACGTGTCCGGCCTTTGAGTCTGCCCCCCTCGACCAGATTGTACAAGAGGCAGTCAAGGCCATGGAATCCCAGGCCAAGGGCATAGACATTAAAGTCAATCGGGAATTTAGCGGGGATATGCCGCGGTTCAGAAGCTCGAACCTGTTCCAGGTGTTCAGCAATTTGATTAAGAACGCCGCTGATGCTATGGAGGGTGCAGGCGAACTGCAAATTGCAATATCCGATACCGACAACGTGTTGACGGTAGAGTTTCGTGATACGGGTCCCGGCTTTAAGCCCGAAAATGCCGAGGCGATATTTGAGCCTTTCTTTACAACCAAAAGCCGCGGCCGGGGCACAGGGTTGGGCTTAGGGCTGGCAATTTGCAAAGACATTGTCGAGAAGTATAACGGCCGAATCACCGCCCGGAACGCCCCTGCCGGTGGCAGCATATTTACCGTTCATCTGCCGCTGTCACAGGAAGAGCCGCGAACATAATTAGGGAAACATTATGGCAAAAGCGAATATCCTTGTTGTTGACGATGATCGGATAATACTTGACTCGTTATGCGAGTTTCTCAGCCTTGAAGGCTACGCTGCTACCGCAGCCGAGTCATTCAAAGAAGCCACCGCCGCACTGCAAACACAGGCTTTTGCCCTCGTTATCGCGGATGTGAATATTCCCGACGGCGATGGCTTTGAATTGCTCTCGGTTGTAAAAAAGAACTACCCCCAAACGGTCGTGATCATCATCACCGGCTATGGCACCATTGAAAGCGCCGTCGAGGCCATCAAGATGGGTGCTTATGACTATCTCACCAAGCCCATCGTTGACGATGATTTGCTCATAGGAGTGGAGCGCGCGCTCAGGCAGCAGGCACTTCTTACCGAGAACCGCCGGCTCCGGGGCCAGCTCGAACGCAAATACACCCTGGACAACATCATCAGCCAGAACTACAAAATGGCCCGAATTTTCGACCTTGTAGAATCAGTGGCAGACACCAAGACAACGATACTCATGACCGGAGCTTCCGGCACCGGAAAGAGCATGTTGGCAAGGGCCATTCACTACCATTCATCCCGAAGGGACAAGCCCTTTGTTGAGGTCAGTTGCGGGGCGCTGCCGGAGACATTGCTCGATAGTGAGTTGTTCGGCCACGTAAGAGGTGCCTTCACCGGAGCCGTAAGGGACAAAGACGGCAAATTCTTAGCTGCCGATGCCGGCACCATCTTTCTTGATGAGATTTCAGTCGCATCGCCTGCCATGCAGGTAAAGCTGTTGCGCGTCCTGCAGGACCGGCAGTTTGAAGCCGTGGGCAGCAATAAGACTATCACCGTTGACACCCGCGTTGTCCTGGCGTCGAACAGCGACCTTGCCGAAGAGGTAAAGGCCGGCAGGTTCAGAGAGGACCTTTACTATCGAATAAATGTCGTGAATATCCATCTGCCTCCGTTAGCCGACAAAATCGGCGACATACCGCTGCTTGCCGAGCATTTTCTTCGCCGGTTCTGCCAGACCCACGATAAGGACAAACGCGAGATAGAACCGGAGGCAATGGAGTGCCTGCAGCGCTACCCGTGGCCCGGCAATGTGCGTGAGCTGGAAAACGTTATGGAAAGGGCGGTGCTGCTGAGCAAAGGGACGCGCATCGGCACAGATGACTTGCCGCAGACATTGGTAATGCAAAGCCGTGTTGCATCTTCGCAGGGTCATGCGCAGATGGGTTTGAAGGAGGCCTTGGCTGAGCCGGAAAAAGCCGCTATCAGGACGGCGCTGGAGGCGAACAACTGGAACAGGCAAAATACCGCCAAGGCACTTCAGATCAATCGGACCACGCTGTATAAGAAGATGAAACGCTACGGCCTGGAAGATGAAGCCGCAAGATTAGGATTGTAAAAGATTACTGCCCCATCGGCGAGGATTAGGCCTTATCGGAAATCTCAATCGCAGGGGCCTCTTTTTCATGTTTGAGCAGAGCCTCGA
>SDBT01007506.1_pt1 | contig 17930 bp, 38 predicted proteins | sample 2277101 | NCBI WGS metagenome assembly SDBT01 (sample SAMN10404973, study PRJNA504765) | marine sediment metagenome | isolation source: marine sediment core GS10_PC15, 103 cmbsf | place: Arctic Ocean: Southern Knipovich Ridge | collected 2010 | reverse complement strand
CCTTTATCCTATACTCATCCTTCGGAACGTCGCCGCAAACCCAGACCTGATAGAGCATGAGCAATCCCCCAGCTAGACCATGAACTGGTCTACTTATATCGTCGCCCTTACACATGTCACGCCACGTATCGGGGTGCATAACCACACATAGCCGTGGACTATCCGGTAGCGCTGCCAGTGCAGCGCCCAGCTCGTCAAGCGTTGTCATCGCTCTTACCTCCATCACAGCCACAACTAACAGGGTCGGGGCACACCACAGGGCTGGCGGCCATGTACACCTCATCCCCTTCATCCACCTTTGGTTTACCGCTTACTCCAAACACTCGCCGCATCCTCCTCGCGGTACTGGCAAGGGCCGCATCAGAGAAACCATAGTTTGTCTCCGTCTCCCTAGCATGACGCCTCGCCTTCCACTTGTACCACCAAGAAGCAACAGCCATGCCGATATCTATTACCGCATGGGCCCAACAGAACCCGACCAACCAGTATTGCTCAATGTCATACATGATTGCAGCCAAAACACAAAACACCATAATCCAACTGCCGGCTCGCTCATCCATCGCCTCGCTCCTCTTGGAATGTATCTAGCTTCTTAAGCAATTGCTTTGCAGCTCGGCTGACAACAGTATCATCTTTATCGTATTCACCATGGTCAACCTCGGTATGGCCACGGTGATACTCATCATCCGGTTCCCTCTCCTCCTCCTCCTCCTCCTCCTCTTGCTCCTCCTTCATCTGTCGCTTAAGGTCAGATATGTAATCCTCGGCCACGGCTCGCAAACGCACAACCTCTTCTCTCAGGTCAAACACCTCTTCGGCCAGCAGGTAGATACGTCTCGCGTCCTCAATCCATCCCTTCACTGTCCCTAGCTTCTTCATCATTCACTCCTTGGCTTTCAAGGCATCGTCTGACCCTGTCACCTTAACAAACGACTGACCCTTGCGTACATAGATATTGTAGTCTTCCCCTATGAGAAGCGGCATTCCTTTCTTTACCGCATCCTCCCAATGTGACCAGAAGTACTCCACAAGGCCCTCTCGCTGCTCTTTGGTAGCGTTTAATAAACCCTTAACTTGAATAATCGCAATAGGCACACCATCACCGTCTGTCACTTCACCCATATCCTGTGTATGCCCACACTTCCTACACATCTTCATCGTTCACTCCTGTTAAAATCGTGGTCTTTACGCGCCCCATGTCGTCTATTTCCGGTAATACGCCCAAATCATAAGTGGTCAAAACAACCCTAACTGTCTTACCAAGAATATGGGTACGCTCTATACCCACTACATCTTTAGCAACAGTGTCAACTAGCACCTTGACAGGCGTATCAGGGTCTACCAGACCCAGCTGTAGCATCAGTTCCCTAGCGTTCATCAATCACCTCTACGCGAACCTTGGCACGATTGCTGTAACGCAGGTTTCGCATCTCTCTAGTCCAATCCATGACATCGTCTACACAGAGACACCAACTGATTCGGTCACAACCAAAGACAGGGCACTGCCAACACGGCGAAATCACCTTGGTTTCACAGCTCGTTAGAAACTCAGGTACAGCCAAGGCTATACCGGGCACCATGCGCTCGTCATGGTCCAAGCACTCTCGATTACAAACTACAGCCATCTATCTCCTCCTATCCGGCGAATCTCCCCAGGCGATAAGCAATGCACACACCACAACCACACCGATGAACCCCATCACAGCCCCTACGAAGATCAAACCGTTAACTAGCATTATTGGTGTCCTTCGGAGCAGTCATTCACCGTCTCTCATATAGCACAATAGATTAACAAGGCCACTTTGCAGCCTATCCTTACCATTCATTCCATCAGGACAAGGACAGTAGCTAAGGGCCTCTTCTATCAGTTCAGGGCTAACGTCGTCGTCTGCGGACTGCATTAACCATTGACGCGCCGTAATCCGATTAGACTTTATCCCTATAGCCTCAACAAGCAAAAGAGCGACTTCGCTGAGTCTCTCACGGGCAGGGTCGACCCTGGGTAGGGGTAGCGGCTTGCGCGACGCCATATAGTGACAACACGTAGGACAAGCGCTCATTTCTCCCCTCCTAACGTCTCAGGGTCTATTCCGTGGCGTTTTAACATGGCACCAAACCAGTGATTAGGGTCGCTCGAATCTAGATAACTATTTTTATACCAGGCCAATGCCTCGACCAACGCCGCCCGGTAACTGTTACGTTGACCCATACACGTAGCCAACCCCTCTCTAAGGTTGTCTCGCTCGGACTCCAGCTCAATCTTGATCCTAAGCAAGGCTCGACAATCTAAACACCTTTCCGACATAACAACCTCCTAAACAGCCGATATTGCCTAGCCAGCTTATAGCGATACCACTTCGTAGGCGTCTTGGGGCCCGTATTATAGTGTCCCCACCTAGCTAACCAACGCGGTACCCCTCGCCCTATCCAGTGTCCCCTAGGGTGCCTCTTACGGCACCCCTTGATATGCTCGGTGACCTCATGAGCAAAAATCCAGGTACCTAAGATGATGTTGCCAAGCTCAGACGCTCTCAGGCGGCCGCTGTTGCATTTTTGTCTTCTAACCATAGTCGGGCACCCGGACTGAGTGAAAGACCTCTTGCACAGCCTGAGAAGCGTCCTCCGAGCCCGTCTGACAGGAGAGTCGCCTACATGAAGCTGCCATACACCAATTGACCGCAGTTTATACTGTCTGTTTATCGGGCCGCGCAGTCTCTGTCTAAAGTCCGACTCCACACTAGCTACGGCCAGCATAGCCAATCTGGACAGCTTCCACCGCTTAGACTCACGCGCTATCGCCCTAGACAGCTGTTTAGCTACTACCCTGCGCCGTCGCATAGACCCATAGCTGTATTTGACTATCGCTTTTTCCATAGCTTGCCTAGAAGGGCTGCACGTCGGGTTTGACCCTGGAAAAACCGACACTACTAACCCCATAAAAATCACTGTCATTGTCCGATGACCTCCTATTAAGATAGCCTATATTGCTCTCTAAATGATTCAAGCTGACGGTATCGTAAAGATAGAGCCAAGCACGAAATAGTGCTTTCAGACTGAAGCCATTCATGGTTATGAAATATTTACCCCTGCTGATACCCTCGATGCAGTAATTGAGACCCTTGTTGTCGTCGGATTGACTCCAAACGCCAACGCCCGGCCATGTGCTGGGGAAATACTGACTAGCACTATCCTTGTTTCGGTCTTCGTCTAGCGCTTCGATTGCTAGGGAACCAGGCGCCGCGGATACCTTATTTTCGGAAATCTCGGGAGTCTTGCTCGCTATATTCCCCTTAATCCGTATCTGCTCCGCATTCCACGCCCCGACCAATTCCTTGTAATGCCAGCCCCTGACAAACGCCTTGCAATCGTTGCAACCACAAGTAGGGTCACCTGCGACATTGTACAGCCTCTCATCTAACCACAGGTTACCGGCTGCACACGTCGCGCATGGCAACATTTTATCGAGGTAGTAGGCCCATAGATTCTGGTTGTTTACTGGAACTCCCGGCCCCGGCTCAATAAGCCCTAACCCCACCATCCGGTCATGCTCAAACCGTTCACAACATCCGTCAAGCCTCTTCTGCCTACAGTTCACACACCGTATAGGCTCAAGAATCTCAAGGGTCAAACCATTTCTATGCCTTTCGCGTAATTCCCTTACCGGCATATTGAATCTGATATGCGCAGACGCTATCCGCTCTCTATCAAGACCGGTCTCCTTGGCCATATTGGCTACGTCTTTGTCTCCCTGAAACGCTAACGATATCTTTATCTTTTTCCAGAACTCACTCATCTTTCACTCCTTTAGAGTACCCCGTATTCCTTGACTCTCCCAATCGTCCACAAGGCTATCAGCCCCGCCTCCGCTACGTGCTCGTCTTTGTTGAATAAGCCAAATTCGTTCCAAAATGCCTCAATAGCCCACGTCGAATACTCTTCGGCCTTGACTATCTTGTGGCCCCCGTAAACCCCTTGACGCCATTTGTTAGGGTGAATTGGCTCGCCCCAGACATGCCAACCGCACAACTGGGCTACGCTCTTCCAGCCCCCAGCATGACTAGCTACCTTAAGGGCATCCACAGCGTGGGCCCGTCGATTTTGACCGTAGCCAGCCGCACCCGGAATAAACTGGGCCTCTACCGCGAGAATAACGGTGCAACCGTCGTCGTCTGCTATTCGGTTCGCCTCTAGACACACTTCGAAAACGTCTGAACCATTCGTAGGTGCGTCTTTTGCACCTAAGCCCCATTTCCCCCTTACCCCACCAGAAAAGTCCAGCAGTACCGCTCCTGAGCGATTCCCGGGGTCGACTCCGAGTATGTATAGATTACGGCTCATTTGATATTTGTTTAGCCATCGCAAGAACCAATTTACTTGTTAGTCTAGATTTTTCCTTTTGAACCGCGCCCTCAGACCTGCCTACTACCATTTCGCAATGCGCCAGCAGATTGAGAGCCACAATCAAAAGTTCTAGTTCCCTTATCTCGAGAGCAATCGTTCTTGTCTTCATCGGTATCCCTCCCTTTACAGAATTCCCAGAATGCACGCGCCGTGTAGCATCATAGCCAATGCAGCTAGCTCAAAGTTTTCCTCATTAGAGCAATGGTTGTCGATGCAGTCAACCATAGATACCTTGCCCCACATCCGTATAGAAATCGTCCCTCCACAGGTTGCGCAAACCGGTATCCACCCGTAGTCCCCAGGGTAAATTTCAGTTTCTAGAATCACCTCAACACTCACAAGATTAGCCCTACTCATCGGTATTTTTCCAGCTCTTTAAGGGCATCCTTGGCGATAGACTCCCAGGAGTCATAACCGTAACCGAGGCTACGAAAGTGTATCACCATTTCGTCTGGGGAAGGTTCCTGATTCATGACTCGCTTCTCGCTACTGGACTTATTCCTAAGCCTATCCGCTCTTCGGACGAGCAAGTCAATCTCAAGTTGGTTAGACCGGTCCATCGAATTCTCCGTCTATCATGGACCCAAGGTCTAGCTGCCTTAGCCGTACCACTTCTTTTTTGCACTGTAGAACCATTTTACGCAGAGCTGCTACCGTTTCGTGCATAGCAGCAAAGCAAACAGCGCTCTCCATGGTACGAAACTGAGCCAAGGGCGGTCCGCCTACCTTGTGGCGTACCTCAAATTGGAATAACCGGCCTTGGTCCTTGACATACACCTTGCGCTCGCACTCAGGTATCGATTTGCGCAGCCGTTCAACGTCACTCCAGCTCTTTATTTTCGGAAATGGTATTTTAAGCGCCATGGCCTAATCCACAAACTCAACTTGATAACCGGCTTCCAGAAACAATTCCTTTAATACTTCCTCTCTGTTTGACTCGACTTGGTAAGAATCATTAGTGCTCACAATATCGCGCCAGTCAATGTCACTAAATTCCGATTGTTCCACTGTCAGACCGTCTTCGGCAAGCATATCCGGTAACTGCACATAGAATAGTTTTTTGTCCTGTATACCGAGTTCCTTAGCCAGGAAACCGAGGCAGCACATGTGACCGTTGCTTTTCAGAAGACAGGAACCATGGGGCCTGCCCCTTATCCATTTTTTTCTTTCGACAGTAAATTTCATGCTCACTTACCCCTTGGTTTGAGTCTTGCAGGGTCTATCTTGTGTCGTCTGAACCACGCATCAACAGGAGCGTAATGCTGCAACTCAAACATGGCCCGCTTGAAAATACCAGACTCAACGGCTAGCCTCCTGGAGTGTTCCTGCCATTCCCCAGCCGGACACCGAATCACCTTGCCCCCGTACCTGGTAGCGTTAGAAGGCTTAAAGGATACTTTGTGGTCTGTACAAAAGGAGCCCTTTGCGGAAATACGACAGGTCCATTCATCGAATACCTTGGTGTTATTATCACTCATGGCCTAATCCACAAACTCAACCTGATAACCCTTTTCGGAAAACAACCTTGTAAGGCTTTTCTCCCTTTCGGTCTCAAGGATGAGGTCGTTATCATTTGTGACTACGATTTCATGCCAGCTGGTAGATTCTACAAATCTCTCCTGATCATATGACTCAGAATAATACTCAATGCTGCTTGGTACCGAAAACCCCTCTATATGCTCTGCCTTAAAACCTAGCCTCCTTGCCAAGAATCCCAGGCAACACATTTCCCCATCGCTGGGTCGCAGCAAACAGCTCCCCTCACCATAATGAAAACGCTCGCCATTTTCATCTATTTCAGCCGGTTGGCCCCGATACCAATTAGACCGCTTAACCGTAAACTTGATTAGCTCACTCATTTCGCTCCTCCTCATTTCCGGAAATAAACCATGGCACTCCTACTCATCCTTGATGATTGTAAACAGTCTATAAGACAAGTTGAGAAGCTGCCGCACTGCAATGTCAAGGTTTTTGTCTTCTAGGTAAGCCCTGGTATCAGATTGGCCCAAGGCCTTATCTAGGTCATGACCAAATACCAACAAACTACGCTTCAGTTCTGTCATCATTTTCATGTAACTCCTTGTTTTTCTTAGCCTTTTCCCTGTCTCTCTGTCGCCTGGCTCGCCTCTTAGCTACTGTCAATTTCTTACACAACTTGCAACCCTTGGCCCTACCGGGATGCAAGGGCCTGATGGTTTGACCGTACACCTTCTCAGCGTCTACCGGCGGAGTATGGGCTACCGCCACGTTCTTACCCATGGGTTTCACCAGCCCTAGGCATGTTCACCTAGGGGTATGCCCACCTTGGCCATAAGACGGCGTAGAGCAAACCTCTGTTCATCCGGACTAGGCATATCTACGGGTTTGTCTTCGATATAGGGCGATAGTCCAGCAGCTGGTCGCTCGGGCTTGGGCGGGTTGATTGACGCATTGATTACATAATTAGTGTAATTTTCCAGTTTGAGCATAACTTCTATGCGAGGCGTCCCCATCCATTCCAAAGCCCATTTCACCACAGAGACAATGTCAGGGGGTGTAGCTCCCTTTTTGAGTAGTTTGCTTACCAACCCCTTGGTTCGCTTTAAAAGTGGACTGGGGGTGTGCGCGTGGCCCAGCAAGGGCATGATTAGAGCTGCAGTTGAGTCTGTTTTGTACTTGAGCCACTTCAACACATGGTTATCTAGCTGCTCGGCGCCGCGCCGTTTCCGGTCCGGCCGAGCGGAGCGCCCCTGTATATATATATTCTTCTTCTTTTTAGATATAGGAAGACTACTAGTAATACCTACTCTGGGTAGGGTATGTGATTTAGTATGTAAGGAGAAGTATGGAAAAGTGGTAGATGTATGCTGCTTACATGTAGGTGGCTTACATGTAGGCGACTTACACGTGGGATAGTGTGAGTGTATGTAGGTTTTAAGCGCGTCTCTTACAAGCCAGGCCAACGGTCTATTTTCGGAAATCTTTTGTGATTGTAGCCAACGGTATTGTTTGGTTGTGACCTGAATCGTAAGAATTGGCATATAGACCTCCTAGTCTACAAAGTTTAACGTGATACCTTCCGTACCGAACAAGCGGATTAGGGCTTCTTCCTTATCCTCATCAGTCGAAATAGTAGAGTCGTTAAGGTTTGCGGCCATGTCATTCAGGTGCTTGGACACACCACACACGGCAAAGGCAATGGGTTCATATTCCGTTCGTCTCCAATTCAAATACCTGAGCGTCCCTACTCCCTTGATTTCTTTGGCCAGGTACCCGTTTTCTCTAGCCAGAAAACCCAGACAACATTGCTTACCAGATGAATCCCGGAGGAAATTACGAAACTCTATGCCCCGGCGCCACCGCTTCCGAACCACCGTGAATTCAGTAACAGGCTTTTTTGTACTCACAATGTCACCCTAAAACGGAATGTCATCGTCATTGTCTCGGGGGTCACTAGCACCCGCATATTCGTCAGCAGTTGGGTGTGGGCTTGTCTCTCCTTGTTTGTCTATGCCCTCCATCGCCTTTACAGGCCTAGCATTACAGTATCCGTCCTTGTTCTTGACGCTGATTTGGTAGTAGTCCCCGATAAGCCCGTCAAACTCGTCCAACAGGCTCTCTAGCATCATTTCAGTGTCTAGGCCCAGTGAGTTGATGAACACCTTGAAGTATCCCATATAGTCGGAGTCAAGGCTTTGGGAAGCGGTAACCCGTTTGTTGTCGTGCTCGCCGCTCTCATGGATTACGAAATCCATATAGATGCGTGAGGGGCCGCCGCTCTCTGGCGTGTACATCTTCCACTCTTTGATAAAAGCTGTGTACTTGCCATCTGGTACAGCGAATGGGTCGTCGGCGTCGCTGTAGGCACCTTGAGCATCCCGCATAATTTGTCGTTGTGACTCCCTGCTTTGTCCTTGCTGTGGCATTACTTTTTCACTCCCTGGGGTTTAAATGCTTCGTCAAACGATTTCATAAACGCGTTGTAGTTAAGGGGGATTGTTTCCGGTAATTTCCCCGTACGGTCCCCCGCATCGTAACCCGCTGTGGGTTTAGTTCTGATAACTCGCTCTTGTTTTTGTTCATTGCCTTTACCGGTAATCTGAAAATCCGCCAACAAGACCATGTCGCACAGCCCCAGCACGATTTCGCGGGCGGAACCGGGTAGCGTAGGAGTGGTTCTATCATAGCTCGGCTGCCCTTTGGTTTCGATGGTGGTGGTTTTGCTGTGGCTGATTAGCCACAACCCAATAGGCAACCTGGCGAGCCCTAGGAGCACACTACGAAACTCCTTTTTGACGGCATCCCACCCCTTGCCGTAACCTGCGTCGCTGGGATGCTTGATACTCAACCGGCGGCAGACGTCAGCTTGACAAAAGGCCCAAGCATTATCAATCGTGTCGATGACAACCGACGTATAAGGGAGCTTCTCGCCAGCATTATAAGCCCTCCAAATCTCCTGACTTACAGCATATAGACCGCCCCGAGAAACCCCGTGCTTGTCTATTGTATAAGGGCTCCCCCAGTCCGTGATTTGGATTTCATACGTCGACAGAGCCTCCGTACCTGGCTCCGTACACAAGAACAAGGCATCGGTAGCCGCGCAGAAGCTCGTCTTGCCTATCTTGGTTGGCCCATACAGGAGACAGCTGTAGCTCCAGGGGTTAGTATTTATTGCTTTTTTCGTCGTCGGTAGCTTCATCGACCGTCTCGCAACTGAGCAATTGCCCGTTCGGCCGCCCCCTGACCGTTATCCCTATCAAACAGACGAGGGTTTAACGGATTTTCGCTAACATCGATTTTCATAATCCTCCCCTGCAAGTAGTCAAAATAACGAAGGTCGTAAGTCCTGTCATTCAAGATGCCTGCGGCCCTATTAACAGTCATCTGGTCACCAGACCCTGGCGCCAGGTGTCCCATACCAAGGGGCCGAGAACCGTTGTACAAGGCACACAATACCTGAGAATCTGTCAAATCTGTTCTGTCTACCATCCTTTCACTCCTTTACCCTGTAATTTAGCAGGGTTACTTCATTTATCCCGTTGTCACACAGGGGCTCAAATTCGCATCGATACGGGTTACGGCAGCTGTAGCGATTCCGGGGAAACCGGCAATCCCTGGCAATATTGCGACACCAACCCCCCAAGTCGTCTCGCCACCGGTCTATCTCATCCTGGGTCACTATCCCCGATTCCCGATAGAACTGGGGCCCCTTCTTTTTATCCAACCAGGTAAAACTGTAACCGACCCGGATAGGCCAGTAGCCCAGCTCCGCGATGTAGGCAGCGTAGCCAATCAGTTGCTGGTTGTCTTGAATCCTGGGATACCGAGCCTTGGCATAGGCGGACCCTACAAACTTGTGGTCCCAAATCTCTAAGTCGCCGTCTTTGGTCCACAACACCAAGTCGATAATTCCAGTATAGGTTAAAACTTGCCCTATTCGTATAATAAACTCGTGTTCGGTGAGGGCCCAAAGGGTGCGCTCATGGTCCAGCCATTTGCCCCTGTACTCCATCAGGGCGCACATCTGGGCCAGGCTCGTTTCATCCGCCGCCCAGTCCAGATACTGCTCCGCGGTTATCAGGTGACCCGTGTTGCCGTGGTAGTGCTCGAGCATAGTAGACCACCGGGTACCATTGGTAAGCACAGCGCGACCCCTTAGAGGACGAATACGGCGCTGATAGTGAAGGTGGTAGGACTGAGGACAGCGCCGGTAGCGCTCTATCTTACTGAAACTGGCTTGCATTTCACACCCAACCAAGCAAAAAGAAAAACGATAACACGGCGCCGGGAGGGTGGTCAACCTTGTATTTTTACAGGGATTTTTACAGTATAGGTGTTATTGGTGATGGACTACTTTCCATCGTCTCCATCTCTACCGGTTCAGAGTCCTCAGGGATGTGAAGATGTGGCCGCTGACTGGCCTCTTCTGGACCGGGTATGAACAAGATCCACGACCCGTCGTCAGGCTCTATCCATCCCTCCCAGAATCGACGAGTCTTGGGACTCTTGTAGCGTTTGACTTTGATATTCTGCATGACGAACCTCCTTCGGTGAAAGGGCTCATCCCGCCCCGCGTGTTACTGGGTTATTTCCGAAAATTCAGCGGAATCCAAGTCGGGAATGGTCACACCGGCAAAAGACTTGCTAACCACCCCATCGGCGCCGGTATAGCTAACCTCGAAATCAACCGTCTTTGAATCCGTCTCAGTCTCAAAAAGACTCAGTGTAAAGAAACCGTTTATATCGCTAAAGGTCCTGTCATTGACCCCGAGCACTAACTGGTCACCAGTGAACTGGTCTGGAGCGCTGGGGCGCACTCTGATTGCAGCGCCTTCAACAGTACCGTTTGAATCACGCACTGTTCCGGTTACCACGCACAGCCGGGGGTCGGTGGCCACAAGGTCAACGCAATCGACAACCATCTGGAATTCATCTAGCTCCGGGGTGAAGTCGGAATCGTCGGTTCTAATCCAAGTAAACAGCCTAACCAATGAACCGTTGACAGAGTCAATTGGGAGCGTGGAAACATTGGGTTGGATTACCTCTAGCTCGGTTGTAACCCCGTCCGCCCCGGAGCCGTCCGATACAAGCCAGACCCCCCCGGTGAAATAGTACTCTATGCCATCAATCTCTAGGGTGTACCGAATTACTGTACCGACTGGGATACTAGTGATAGCGTCAACGGAAAGAATCTTGGTAACCTTGATTCCAACCTCATCGATTACCCGAACCATGGTAGTAGAAAACGGGGCGCTTCCCTGAATTCTCAGTCCATTGCTGATTTCGTAGATGTCTATGGGGGTTACAGAAAAACCAGTCCGGCACTCTTCCCAGGATGTACCCTCGGTAGTCCAAAGGTCGTTAAATGTATCAACCGCATCGGCTCCAGCAAATACATACAGACGCCTGGAGTCCCCGCCGCCGCAACCCAAGTTGTCCCGCGGGCTTGGAATTGCCGCGCCTACCCCGAAGAAGATTTCTTCCCATCCATTCTCATCGAGAGCCCATAGACGATTACTCCCCGCAAGGCTGGAGCCCCCGAAAAGCAAGACCTTTTTAAGGGCAGGGATATAAGCTATTGCGGCACCCGATAGCTGCTCCGCTGGGGGGTGCAAGGGCCCTCCCTGTAGGCGGAACCCAGTACCATCCCAGAGAAGCGTCTCGACTAACGGAGCGACGCTTTGGTCTAGTCCGCCCACAATGACGGTAAGGTTTCGGCTGGCATCATACACCTGTTGCACGCCGGAGCGGGCTACCGGCGGACTGCTAAGGTAATCCCCTCCAACTTCAACAGATGGCAGGCTCCAGGCCTCGGAGCCAACCGTTGCATCTAGCTCATGCAGGTCTCCAAGAACGGTGGAGAAATCGGGGTCAAGGCCTCCGAAAAGGACATGTCTTTTTCTTACAGAGTCGTAGCTCAGTCCAGCTAGGCCCCTGTCTGCAGGAGCACCACTAGCGGCGATGACATCCCACCGCGGGATGCTTCCGTCATAGGCAATCAGCTCCCCGAGTATGACCGCCTGGGTGGTACCCCCAAAGGCAAAAATCTTGCCATTGTCACTATCAAAGCTCCCTTGCAGCCAAGACCGAGCAGAAGGGGGTGTGATTGGCTGGCGCTCAGTCCATATATTTGTCTTAGGGTCATACTCCGCGGTGTCGTTTAGTACAGCAAATCCGCCCGCTGTACTGAATCCCCCAAACTGCACAAATACCCCACGGATGAAGTCAAACGCCGTCAACGGTCTGGTTTTCGGCGGCGGCCTACCGGGTGTTCCGAATGTAATTTGGTGCAGGAAACTCATTGTATAGCCTGTAGCCTAACCAGTCCGGCGCTGGTCACTTTCCACGTATCGGTTTTGCAGTCGTAGCTTACCAGTCCCCTCCGCTTGAGAGGGAAAAAGTCCTGTACCCCGACAATTCGAGCCATTAGCTCATTATTGGTAGGGTGATTGATATGCACAAACTGCAGGTTAGAGCGCTGTTCAGTGGTCAGCATTTCAACTCACCATAAGAGTTATCCGGTCCCCAGTAAAACTCCGCAGAATCATCGGTGGCCAGACTCAACATATTGAGCCAATGGTCTGAGCCGTCCCATACCCGCCCCGTCCAAGTAGCAGGGCCAAGGTCCGTAGGAACACCAGCAATCGCCTTGTCAGGTGTTACGGCTACAATGCGGTGTATTCTGGGATTGGGTCTCGCGTCCCCGTTCCATAGCATCGCACAGTTAAACCCGGTTTCATTGGCCAGTGCCCAACTGATTCCCATGCCATCGGGTAGTTTGTCTGGCAGGTCTTGCCTGAAGACCCCGAGGTCAATCAAGTCTTGGTATTTTTCTCTTAACTCGTGTAGCGTTTCCGCCCCAATTAAGGCTTGACCATACATGCGGTCGCCAAGGTCAGATTTTCCTCCAAAATAGCTCACTTTTCCGCGGTGCCTGGGAATCAGGCCTACCGAAGGGTGACGCCAGCCAAAGACCATAACACCATGACGAAGCTCCCACAGTTGGCCAGCTTGCCAGCCCTCTTTCACACACTCGATTAGCTTGGCTTCCGTCTGGGGCCCTACGACTCCGTCTGTGCCTATGCAGCGGTATTCCTGCAGATGAATAACGGCACGCTCTACCCGATTTCCGAAAATACCATCTATCGGACCAGGCTCTAGAGCTAGAGCCTCAAGCGTCTGTTGAAGGCTCTTGACATCCGGCCCAGTATCGCCTTTACGCATCATGAGTTATCAGCAAACACAAAAACAGTTTTTCCGTTATGGCCATGGATGGCAATGGCGCTCTTTATGTTGTCGTAGACAGCCACACTGGTGTGCTCTGTATTCCAAGCGATTGCCACCTTACCATTTGGAAACTCCACACCCCAAGCCACTTTCCCCGTTCCGGATATCCCGGTTTCGTCTTCAGTCCTAAGCAGATGAAACGTTCTCATCGATGCCCTATCAAATTTTAGGGCGTTCACCCCTGTCTGCCGATTATTGCCGCTACCTCTGGCATTAGGCCTAAACGAGCAGTCATCTTTCACACAGCCTTCCTCGCGCCGTGCTTGCAGGGCCCAGCCACACACATCGCATCTAGGGGTTATTGGCCGAGGTCTTACCTTGGGACCGGCGCCCTTGCCCGTTCCGCCAGTAGCACCGAAGTCAATTACCATCACCGTCTCTCCTTATTATCATGAGTGAAAGCTCTCGACGTGGTCTTTCAACTCTTCTTTGATGACTTCCCTAATCACTTCCTTGCGCTCTGCCCTCAATAGCTCCACTGCCCCCTTGAGCTCCGTTACAATGCTTGCCAGCTTCCACAAAGCTGCAAGGGTCGCCAAACCAATCACGATAATCGCGGGCCAAACAATAGCCTGCACCTCAACTTCCATCAAGTGCCCCCCTTTTCGCCCAACGGTGGGGGGCAAACCGCCGGAGTGAGGTGAGAAGTCCCCCGGGCTTAAAGCTCATCGGTCAAATCCTTGAGCAGCGCTTCGGCCATCTCCAATGGGATACCAGGATGCAGAATCATGGCCTGTTTGATTTGGTCAAGGGTCGCCCCGTTTTTAAGGCCTTCTTGAATTACGGCCCAAACAATCCCGGCGACGGTTGCGGCTACTGCTGCGGCTGGCATTTTAGCATTACTCCTAGCGGCTTGGTTACCGCCTCGATTTGAATCAGCCTTGCTCCGAGAAGAGTTTTAAACGCTGAGGGAATCTTAAGCAGGGAACAACCCGCCAAACGAATCAACTCCCAGACCTTCCCCGGAGAAGTCTTTGCACGCTCGGCAATTTGTAGACTAGTTACAGCGCCAATCAACGCTATGTTGACTGCGGGGCCTACAATCTGAACCCAGTACCTTAAGGCCTCCGGCCAGCGCCCCATACAACTACCGTATTCAGGTGTCTTGACTGGATACTGCTTTTTACAGGTCTTACGCTGGGCCTGTGTACCCTCAACAATCACTTTTTGGGTAACGACGCCAGCTGATTTGACGATTGAAAGAGTCCGCCAAACCACCGCGTATTTGCTGCAGCCCGACAAAGCCAGTATTACCAGAAATAGCCCGACGCACCGAGAGGCCCTGTAAGCGGCTTCCCTCATTTGTCTGTCCTAGCCCTTGCCGTGAGTGAAAAAATGCCCTGTAGCCCCATGAGACCGGCCAGAACATATACAATCCAACCCTTGCCGATTCCCCCGGCATTCATGCTAGTAAAGACCCCTCCTAGGGCTAACAGAATCAGGGTTATGAGTCTGTCGTATCTGTCCGGAATCAGGTTCTGATTTTTGTCTTCGCTCATTAGGTAACCTCCGTCCAAGTTATGCTCCCGGCATCAAAGCTGGTAGCCTCATACATGGTTCCGCTGGCCAACTGAATAATAGTCCCCTTTTCGGCCTCGGGTACTCCATCATGGGCCGCAACTGTAGTATTGAGTGCCGCGTCATCGGTGCTATCGGGCTCCGCGTCAAAGTATACTGTAACGGTACTCTCCGCGACGGTTAGGTCGCCTTTGGTACGCATACCATTATAAGCAACTGTCAAGGATAAACCGCGTAACTCATCATCAAGTTTAACAGCGTCAACTTTGTCGTTGGCTGTGTCGTCAACTGTGTAATTTCGTGTCGCCATATCAATCATCTACCCTTACAATTTCCAGCCTAGCCTGATGTATCTGACCTGTACCCCCGGAGACTCCCCACTCCATAGCCACGTTGTGCGCACCATCAGTAAGCGTTACATAGGCTAAACCAGCATTCATATGCTTTTGGCTGATGGCGCCCTGTTGTGGCATTTGTTTGTGATCACCCAGAATGGTACCGGAATCCAAATCAATTTGAATCAGGATATCCTGATTAGTTGCAGAACTACCCCATTCATAATACCAACCGATACGGTACAAACCCGCAGGACAATCAAACCCTCTTACCAGGTAAGGGCTAGGGTCCGGAAAGCTCGACGTAGTAGTATCCGGACTAAGGTTCTCAGCCCTCACCAATACCGTTCCGGCTACTCCTGGTCTAGGCATGGCTTACCATCCCGCAGTCTCGACAGGAACTGCTAATTTGTGAAAGGGTCGCCTGGTAGGGTCGGCGCTGCTTACTCGCTCGAAAAGCTTTGACCGCTCGGTAGCCGTGTAAGCCCGAATGTTGAAGGCGGTATCTGTACCATAGGCGCGCCAACCGTCTGAACACATAATCAGATTACCGGAAATAGTCCGCACGGTAACACCAGTTTCCTTGTCTACAATTGCCGACTCGTTCCCGGCGTCGTCGGCTAAATACAGATAATCGTCATCAACGGACAACCGGTCAATATTTGACAGACCAATCACCCTGGTAGTCCAGAGAAACAATCCGTCTCTATTGAAGCAATGCAGGGTCTGATCTGAGGCCGTAGTAAGGCCGACATACACCCGTTGTCCGTCCGTCTCAACCGTTAGGCCGGTAGACCCTGAGATAGCATTGAGAGTAACAGTCCAAAACGTAGTAACCGGATTGGACAAAGCCCTAGCCGTAAGCGTAACAACCCCGCCTGTAGTAGCTACTGCATACACCCTGGTATCGTCCACCGCCACGCCTTCAATGCCCGTGATAACCGACGTACCATTTGATACAGGGGCCGCACCCAAGGCGCTATACGTTCCAAGCGTACCCCCTGCCAGAGTGCCCGAATACGCGAGCTGGTCACCATTGGCGGCAATCGAATTTATCAGGGTCAAGTTGGCAAGGGTAGCGATGGAGCTACCGTCGGACCGCGAGCGAATATGCGCAACGCCCGAAAAATGTCCAGTATACAGAAACAAACCATCCGCAGCCATGGCCGTAATTGCATCTGCACCCAGAGCGTTGGCCCATATTTGCGCGCCGGTCTCAGGGCTATTCGCTGCAAAGTCTGCCGTAGCCGTAAAGTGAGCGTGGTATACTTGCTCGCTATCACAAGCCATGTGATTGACAGCGGCAGATGCCCCACCGACACCCAAAACAGTCCACTGAATATTAGCTAGGGCGGGGTTGAGCGCCGACGACCCCGCAGCCAAAACCCTGAAAAATTCATTGACCAGGACAGGGCCGTATTCCTGACTTGAAACGGCTGCTACAAAGGCATCGCTAATGAACTCAAAACACCGCGGAGTAGCAATCAGGATTGACCGCAGGGTCTCAAATACCTTTTGCTGATGGTAGTTAGCAATCGCTTCCGGGTGAATATCACCAAACGCCCAGCCGGTATCCTTCTGGCCGTCAACTGGTTCTGTAACAGGCTCCGGGGTACCCCCGTCCGCCCAACGGAGCTTAAGCCAGTTAAATCGCGGTTCTGGTTTTTCAGCCATTTGATGTACCTACCAAGTGTCCAAATTTACCGACTCCGAAGCCTGGACCACTGCCAAACCGCTTAGCGTCTGGGTCGTTTCCTTCAACAAACTGATAAGAGATTCCGCCTCCGGTTGCATCGCCTAGGAGACGACTAGACAACTGGGCAAATTCTAGGTCGGTTGGTGTCGGGATAACCCACTGCAAAGTGTAGCTTGCTCTACCGTGTTGCCTGTACTCGATGGGCACACCAAACAGCGTGGCCGCTATGTTCAGTATTTCGTTAACTGAAGCATCAGAATGATTGACAGCTATACGGATACTCAAAACCAAACGATACTGATCATCGTCCATAAAGCCGCGAAGCTGTCCAACCAATTGGCCGTAAATGTTATCGAGCTGGACACCTTCGGCGTTGGCTAGCAGGGTCTCTAGGAGGATTTCCTGCTGAAAGTCCTCGTGTACCTGTACCTCTAGGTTGAGGGCCTTGACCAACTCCTGCAGCTTGGTAGACAGCCGATACTGAGACAACAGGTTGCCCTGTGCTCGGTCTACTGCCTCGCCGGTATACGATTGCTCCAGGGTTGGTGGAGTAAAGTTACCTGTATGCAACACCACGTCATGAACAAGCAATTCGTCTATCGCGAAGTCGGTATCAAAGGTGAGGTGCCCAATGCGCACCTCGTCGGTGGCCGTGCTACGCGTGCCCGTGTCAGTGTCGGTTGTGCCGAGCTGGACACCGTCAACAAAAATCCTGGTTGCGCCTATCGTGAAATCCCAAGACGCTTCAATGTGATACCACACCCCGGCCGTTGGCAACCATGCACCGTTAGGGGAACCGACAACGGCTCCAGCCGAGTCGCGGATGAGTATGCGGACAAGTCCCGCCGATAAGTGCTGGACAATTATTTCATTGTTCGACGGCGCAGACAAGCAATGAAAAAAGAACTGATTTTCTGTCGGGGCGCCCGAGTAACCAGGCTTAATCCACATTGATATTGTTCCGGTCTGGACAAGCGCATCGACCAGCCCGGGCCCGATATATTCGACACGCGCGCCAGCGGCGCCTACCAGCTCCAAAGCCCCGGCGCCGAACTGTGCACCCGACACGATGGCTACTGAACCTACTGTGCCATCCTGGTCTAGGTCAGCCGGCCTGCGGGCGTAGCTCAGCGATAGGGAGCCTCCGTCCAAATCATTGAAATTGGCACCAAGGACGAGTGATTCGGGGATAGCGCTCATGGTGTATTCACGTC
>SDBT01007505.1_pt1 | contig 17931 bp, 14 predicted proteins | sample 2277101 | NCBI WGS metagenome assembly SDBT01 (sample SAMN10404973, study PRJNA504765) | marine sediment metagenome | isolation source: marine sediment core GS10_PC15, 103 cmbsf | place: Arctic Ocean: Southern Knipovich Ridge | collected 2010 | reverse complement strand
TGAGTATTGCAAGCCAAGAAAAGGGATAGATATCTGATAGTATAAACGCAGCGAACACCTCAAACGCCGCGGATCGGGTCCGGGTCAATCTCGGGCGACCCGCTTGCCCCAACAAAGTTCCGAAAAAACGGCGGCACTACTTGCCCGAAAGTCTTGACTCGCCTGCCGGATTTGTCTCTAATTAGGCACAGACGGGAAAAACCGACGTGCTGATTGGGTTGCGTTTAATGATCAGTCGCATCGCCATATCGCTGACGGCCGCACTGGCCATCCTCGGGTGGACACCGTCTCTGTGCGCCGACTTCCCTTCTCCTCGCCCCTGCTTCGTCGCGGACTCAGACGTTGCAACTAGCGTCACCTGTCCCCCGACGGCCGGCGACTGGCAAAGGTCGGCGGATGCCTCAGGCTCCCGCGCGAGCCGGGCTCCACTTGTTCACCCCGCGGCATTGCCCGGCCTATCCTTCGACTATCCGGCCGACAGGCTATCCCTGCTCATGCCCCTGGACTTGGGCCGGACCGACCTGTCAGCGCCGGAGGTCAAGGAGTTCCCACCGGCCCCCAGCAGCGCCGCCCTCTTCCTCTCGGCCGCCCTCAGCGCCGGCGCCTGGCGCCTGGGCCGCTCGGCCAGGCAATTGCATCTTAGCCATTTGCCCGATTGGTATCACACCGGCGGCGCCCGTCAAGTCGGCCACACCATCCCCTTCGATCTCGACTTCAGCGCCCAGCCCCCACGCGTCTTCCAGCCCGCCGACGATGATGAAGTCGGCGAGCATCATTTCTCCCGTCGCCAACCGCGAGAAACGCGACCCTCCGGCGACGCCCAATCCTTCCTCCTCATAACCGCCCCCCGCGGCCCGCCCAGCACTTCCTAGAGAATCACGCAACGCACCTCGGCGCTCGGGCCGCATCAAGGCCATGTCGCCGGTACGCGTTAGTTCTTGCGGAAAGCAGTTAGTTATCAGATTCTTTGGAAGGATTCAGCCTCCGCCATTCAAAGCGGATCCAAGGCTGAAGAAGCAAATAGGAAAGCAAAATGAAAGCAATGAAACTTCTTGCCGCTGTCGCGGTTGTTGGCTTGCTGGCCGCACCGGCGACGGCTGACTTTTTCACGGCTGTTTCGGGCCCTCCAGGCGGCGAGCCCTCGATGGCGGCGACGTTCAACGGGATGTACGCAGGGAGCACCTTCACCCCGACCGGCGTAGGCTTGTCGGTCTATACAGACACATCCATCGGCGGAACGATGGTGGCCACTCGCGTCTACGACTACGCGACTTCGGGCGATCTCACCAGCAAGGGCATTGACCTGGACCTGCTGTCGGGTAGTCCTGTCTCGGGCACAACCGACCAGATCTGGACGGATGGCATTGCCTCGGCTCGAGGTCGGGTCCGATATGCCGGCTTTGGCCAGCACTTCGGCTGGGACGCAGGCACCAACGCGGCGAGTTTCACCAGCCTGTTGAGCGTGGGGAGCAACGGCTACTACTCCGGGGCGTTCACGAGTATTGGCACAATCACAGGCGACTTCTTGTGGGCCCGCGCGGACACCGCGGGTGGTAGCAATTTGCAGTGGTCGGATGTCAGCGCCAACACTGGTGACAATTTGGATCACATGATCACGTACGAGCTAACGGGTGCGCCGGGTCAGGGCAGTACGAAGATTTGGCTGCTGTTCTTCGACGACCAGCCGGGCGGTGGCGACCGCGACTTCAACGATTTCGTAGTCGAGATCAACGCAATCCCCGCCCCCGGCGCCGCCTTGCTCGGCGTCTTGGGCCTCGGCTTGGTCGCTCGCCTGCGCAGGCGGATGAGTTAGAGCGAATCATCATGTCCATTGCCCCGCGCTCGGTGAATCGGGCGCGGGCGGTGGCGCGGTTTGAGCAGAAGCCTGATGGTCGCTCCGTTGCGGCAGGTAGCCGTTTGTTCTCAACGGAGCTCGGCTAACTGCTCCGGCTGATTCAAGAGCTACAATCCGAAAGGCCGCCTCAGTACGGGGCGGCTTTTCTTATGCGCAAGCCACCCCTGGAAGAATCCCACCCCGGAGCCCCAATCAGCGCCAAGAGCCCCCGACCTTGGTCGGGGGGGCTCATTGTGACGTGTCCAACGCCACCCCCCGAGCAAGCTCGGGGGCTCGCGGGACGCTAATAATAAGACATAGAGATCTCATCCCATAAACACATCAGAGCACTTCAAGCACCGCGCATCAGTGAGCTATTTGGTCACAGGTGAGCTCCATCCTTATAGGACGTTCCGAAAAAACTGCGGCAGTATTTGCCCGAAAGTCTTGACCCTCTTGCCCGATTCGTTTCTAATATCGGACGAGTGGGCAAACTGAGGTGCTGGCCGGATAGCATCTAATGATTAGTCGCATCGCCATGTCGCTGACAGCGTCGCTGGCCATCCTCGGGTGGACGCCGTCTCTGTGCGCCGACCTTTCCTCTCCGCTCTCCTCCTTCGTTGCGGATTCAGACTTTGCGATTAACGTCGCCTGTCCCCCAACGGCCGGCGACTGGCAGGGGGCAGCGGATGCCGCCGGCCCGGGCGCTAGCCGGCTCCCATTTGCGCCTGCGACGACGATACCCGGCCTATCGTTCGACTTTCCGGCCGACAGGCTATCCCTGTTCATGCCGCTGGATTTGGGCCGGACCGACTTGTCCTCGCCGGAGGTAAAGGAGTTTCCACCGGCCCCCAGCAGCGCCGCCCTCTTCCTCTCGGCCGCCCTCAGCGCCGGAGCCTGGCGTCTGGGCCGCTCGGCCAGGCAATTGCACCTTAGCCATTTGCCCGATTGGTATCACACCGGCGGCGCCCGGCAAGTCGGCTACGCCGTACCCTTCGATCTCGACTTCAGCGGCCAGCCGCTAATCGTCTTCAAGCCCGTCGACAATCAAGTCGGCGAGCATCATTTCTCCCGTCGCCCGGCGCGCGAAACGCAACCCCACGGCGACGCCCAATGCTTCCTCCTCATCACCGCCCCCCGCGGGCCCCCGCTCCTTTCCTCCTGATCGCGTTGCGACGCTCGTGGAGCGTGCGCATTTCGGCCGTCGTGTGTTGTGACGGTCGCAAGAGGATTCGTGGAATCGAATCACAGTTTTCGATCGCAAAATCAAGGAGCATGAGCAATGACACGTTCAGTTATGACAATCTGTTTGATAGTCTTATTTGTTGCCAGCAGTGCTAATGCAGACCTACCTCTGAACTGGATCTACTCGCCGGATTCTAACCAGGCGGCGGGTTCTCCAGAAAGTGTCAATTGGGTTGGTAGCAACGTTGTGATTGGTACACTCACAGGCGAGAATGCCCAACAGCAGGTAGGGATTTATGGGGTATCAGCAGCACTGCCCATGAATTACAATAACGTAGGGTTCCTCATAAGTTTCGACTGGCTGTTTAAGACGTGGGATTCCTATAATCCCGATGTTGGTGTTGGTACTGGCTATTGGGATTCTTTCTCAGCCACGATCACGAAGGGGGATCACTATTGGGATGAGGACCTTACAGATTCCATCGCTAATGATCCTAATATTGAAGAGATCTTCGTATTAGAGGCCGGGGCAGTTTGGGGGGATGGGATTCTGGAGACGTACTCAGACTCGTGGACCACGTTTCTGTGGGTGCCCCCGACAACCGATGACCAGTACTATCTCAACCTGGTGATTGACACATCCACCATTCCTACCAATAACGGAGCCTTCCCTTCTTGGGGTGAGTTCAGCGATGTTGGTGTACAAGCGGTCCCCGCTCCCGGAGCGGTTTTGCTCGGCGTGTTGGGCCTGGGCTTGGTCGGTCGGCTCCGGCGACGGCTCGCGTAGTTACCTCGGACTGACTAGAGAATCGAAACCTAACGGGCCGCCCCGCCACGGGGCGGCCTTTCTGTGCGCGATAGTCGCTCATGATCGGATTGGAGTCCTTCGACCCGGGCGTCGAGCTCCCAAGAGCATCCCCTTACCAAGTCCACCGGAGCACGCTTGCTCGCTGTACGCCCTCGGGTTGGTCTTGGTGGGTGGCAATGCTATGGTCCCAGCCTGTGAGATTGACAACATCAGCTTATGGGAGTAGTATGGCGAGCCTATGGGATTGTTGAACCAATAGGCTGATAGCTGTTTAAGGCTCGCCAGATGGACATCGAGTACTACCTGACCCCCAATCCGCTCAAGCTGGGGTCGCTTCGGGCTGTCCTGTTGCCTGGCGACAAGGCCTCCTTCGAGGCGTTCCTCAAACACTGCGAGATCGCCTCAACCGTCGGGCGGGCGGATGCCTTGGCGGTGGTCGAGATGATGGCCGGGTGGGTCGAGCAGCAGGCGGGTGAGGGGCGCGAGGTCGACTTCGGCCCGCTGGGGCAGACCCGCCTCGGCGTGGCCGGTAGCTTCCAGCCGGATGCCGAGTCGATCAGGCCAGATCAGTGGCGGCTGACCATCGGATGGCAGGTCGGGCGGCGGTTGCAGGGGCGGGTCGATCGGGCGGGCAAGCGTGCTGGGCTGCGACGCCGGCCCCCGCCGAATCATGGACCATACGTGGCCTCGGTGGTGGACATGATGACCGGGGCCCCGGACAGCTACTCTCCCGGCGGCCTGCTGGAGCTGCGGGGCTCGCGGCTGAAGTTCGATGCCGGTCAGAGCGACGAGGGGGTATTCCTCCGCCCAGCCGCTGGCGGCGCGGAGGTCCGGCTCGATCGCTACCTCACGATCCACCCCAAGACCATCCAGGCCCAGGTACCGACTCCACTGGTCGGCCTGCAATGCCTCATCGTCCGCCGCCGCCTCCGTCCCCGCCAGCCGCGACCGTCGCAGGCCACGTACGACAAGACGCTCACCCCGGCCTGAACACGCCGCCCCACCGCCGGGCTCCGCGTGGGATCCCGTTCGCCTTGTCCTGAGGTCAGAAGAGCGCCTTTCACCTAAATAGCCGGTTTCTTAGGCTTCAAGAGCCGATCTCCACTGGTCCCAGGGCCGATCTCCTTTGGACGGTGACCGAGGGCCGGTTGATGTTTGACGGTGGGCATCTGAGCGATCATCTTCGTGCGGACTTGCGGGGCCAGGCGGGTTTGCGCCGCACAGCGGTCGGGACGCCTCGCTCGTCGGGCTACGAAGACGATAGAAAGGTGCAATCATGGCCGAACACAAGTATGCCCTGGGAGTCATCGGGATGGGGCACATCGCCTCGATCATGATCCAGCGGCTCCTGGATAGTGACTATCTGACCGGCGACCGGATCATCGTCTCGAAATCGCGGGCCCTCGAAGAGCATCCGCTGGACGTGGTTGTCGCCGCGGAGAATGCCGACGTCGTCCGCGATGCTCGCATGGTCATGCTCGCGGTCACGCCGCAACGGTTCGACGAGGCGGCGGCGTCCTTTCGCGAAGAGGCGACCGGCGATCAACTGTTTATCAGCGTCATGGCCGGCGTGTCCACGCAGCGCATCGCCCAGACCTTCGACAACGGCCCGATCCGAGTGATCAGGGCGATGCCCAACTTGCCTTTCAGCCTGGGTTACGGCGTCACCGGCGTCTTCCGCGGGGCCCACGCCTCGCGCGACGACATGGAGGAGGCCGAGCACCTCTTCACCGCCGGCGGCGTCACCGTCGAGGTCGAGGACGAGGGCCTCATGGACACGGTGACCGCCGTGGCCGGATCCGGGCCGGCATACTTCTACTATTTCGTCGAGATGATGATGGAAGGCGGCATCGCCGCGGGCCTCAAACCAGGCGACGCCCAGGTGCTGGCCGCCCACGCCTGCGTCGGAGCCGGGGCGATGATGCTGGAAAACGGCGCGTCCCCGGCGGAGCTGCGAAAAGCGGTGACCAGCCCCGGCGGCACTACGGAGGCGGCCATGAAAAAACTCCACGAGTGCGACGTGGCCCGGCACGTAACCGATGCCGTCCTGGCGGCGTTCCAGCGCAGCAAGGAACTCGGCAACGTCCACGATGCCGAATAAGCTCCGCCATCCGCAATCGTCATTGCACCAAGCTGTATGATCGGGGCGTAATTGGTGGTCGGGCGGCCGCGCGGGCTTCAGGCCCGCGGCTCTTCAGTTGCGATTGCCTCTCGCGCTATGGGTGATTCATGGACTACGTAAGGACGGTCGAGGGTGGGATCGAAATCACGGTCAAGGTCGTGCCTGGCGCGTCTCGCGATCGGATCGCCGGTGAGCTTGGCGACGCCCTGAAAATCCGAGTCTCCGCGCCGCCGGAAAAGGGCAAGGCCAACGCCGCCGTGGCCAAGCTCTTGGCCCGGGCCTTGGGCGTTCGCGTCAAGGACGTGTCCATCGTCCGCGGGGCCACCTCCCCCAGAAAGACCCTGCTAGTCACTGGCATCGCCGCGGAAGATGCCGCTAAGATGTTGGGTTCCGGCTAGCGCGTTTCTCTCCGCGGTAGCGTCGGCCCCCCGCGGCCGACGTGGCACAGGAGAGGGGCTCTGATCTGTGGAAGGGACTCGAGAAAGCCGGCACACTGGGTTATTCACGTTGGCCGCGGGGGGCCAACGCTACGACAGCCCGCCGCGCTTCCCGGGAAATCCCGGATGGACCATTACTGAGGAGTATTCTTGTGGATGCCGATTCGACCCAGTGTCTTCGTGATGAACACCAGGTGATCCTGCGCGTGCTGAGTTGCTTCGAGATCGCCTTGCAACAGTCGCGCGACACCGGCAAGGCCGCTCGGGAAGTGTTCGCGCCTTTCGTCGAGTTCTTCCGCGGGTTCGCCGACAAATGCCATCATTGCAAGGAGGAAGACCGGCTGTTCCCCTTGCTCGAGGCCGGAGGCATCCCACGAGAAGGCGGCCCCATCGGCATGATGCTGAAAGAACACACGCAGGGTCGTGCCCGCGTCACGGCCATCGCCGAAAATCTCGACGCCGCCGACGCCGCCGACAACGCCGCCATCGAAACACTACTACAAAACGGCGAGGCGTTTCTTGTTCTCCTGCGAGGCCACATCGACAAGGAAGATAACTGCCTGTTCGACATGGCCCCCCAGGCCCTCAACGCGGACAACGTGACCGCCATCCTGCGGGCCTATCAGGAGGAAGAGGCGACCGAGGAGTACAAAGAGCGATTCAGCCGATGCAAGGCGATCGCCGAACGCCTGATGCAAACCTACGGCGTCTCCTGATCCCCCAGAATGGTGTTTTGCCCGGTGAAAGAGGGTAAAGCGGCCGCCGTACGGGATGCCCGTCGGCGGCCACCGCCAAGCCCTTCGTGCCGGGCGAGCGCTCGACCGGACAAGGTCGAGCGTATTCGCCCGGCAACAAATCAGGGCGACGCTTCGGCCTTGGCGGACCGGGAGGGGAAAGGGAGGGGAAAGGGGAACAACAGTCGCTCGAAGTCGGGAGTGTCTGGGTCCCACCAAGCCGTTCGTCGTGCTCATTAGATTCATAGGCCCGTGGTTCCGGAAAAGTCAAGCCCTGCTGTGCGGAAGTGGAGTCGGCACGCGGGAACGACGCGTCGGCGCCGATTCCGGCCCGGCCACGCCCGCGTCAAGCCCGCACCGCGATAGTCGTCGAAAGGGGGCCGATCGGTTTTTTGTCGCTGCATCGAGAACCTTTTGTGACGCGGCTTCGTTTAACCGATTGAGGAACAGTGGCGCTCACTCGCGGGTGAGCCCCCACGAGGATGTTTACAGTCCAAAAGAAGACACGCCGTAGCCTATAAACGTTCATAGAACATGGAGGACGACATGCCAAGCCGAAACCGACTCACACCTCGACCCTACTTCCTGGCGGTGCTTTCCGCCGCGGCGATCGCCTTTTCGGCCGCGACGGTTGTCCAAGCCCAGGAGAAAGCCGCGCCCGATTTCAAGCAGCTCGAAAAGCAACAGTACCAGCACTACGGCGCCGCGAACTACAAGAAAGCCCTGGCAATCGCGGAGAAGATGCACAAGCTCCAGCCGAAGCACGCCAACACTGTCTACAACGTTGCCTGCCTGCACAGCCTCCTGGGGCACGAGGACAAGGCACTCGCGTGGTTGGAGAAGGCCGTCGAGGCGGGATTCAATAACGTCGACCATCTTGTGGCTGACGACGATTTCAAGAGCATTCGCGCGGGGGACGAGTTTCGGGCAATAGTCAAACGCATGAGAGGCGCCGCCGACAAGCCGTCCGGCAAGAAGGCGAAAGCAGCGAAAAAGGCCCAGGCCCAAAAACCCAAGATCATCGTGAACGGCTCCCCTCCGAAGAAAGCCGCGAACGGCAAGGGATCGACGATCGCGAAGAAGCAGGCCAAACCCGGCAAGGCGATGAAGCAAGGGAAGCAGAAGAAGCAGGCGAAGGCCAAGAAGCCCGGCAAGTCCAAGCTGACGGTTCAAGAGACCAATGCCCGAGTCAACGCGATCGCCACTGAGCTCGTGAACAACATCGCCGACATTCCGCCCGAGAAGGCGATGCAAATGTCGCTCGAAGCCTTGGAGATCGCCAATAGCGTTGATTCCCCGCGAATGCAGGCCCTCGCGAACTACAACGTCGCCTGCACGTACTCGAAGCTGAACAAGAAAGACCAGTCGTTCAAGCATCTAGGCAAGACCATCAAGATCGGAACCTGGGGCCCGAACTTGGTCGAGACGATCGAAGCGGACAGCGACTTCGACAACATCCGCAAGGACTCCCGCTACGCCAAGATGCTGCAAGCCGCCTTGGGCAAGGCGATCAAGAAGGGTGATGGCCACGAGAGCCACTCCCAGGAGGAGCATGAGCACGAGGCGGCCGAGCATGGCGAAGGCCACGCTCAGGAGCACGGCGAACACAAGGTGGCCAAGAAGGACGAAGGCCACGAGGGCCGCGTCCAGGAGAAGAAGCCCGCCAGGAAGAAAGAGGCGAAGGCGAAGAAGACGTCCAAGTCGAAGAAGCCGGCCAAGCCCAAGCTCAGCATCCAAGACGCCAACATTCGCGTTGGCTCGATCGCCGGGCGACTGGTAAACGACATCGACAGCATGACCACCGAGGAGGCGATGGAGCTGTCGCTCAAAGCTCTGAAGATCGCCAACAGCGTCGAAGACCCCGCCTTGCAGGCCCTGGCCAACTACAACGTCGCCTGCATGTACTCGAAGACCAAGAAGAACAACGCGGCCTTCAAGCACCTGAACAAGACCATCGACCTTGGCGGCTGGGGAGTGAATCTCGCCCGAACGATCAAGGACGACGCCGACTTCAACAACGTCCGCAAGGACCGGCGTTACACCAAGGCGATCGAGAAGGCCCTGGGCAAGGCGATCAAAAAAGCTGAGGGCGACAAGAAGCCCGAGAAGCCCAAGAAGAAGCCCAAGAAGAAGGCGAAATCCCAGAAGCCCAAGAAGCCGGACAAGCCCAAGCAGACCGCCGAGGAAGCCGCCGCCAGATTCAATGCCATCACCTCGAAGCTGGTGAACACCATCGACGACATCCCGGCCAAGACGGCCCTGGAGATGTCCTTCGAGGCCCTGCAGATGGCCAAGAACGCCGATTCGGCGCGTCTGCGGTCCCTGGCGAACTACAACGTCGCCTGCATGAATTCGCGCATGAAGAAGAAGGACGCCGCCTTCAAGCACCTCGGCGGAGCCATCGAGCTCGGCGGCTGGGGCGTCCCCCTGGCCTCGACCATCGAGGCGGATGGCGACTTCGATAATGTCCGTGATGACTCGAGATACGCCGACCTCCTGAAGAAGGCCGCCAAGAGCGACGAGAAACGAGGAAGAGCCGAGCCGGTCGGCGACGTCTCCGAGGAGACGACCTTCCGATGGAAAGTAACACTCCCGCGAAATCGCTCCACCGGCGATTCCCCCCTGATCGTCGCCCTCCACCCCTACGGTGGCAACATGGAGAATACCATCGAACGATGGGGCAAGGCCGCCGAGGAGTTCGGAGCCATCCTCCTGACTCCCCAGGGCACACAGGACATGATGAACAATGATCGCTATCACTGGGGCCGAAGCGTCCGAGTCATCGAGCGGAACGTGATGAAGGCGATCAACGCCGTGCTGGACGAGCACGACGTCGACCAGGAAAAAATCGTCCTGACCGGCTTCTCCCAGGGCGGCTGGGCCACCTGGGCCCTGGCCCTGCGAAACCCCGACACCTTTTGCGGCATCATTCCCGTCGGCGGCATGTTCGCGCCGACCTCCCAGTCCTACTTCGATGACGAGGACCTCGGCAAGCTCCGCGTCTTCATCATGATCGGCGAGAACGAGCGCGACCGTATGTTGACGGCCAACAAGCTCGCCGCCGAGGCCTTCCGCAAGGCGGGGGCCAAGGTAAAGCACAACGTCTACAAAGGCGTCGGCCACGACTTCCCGGACAACGCCCACGACGAGCAGGTCAAGGCCTTGAAGTTCGTCCTAGGCAAGTAGCCAGGCTGGTCTCGCCGTGTGCCCGTGTGCCACTGGCGGCTCGTCCGCCAGTGGCGCCAGCGTAAAGAGCCCCCGAGCTTGCTCGGCGGGGTGCTCGCAAAGACCCTGTGCGCTCTGTGACAGGTACGCCCCCGCAAACCCACGCACGCGTGCCACTGGCGGCTTGTCCGCCGTTGGGATTCCAGGAGAACGTCAAACGAGCACACCCGCCCCATGGCAGTCCTTCAACCAGTGCAAACACGTACGCAACTCCCCCGTCGCCGGTGGCGGGCAAGCGCCAGTGGCACCCGACATCCGTCACCCGGCATCACGCCTCGACGTGCTCTTTCTCCAACCTGGACATAACGGCGCAAGCCGTCGAATCGCTCCAGACGTTCACTGACGTCCGGCACATGTCCAACACCCGGTCCACCGCCAGGATCAAACCAACCGATTCCAGCGGCAACCCCACGGCGCTGAGCACCACAATCATCATCACCGTTCCCGCGTGAGGGATGCCCGCTGCGCCGATGCTGGCCAATAGCGCGGTGACAACAACCACCGCCTGCCCGGCGATGCTGAGGTCGACGTTCGGCGTTGCCTGGGCGATGAACAGAACGGCGACCGCCTCGTACAGGGCCGTGCCGTCCATGTTGATCGTCGCCCCCAGCGGCAGCACGAAAGAGCTGATGCGGTTGCTGATCCCGGCTCGCTTTTCGACGCTGGTCATGGTCAGCGGCAACGTCCCGTTGCTGCTGGCGGTGCTGAAGGCCGTCAGCAGGGCTGGCTGCATCGCCTTGAAATATGCCCAAGGGCTGCGCTTGGCCAAGAGCCAGAGCAACAGCGGCAAGGTGACAAGGGCATGGAAGCACAGCGACAGGAACACCGTCACCATGTACCAGCCCAGCGGAACAAAAACGCCGATGCCCGCCCCCGCCGAGGCGTAGAGCATGAACCCCAGCACACCGATCGGAGCCGCCTTGATGATGAACATGGTCATTTTCATCATCACCGCGAAGGACGCCTGAAAGAACTTCGTCAGCATGGCCCCGTGCTCGCCGCCGACGGCGGTGATAAACACTCCGAACAGCAGCGAGAAGAAGATCACCCCCAGGATCTTCTTGTTCCCCGGGTCGCCCATGGCGAAGATCGGGTTCGGGGGAACAAGGTTAAACACCTGATTCCAAAGCGTCTGGGCCAGCCCCCGCTCGGCTTCGATGGCCTCCGCCTTCAACCGGGCGGTTTCCAACACCGCCACGAAACGTTCCTCGCCCTTGAGCGAAGCGAAGTCCGGCTCGGCATCGACGCGATCCCGCCACTTGTGCAGATTCTTGGCCCATTGCACGCCACGCTCCAAGCAGCCGAGGGCCTCGTCCGACTCACCATGAATGGCATGGCTTCGAGCGTCGTGATACAGGCTTTCGCCAAAGGCCTTGGCCAGGGCATCCGCGCCGCCCTTCTTCGCGTGAGTGGCGGCGATCTTCTCCAATGTCGCCCTGTCGGCCCTTTCGCCCGGTCGAATTATGTTGACCATGAAGACGCCGGTGAGGATGGCCAATAGGCTGGTAATGATGTAGTAGGTCATCGTCCTGCCACCGAGGCGCCCCAGCCCCTTCAGCGTACCCGTGCCCGTTACCCCCGAGATAAGCGATGTAACGATGAGCGGGACGACAATCATCGAAAGCAGCCGGAGAAAGAGATCGCCGACCTCCTTCCCGTAGCCGGCGACGCCCTGCGGCCATTTTCGATCGACGACCCCGCGCTCGGCCAGGAAGTTCAGCGGCAAGCCGATGCCCGCCCCCAGGACCATGGCTATCAGAATCCAGTGATGTAGTTTGAGTTTCATGGGGGCGGATGATAAACGGAATCGTCCGCGGCGTCTTTTCTTGCTATCCACAGAAAATCCGTCGGCGAAATCGCCTGGGATATTCTCAACGCCTCGTCGAAAGGTCGGCCCCGAGGCCTGCGAGAGCCTGGAGGAACGACTCTTCGGAGCCTGGGATCCTCTGCCTCGCGCGGGGTAGGGCTTTTCCTAGTACTGATTGGGGCGTTTGGACTACTCAGAACCGCTCGCTGCCTCCGATAAGGAGGTGTGGTCGGCAGTGAATGGAGGCAGCCCCGTGGCAGGACATGCTCCTGAATTCTCGAGCCCGGGAAAGCGCTTGTTGAGATGGCTGGCCGGCCTGTCTGATCTTCGGATCTCCTTCTACATGCTGCTGGTAGCCTGCGCGATCACGACCGTTTTGCTCTTGGCGGACCGCCACCTCTTCGGCTAGCACACAGCCGAAGCCCTGGTCGGTCATCTTCGTCGTCAGAGGGAGACGGTGGGGGTGCGTACGGGACGAGCACACTGTCCGGGGAGCATCGGCGTCTAACCTGTGGCACAGGCATCCTGCCTGTGACCCCCCGGCGAGTCGCGTAGGGTCCGCTGTGCGGACCGACCCGTGGGTAAAAGCCCCAGTCCGCGCACCAGGCCCTATTCCACCCATCTATCAATCCACGAGTCGCGTAGGGTCCGCTGTGCGGACCGACCCGTGGGTAAAAGCCCCAGTCCGCGCACTAGACCCTATTCCACCCATCTATCAATCCACGAGTCGAGCGGCACTAGTTCAGCGGGCCGACACCCAGGTTGATGACCACGTCTGAGCCGTCCACCAGGTCGATCTTGATGTTGGGGGCCCCACTGGCCAAGGTGATGCCCTGCGTCGGGCCGGCGGCGAACTGTAGGGTGTAGGTGCCCGGGGCGGTGACCGCGAAGGAGTATCCTCCACCGGCGTTGGTCGTCTTGCTCACCGAATCGAGAGTCACCACCGAGCCCGCCGACCCCTCGCCAAAGTCGTATTGTCCATTGTTGTTGGAGTCATCGTACACGACGCCCAGAACGAAGGTCGTGTCGGTGGCCGGCGTGCCGTAGTCCTGGGTCTGCATGAGCGAATCGAAGGTCCTGCCCTCTTGCGTGAAATCCCCGTGAAGGACCGAGATGCCCACCTCGCGATAGACGCCGTTGAGCATGGTCACGCGATGGCCGCGGCCGCTGATGCCGGTGTCCACGAACAGATCCTCGTGCTGATCCTCGGTGGTCAGGGCCCCGACCAGGGTCCCGGTCGTGCCACGCCAGGCGAGGTTCTCTCCGGCGGAGGTATAGTTGTAGCCGGCGGCCGTGATCCGATCGAATGGCGAGGTTCCATCCGGGGCGTCGTGGGCGAAGTAGTCCTGATCCAGCATGTCCTGGCTGTGAACCTCGGCGGCCTGGTTCAGAGACTCGTTCAGGGCTACCGGCTGCTTGGCGGTGCTGTCGAGCTGGCCGGGGATGCCTTCGTCTACCGCGATGCCGAAGCCCGTCGCCTCGGCGCCGGGCTTGAGCCTGGCCCGGTTGATCCGCTCCAGCGAGAGCTGCCCGAGGGTCGACGCGTCCACCGACTGGGCGGTGGTTCCGGTCACTCCGGTCGAGCCACCAGAACCCGTCGATCCGGTCGATCCGGTAGATCCGGTCGATCCCGTCGAACCGCCGCCGCCACCGGGAAGGCCGGTCCCCGCGCCCGTCCTGCAACCCACCAACAACAGGGCGATCATGCCACAAAGGCAGGCTCGCCTAACGCGACTCGTCAAACCGTTAAGCATCGTCTTAGAACCTCATTTATTCGCGGAAGCTCAGGCTCCGATGGCGACGCCGGCTCTCATGATTGCCATGCCTACGAACTCCCACACTCGCTCGGGGGGTTGGCATCGATCCGGTGACAGTTATACCCCCTGACCAAGGTCCGGGGCCCTGTGTCGGAGGCTCCTGGGCCCCACTCGGCCCCGATCCGGCGCTGACGCACACGTGCGGGATTGCCCGGCCGTTCCCGCTCACTACGAGAAGTATAGACAAGTATCGGCCGATGACCAGTGTCCCTTAATGAGCGGCGTCTGGCAGCCGCCCGGCTTGCTCCCACGGGCCAATCGAAAGGCGGATGGACGATTGCCGATTGCCGTTTGCCGATTGTTGAGCTTGAGCAATTCCGCATCAGACGCCCCTGGCACAATTCCCCGCCCTCTTGGCCCCACGACTCCCGCCAAACCGGCCAACTCCGCCCCTACTGGTGGCTCGGCGGGCAGGTGGAGACGTGGTCCGGCAGGTCGATGGTGATCTGAGGGTGGTCGCCGGCCAGCGACAGAGGACCGCGGAAGTACAAGTAGTTCGGGCGACCGGTGCCCAAAAACTCGCGGTCCACGAAACCGGCCAGCGACGAGGCCTCGGGCGGGAAGTAAGCCGTCAAGGGTTGTTGCGGGCTACCTAGTTGGAAAATCGTCGAGCCATCGGTCATCCGGTACGGCCGGGCCAAGTCGGCGAAGACGCAGGCGGCGGTGCCGGTGTCGGCCCGGGCCACGATCTCGCGATAGAAGAGCCGGCAGCACAGAACGTCCTCGCCCATGGCTATCGCCCGGCGGCAGTCGTCCATCAACCCGGCTCGCAAGGACCACCAGGCCTTCAGGGCGTGGTAGTCCGACCGGCCGCCGCGATCGCCCCAGATGCCCTCGCCTTCATACCTGGCCCGCAGCTCGGCGTGCTCCAGGGCTTCGCGGTGGATGCGGGGACGCCCGTACTTCTCGAAGCAAGGGCTCCAACCTTCGCGAACCAGGCGGACGTTCAGACTCTCCCCGCGGACGATCACGTGGCAAAGCAGCTTGCCGCCATTGCTAAGGGAAACGTCTTCATCGGGGAACTCGAGCACGACGTCGGCGGCGTCCTGCAGGAAGTCCTCCTTCATCCAGCGGAGGGTCCGCCGGCCGAAATCGGTTGGAGGCTTGTAGCCGCCGGGAGTAGCCCGTTCGGGACGTGCATCGAGAAGGCGGACCAAGCGGGGAGCGCCCTCCCATTGGACTCTCAGGGTGTCGGTATCGACCACCGCGAGCAATGGGCAAGATCGACGCAACTGCACCCGTCTCCTCCTTCCCGACCGAACGGCCTTTTCCGCGCGAAAACACGGCGTCAGATCCCCCTCCATCTGCCCGATAACTAAGTCGAGTGTACCACCGGACCGGGTGCTTTTCAAGACATAGTTTAGGTTTTCACGCTGCTTGCGTCACCTGTGTGTGCGGAGGCGCATGGAGCCGGTGGCCCAACGATTGCATTACAATCACTGTTACTGTCTGATGAGCTCATCCCAGGAACGTCTGTAGCCCATGAAGGTCGATCGCGCAACGCAATGCACAGGCCCCTGCATCCAAACGGGCGTCACGGCCAAGCCACCGGCCACCGGCGCGACGAGTCCGTCCAACCGCCACGACCGCAAGGCGCCGGCTTCGATATTGCAGTTTGGTGACACGTGAAAAACGCCCGCTTGCTTGTTGATCACCCGCTCCTCGGCCCGATGAACATGGCCCTGGACGAAGCGCTGCTACAAACCAGCGGATGCGCGGCCGCATCACCGGTGTTACGTTTTTACGCCTGGTCTCCGCCCACGATCTCTCTGGGCTACTTTCAGGACCACGCGGATTACGAGCGTCTCCCGTCTGCGGTGGGGGGCTTGTCGGTAGTCCGCCGCACCACCGGTGGGGGGGCAATCCTGCACGATCTGGAAGTCACCTATTCGCTGGCGATCCCCGCGTCGCACCCCTTGGTAGTCGGCCGCCCCAACCACCTCTACAACCTAGCCCACGAGGCGATCATCAAAGCCATCGGCCACGGCGTCCGCTTGTTTGGCGACGGCCCGGAAGCCCGCGGCGATCCCGTGACCGATCCACAATCCCCAATCCGCAATCCGCAATCCGCAATCCGCAATTCCCAATCAACCCGCCGCGGCCCCTTCTTCTGCTTCGCCCGCCGGCACGCGCTGGACGTGGTCATCGACGACCCCGCCGGCCCCGGCGGCGTATCGAAGATCGCCGGCTCGGCCCAACGGCGGAACGCCGGAGCCATCCTGCAACACGGCTCGATCATCCTCGACAGCCGCTACCGCCAGCAGCCGACCGCGACCTGGTCATCCCTGGCCGGCCCGATCGACTTCGCCGAAGCAGTCGGTCGGCTCACGCCCGCATTCGAGGAGCGGCTCGGAGTGAAGTTCGATCAAGCTTCGTGGAGTGATGAAGAGTTGCAAACCGCCCGGAAACTGGAGCAACGATACGCCGGCGACGCCTGGACAATCCACAGGCAAAGGTGAGTCACGATCCACGTGTGGCACGGCTAGTATGACAGCGCTAGGTAGCGCTCTTCGAGCCGCGGGCTTCAGCCCGCGCGGCCGCAAGAAGACCACGTGCTTGCCAATGCGAGATGCCGCGCGGGCTGAAGGCCGCGGCTCTTCTGTATGAGAACGACCTATCGCTCTCATCCGGGCGGGCACGGAGGTCCGCTCTACTGGAGCGTTGCAAGTCGACTGGGGCACTGCAAGTCGTCGCCGGCCTTCTCCGCGCAAGAACCACCCCTACTTGATCTGCCCCGCATATTGCCCGAACTCCTTGCGGAAGTCCCGCATCTTGATCCCGAACGCCTTCTCCGCCGGCTGAGTCTCGCAGACCGATTCCTCCTGCGACATCTGCACCTGGTCGACGTTGAACCGCATCGACCGCGGCAGGATCGGCAGACGCATCACCGTCCTGGCCAGGAACTTCGCCAGCGGCGCCGGCTGGCCGATCACCGGTTTCCACATCCGGGCCTGCGGCAGCTTCTCGCGGCAGATGCGATACAGCTCCTTCCAGGTGATCGCCTCCGGGCCGCCCAACTCGAAGGCCTGGCCGATTGTGCTCGGCTGTGACAACGCCGCCACGAAGCAATGGGCGACGTCGCGAACCGAGACCGGCTGCAAGTGGTGCTGCCCGTCGCCGAAGTACGGCACCACCGGCGGCAGCAGGTCGCACTCCAGCTTACGCATCAGTTCCATGAACTCGGCGTCCGGCCCGTGAATGACGCTCGGCCGGAAGATAGTCCAGTCCAGATCACTCTCTTGCACGATCCGCTCGCCCGCCCACTTCGTCTGGTGATAGCGGCTAACCGCCCCGGGCCGCGCTCCCAGGGCGGACATGTGGACGTAGCGCCTGATGCCGTTTCTCTCGCAGGCATCGACCACCGCCCGGGTTCCGTCCACGTGGATGCGGCCAAAGGTCTGTCTACGCAGCGGTCGTTCAGCGATTATTCCAACGAGGTGAATTGCAGCTTCGGCGGAACTCGCCGCGTCGTTCAGGGTCTCGATGGCGCTCAGATCGCCGACGACCGATTCGACGCGATTCGGATCGAGCACCACCGTCTGGGCCTTGAACTTCTCGCCGTCCCGCACCAGGCAGACGGCCACGTGGCCTTTGGTCACCAGTTCCCGCACCACCGCACGACCGACGAACCCGGTCGCCCCGGTAACCAGGACTCGTTCCGGAAACGAGCCGCCCCCCGGCGCCTCCTCACGCTGATCATCCATTGCATCGCTCATGATAATCCCACCGTTTCTGCCGCCTTGCCGCGGATGCGCCCCTTCGCGTCGGCATCCGGCCGCCGTAGATCACTTTCGGATGATAGCGCTCCGCCAAGCGCCCGTCTATTGATGCAGGCGGAGCAACGGGCCCAAATCGCTCAATGTGCCGTGATTTGACGCCCGGGGGCATGAAGCCCCCGGCTCGCTCCGCTCACGTGGCTTGTCTCGCTCACGGCTCGCTGACGGCTCGTCAGTCCGGCGTGA
>SDBT01007504.1_pt1 | contig 17931 bp, 13 predicted proteins | sample 2277101 | NCBI WGS metagenome assembly SDBT01 (sample SAMN10404973, study PRJNA504765) | marine sediment metagenome | isolation source: marine sediment core GS10_PC15, 103 cmbsf | place: Arctic Ocean: Southern Knipovich Ridge | collected 2010 | reverse complement strand
AGACCCCTTTCAAGGATTCGATTGACGCCTAACTCCAGTCACCCTACAGGTTCCTTCCGTTAGGCGTCAGCCATTGTACCACACCTTTTCAAGTGTCTCACTCCTTCACGGGGCCAGTATGCCGCCTTGCACTAATCCGAAACTCCTCGCTAAAAAGGTGGTGAAGGAAATTTTGTGGGGCGAATCCGCCTTTGCAAGAGCTTCCATCTTCGCTAAAGCTACGACGGACAAGTCGGCGGACGTTGATTCGGTTATCGCCAGCCCCGAAGTGTCGGGATTTCGCTTCGCTCAAGATTTTGGGGCCCGAACGCGAGAGCGAGCGGGCCTCGCCTTTTATCCTGAGAGCAGTCGAAGGATTTGCGCTCGATTAACCGCAGAGAACACAGAGGTTTTATTCTGCTCGGTGTACTTGGCGCAAGCTGACATTGATGCGAGCACCTTTGGAATTGACTATTGGGATTGAGATTCTTTCCCGGCGCGCCGGGACTCAGAATGACCCTGAGAAACGTCGAACATCCCTTCGACAGACTCAGGGTAAACTCAACGTCGAACCCCGACAGGTCGGGATTTCGCGTCGCTCAACGTCGAATATGGAATCCCGGCAAGCCGGGAAGCTTTTTTTTACCGGGATTAGGCCTGCTCATCCTGTGCTGAGCCGACATATCCTTCTTTTTCCAGATGAAGGATAATTTGCTGGGCACATTCCTCTGGAGTCATATCCTCGGTATTTATCACAATATCAGCATCTTCGGGCTCTTCATAGGGGTCGGAGATGCCGGTAAACTCCTTGATTATTCCGGCCCGGGCCTTGGCATACAGACCCTTGGTATCGCGCTCTTCGCAGACGGCCAGCGGGGTCGCCACATGGACCAGAATATATCCGCCGCCCTTTGAAATCAGGGCCTTGTTCTCCTTGCGGATCGCATCGTACGGCGCGATAGGCGCGCATAGCGCGATGCCGCCGTTTTTGGTAATCTCCGAAGCAACGAAGCCGATGCGTCTGATGTTGATATCACGGTGCTCCCTGGAAAAGCCTAACTCGCTGGAGAGATTCGTACGAACAATATCACCGTCGAGCAGCGTCAACGCCCGGCCGCCTGTCTCGAGCAGCTTTACCATCAGGGCATTTGCTATGGTGCTTTTGCCTGACCCGCTCAGGCCGGTGAAAAATACCGTGAAGCCTTGTTTACTCCGGGGCGGATACGTGCGGTGCAGCTCAGCCACCACCTCTGGGAAACTAAACCATGAAGGTATTTGGCGTCCGCCTGCCAGCCGGTCCCGCAAGTCGGTTCCCGATATCGAAAGCGTACGAGTATCCTGGGACACTTCGTCAACCGGAAAGTAGGCATCATCCTGCGGGACGTACACCATCATGCGGAAGGGCACCATTTTAACGCCAATTTCGGCTTCGTGCTTTTGAAGCAATTCCTGTGCGTCATAAGGTCCGTAGAAGGGCTCGCCGGCTGAGTTACTGCCGGGGCCTGCGTGGTCACGGCCGACAATCAGATGTGTACAGCCGAAGTTCTTGCGAATGATAGCGTGCCAGACGGCCTCGCGCGGGCCACCCATGCGCATAGCCAACGGCAGCAGGGTCATCAAAACCGTGTTCTTCGGGTAGTGCTTCATAATGGCCTGGTAGCACCGCACGCGAGTATAGTGGTCCACATCGCCGGGCTTGGTCATACCAACCACGGGATGAATCAGCAGATTGGCCTCTGTGTCTACGGCGGCCCGGAAGGTCAACTCCTGGTGGGCCCGATGCATCGGATTTCTTGTTTGAAAGGCCACGACCTTGCGCCAGCCGAGCATATGAAACTTCTGACGCACCTGGGCGGGCGTAAGGCGATGTTCGACGAAGTCATAGTGATGCGGCATTTGAACAGCCTCGACCGTTCCGCCGACGTACCATGGGTTGGCGTCGTCGGAAAGATACGCCGCAGCGGGATGCTCCTTATTGGTTGTGCCGAAGACCTGCTGGGCCTCGGCCAAGCGATCAGGCTGCCAGATGTCCTCGACCGTTAAGACAGCTAACATATTGCCTTCGAGGTCGCGAAGGGCCAGTTTGCCGGGGGCCGATAGCTGTTTGGCAACTTCATCGGTAATATCCAGCGTGATGGGGATGGGCCAGAGTGTGCCGTCTGCAAGCCTCATTTGGCTGCAAGCGCCCTGGTAATCGGCCTGGTTCATAAAGCCACGCAGGGGTGAAAAACCTCCGTTGGTAAGCAGCTCAAGGTCACAGATTTGCCGGGGGGCCAGAGTCCATGAAAGCCAGTCACGAGAGAGGGCTTTGAGTTCGTCGGCCCGCTGGTTACTGACCAACAGGTCCACTAACTTACCACCGTGCGGTTCGATCAAGTGTTCTGCCATTGGCACTTTTCCTTTCAAATTTATGTCAGTTTCTCAGGATTTGGGCTCATTATACCACCTGCCGGCTGACTGGAAAAGCCTTTTGGTGAAAATAATCCCGGCCGGCATCAACGCACAGCCGGCAAGCTACAACCTGCAGGGTGAAGGCGACGGCGGTGGATTGTTTTGTGGATCAGAGTTGTTTGGCAACGGCGTTCAGGATGGTTTGTTTTGCTTTTTCGAATGGGCCGGGCAGTGTGAGGCCTGCGGCGACTTTGTGGCCTCCGCCGCCGTAGGTTTGTGCGATTTTGCGGACATCAACATCCGTCTTGCTTCGAAGGGAGCAGCGAAATTGGCCGTCGGCAAGCTCGATGAATAAGGCGGCGACCTCGACGGAGGTCAGGCGCTGACATTCGTCGATGAGGCTTTCTGTGTCGGGGCCGGTGGCGCCGGTCTCGTCGAAGTCGGAGCGCATAATGCACTGGGTGGCGAGGCGGCCGTCGAAGTGCAGTTCGAGGCGCTCGAGCATTCGGATCATCAGCTTCATTCGCTGGGGTGAGAAGTTCTGGTACATTTTGCCGTAGAGGAGATTCGGGCGGGCGCCGGCGTCGATGAGTTCTGCTGCGCAGCGGAAGATTCTGCTGTCGGCGTTGCCGAACCTGAACCAGCCGGTGTCGGTGGAGAGGGCGACGAAGAGGGCTTCGGCGACGGATGCGGTGAGCGGCCAACCGGCATACTTAATCAGGTCAAGGACAATCTCGCCGGTGGCGGCGGCGGTCGTATCAACAAGCTCGACATCGCCGAGGGCGTCGCCGGTTATATGGTGGTCGATGACGAGGACCTTTTTTCCGGCATCTTTCAGCCACTGGTCGAAATCGGGGAGTTGGACGTAGCTGTTAGTGTCGATGATGATTACGAGGTCGCACTTGTCGAAATGGCCGGCGTGAAGCTGGTCTTTGGTGATGTCATTGCCTAATATCGGTGCCTTTGGGTCGAAGAGAAATTCGTACCACGAAGCTAACGGTGACAAGAACATGACGTGGGCCTTTTTTGCGAGGTGGGTCAATAAATCTCGCATGGCCCGCACCGAGCCGCAGGCATCGCCATCGGGGCGAGTGTGAGAGGTCAATAGTACCTCGGTAGAGCTATTTATCAGCTCTACTGCTTTTCGAAAACCGTTTTCATCAACCATTACTAACCCTTCTGCCATTCTACAGAGCCCCAAGCGTAAGCGCGGGGTGATACATGTTGTTATTTTACCCCTCACTCACGTTCGGGGCTCTGATTACTGTTTTTCACGTTCGGGGCACCGCGTTTGTGTTGGCCCAAATGCCATCATTTTGCCTTACTCATATTTAACATATTCGATTGCGGAGGCAAGACTTTCTTTCGTCCACACGTATTTTGTGTTGGCCCAAGTGCCATCATTTTGCCAATGTCCGTTTGGCGGTCGCGCAGTCTTTTGCGATTTGTGCGGCGAGCTGTTCTTTGGTTTCAAAGCGCTGCTGTGTGCGGATGCGCTCTACGAAGTCCATGGCCAGCCATTTGCCGCTCAGATATTCGACGTTGTCTTCAAGAATGTGGGCCTCGACCATGAGCGGATGGTCGCTGACAAACGTCTTTGCCCTTCCGATGCTAATTGCGGCAGGTCTTACCCAGCCGGGAGCACTTACATCGGCCAGGCTGTCGCCTGTCTCTACAAACCCTGCATAAACGCCCTCGGCAGGTATGATTTGTTCGGCCGGCTGAATGTTGACCGTTGGAAAGCCGATTTGTTTGCCCACGCCACGGCCGGCGACAGTTGGGCCCACCAACCTGTAGGGTCGGCCCAACGCGGCTTTGGCGTTTGCGACGGCGCCTTCTTCAAGAAGAGAGCGTACGATAGAACTTGAGCAAGTAAACTGATAACCGTCCCCTGTTTTTATTTCTTTGGCGGGTACGATGACGACATCAAAGCGGCGGGTGGCACTCAAGTCCTTCAGTGTCTGGGCGTTGCCGCTTCTGCCGTAGCCGAAATTGAAGTTGGGCCCCTCCACGATAACTTTGGGACCAACACGCTTCATGAGAAACTCATCCACAAAATCGGCTGGCGAAAGATTCAGCAACTTGAAGCTGTCCTTGAGGACAATCAGACAGTCAACGCCGAGCTTTTGCAGGAGGTGTTTTTTCAACGGTAGGGGAGTCAGGACCTGAGGCGCTCTTTCGGGGTGCAGTATTGCAGCGGGGTGCGGCTCAAATGTCATCACGGCAAGAACATTGGCACCGGCGCGCCTGGCTGCATTCTGCGCCTCTTTGATAATTCTTTGATGGCCGAGATGGACGCCATCGAAGTTGCCTATGGTAAGAGCACAACCTGCACCCACGCGGTCTGCGGACGCTATAGATTCAATAATTTCCATCCAGATACTCAACCTAAATAATAGTTAGATTTCAGAAAACGACCATTTTAGGCTTAAAATAGGCTGTTGGCAAGGACCACGGTTGAAACAGGCAAAGAATCAGCTTCTGAAGGCCCATTTTGTAAAAAAAGAAAGGGGACACCTTTCGGCGTCCACCTTTCCGGAGGGGAGAAAAATGTATTGATATATATTTTACGTCCTCTGAGCCGGAAATGTTTGGTATTACCGGCCCATCGACGCAATATTTCACTGATTTAGGGGGATTTTACCCACTCCCGTTGCTCTCGCCCCGATCCCCTTATCAATTACCTATTGTATTCTATACAGGTCAGGCACAATTTGCAACTAAAAAATTCTGATATTTTTGTAAAATATTTTATTCGTTTCGGCCGGCACTTTCAGTACCAGCACACGTCCCAGGAATTTACCCACCCGCTGCCGGGCCCGTTCCAGCGGTCCTCCTTGTAGAGATTGTCGTAGCCAGTGGGGAACTTATCACCGCGATCAAGAGGTATCGCAAAAAATCCTGGTTAGTGAGAGTATTAAAAGTTCGGCAGGGTGCCAGTGAGCCGATTACAGCATTGTCCGGATCGGATTGTTTACGGGCGGCAGGTTTCACATGGGCGATAGCCCTTGCGTCTTGCCTGCCGGGCACTTGTGAATGTAACAAGCTCATCGGTGCTTAGCCTCACCGCCTGACTGCAGGAAGGGTTGTGATAAGTTTTGCCATATTTCGAGCCGATATAAAACATCTCGGCCGGCATGGTCTGTTGCGCGGCAAATTTTCCCTGTAGCGAGGATTCTCTCGAACGACTCAGCCGCATCGCCAGCAATGCCAGACAAATCACAGCAAGACAAATAATTACAAATCGAAGGCTTCTACCACCCATCTTCCGACCCCTTTCAACAAGAAAAGTTTATTCCTATAAGAAACCATGGCGTATTGCAAGATTGGCTATCCGCGGCGGGTTGCAGATTACTTACACGTAGTCGTCCTGGCCCTGGTCGTCGTCATCGTCTTCGTCGGGTACTTTCCAGCGTTCGGTCTCGTCGATATCGTCTAATTCGCGCTGGACGTACTTGAAGATTTTGTCCTGCATAGGCGCCATCCTCTCATACCAGCTCAAAAGACCGCGATGGGCGGCGACAAGGGCGTCAAGGCGCAAAAGCTGCCATTTAGCGAGGCATTCGGGCTCCTTGACGTTGCTGAAGGGGTCGCATTTGAAGGTCCTGCGGCCATCGGGCCCGGTCTCGTAAAATTCACAGTCTTTACACTGAATCATCTGAGCACCTTAGATTGGGCAAAAAAATTTCTTAACAGCCTCTTGCTTTTCTGTATAATACCACATATTATACCGGATAGAAGCATTTTGTAAAGGGTAATTGGAACCGTTTTTGGAGAAGTGAATGGCAAAACCAAGACGCCGACGGAAGGTGGGCAGCAAGAAGAGACGCGCCCGCTGGAAGGTTCGACACAAAATCAGTTAAAACGACGGCTGGATGTTAAGATGGTCAGGCGGTTTAAGGTATAGATGCGGAACCGGCTGATTTATTGATTTTTTGATAATAAATGTACCAAGTAACCCCGCCCGGCGGGCGGGGCTAAATAGTTCCTGTTGCGGAAACGCAAAATTGGTTCGGCAATATATCGGAGTTCGCCAGGGCGGGGTTCGTATAAAACGGGTCAAAACCCCGCGTGAAACGCGGGGCTATTTGTTTTACGAATCCACTTAGGAAAGCACAGATGAGACAGTACAGGGTAACTTTTAAGCCGGACGGGCCTACAGTATTGGTGCACGGCGGCGCTACTATCTTGAAGGCGGCAGGCCGGGCGGGATTAATCTTAAACACCGTCTGCGGAGGTATGGGCACGTGCGGCAAGTGCATGGTGGAGATCGAAGCGAACGGTCAAAAGGTGCTCGCATGTCAGCACCGCGTAAAACGCGACCTTGAAATAATTATCCCCCCGCAGGCGAGGTTCTTTGAGCCAAGAATATTGGCGCACGGCATGGACAGGGGAATCACGATAGGCCCCGCTATTCGCAAAAAGTTTCCGGAGTTCAGGGACCCGGCGGCGGGTATGTTCGGTGTGGCGCTTGATGTCGGAACAACCACCGTGGTTGCAAACCTGGTGGATTTGGCAGACGGCAGTTGTAAGGCGACGGCAGCGGCTGTAAATCCGCAGACCAGTTGGGGGGACGATGTTATCAACAGAATAGCTCACGCCCAGACCGAAGACGGGTTAGAAGAGCTGCACGTCGCTATCATAGAGGGAGTAGGATCGCTGATTGACGAGCTTTGCAAAGAAGCCGATATCACACCGTGGGATATTTGCGAAGTGGTTGCGGTGGGTAATACCACGATGAACCACCTGTTTCTGAAGTTCCCGGTCAAGCAGCTTGGGCAGGCTCCTTACAAGGCTTATTCGGTGGAGGCGCACGACCGGGACGCCGGACATTTGAATCTGAACATGAACCCGTCGGGCAATATCCATACGGTTGAGAATATCGCGAGCTTCGTAGGCTCTGACACGGTGGCGGCGGCGCTGGCGCTGGGGATGGACACGGCAGAGAGAATGACGCTGGTGGTGGATATAGGTACTAACGGGGAGCTTCTTCTGGGTACGAAAGACAAGATGTATGCAGCAAGCTGCGCGGCGGGGCCTGCGTTCGAGGGTGCACGGATAAGCTGCGGGAGCCGGGCCGCAGCCGGGGCAATCGAGCAGATAATTGTGGCGGACAACGATATTGAATTAGAGGTAATCGGTGACTGCGCGCCGCGGTCGATATGCGGCAGTGGGCTGATAGACGCTGTTGCCGTGCTGCTCAATCTCGGCCTGGTTGACAGGTCGGGTGGCTTTGTTGATCCCGGCAAGATCAAAGAGGGATTAGCGAAAAAACTATCGTCCAGACTTGTCAAACATGACGGGCAGCGGGCATTTGTCTTAGCTTACAATAAAGACAATGACAACGAACCGGTTATCCTGACGCAGCAGGACGTGCGCGAGACGCAGCTTGCAAAAGGGGCGCTTCGTGCGGGACTTCAGTTGCTGCAGAAAAAGGCGGGTATTGAGGATAAGGACATTGAGCGGATATTGCTCGCTGGGGCGTTCGGCAATTATATCCGTCGCCAAAGCGCATTGCGGATAGGGCTGCTGCCGGACGTGGGGCCGGAGAAGATTCATTTCGTGGGCAACGCCGCTGTTGTGGGTGCTCGAATGGTGTTAGTGAGTAAGCGGTGCCGTCAGCTTTGCGGCAAGCTGGTGAAAAATATTGAATACATCGAAACCGCAGGCGACCCGCACTTCCGAGAGACCTTCGCCGAAGCACTCCTGTTTTAGGCGGACCGCCGGCAATTCCGGCGACCAAACAGGACTGAAGAATTCGCAATCGGTCTTCTTGGAATCCGCCTCCGCGGTTGGGACCAGGGCCCTTCACAATCGAGCGGTGACCGCTCGGCAGGCTTTACCATCAACAGGTAATCGCACGCCAGCTTTGATTGAGCTCTTCGAGCAGGTCAATCACCTCACGAATCATCTGGGTGTCACATTGGATGTTCGCCTGGCTGAGCTGATGGTTCATAAAGTTGTAAAGGCTTCGGAGGTTCTGAGCCACCTCGCCGCCGGCATCCATGTCGAGGACGGTGTTCAATTCGACGATGATGTCCTGGGCCTTTGCGATATTCCGGCCCTTGGCCTCATAATTCTTTGCTGCTAAATCGCGAATTGCCTGCTTCAGGAACTTTATCGCCCCGTCATAAAGCATTACAATCAGGCGGCCTTTGTTCTGGGTGGTTACTGCTGTTCGCTGATAAACATCGAGTCCATTCATTGTGCCACTTCCTAATGTCGTAGGTTTCGAATTGCCCGGCGGCCTGACCTGCTTCCAAGACGAAACTGAAACTTGCGGCCAAGGCGGCTCACTCTAAAGAAATTCGGGAGATGGCCACGGCGCCTGCCGCAGCCATTTCCCGGAATAATACTGTCTTAAACGTCCTGTTGTTGTATTATCTCAGTAGAGTCAAGGCCATCTGAGGCATCGCGTTGGCCTGGGCCAACATCGACACGCCTGCCTGTGCCAGGACCTGGTTTCTGGTCAAGTTGGACATTTCCGTGGCGACATCAACATCTGAAACACGCGACTCCGCTGCCATCATGTTCTCGGCCTGGGTATTAAGCACGTTGCTACTCATTTCAAGACGGTTCATCTTGTAACCGAAGCTGGCGCGGGCACTGTCCTTTGTCTCAATCGCGCTGGTTAGCGTGGTCAGTGCAGTAGCGGCATTAGTCGTACTCGTGAGGCTGATAGCGCTGGTGATGCCCAACGACGAGGCCGTTACATCGACGCTAGTGACTGCGACCTCCGAAGCAGTACCGCCTGAATCAACACCGAAGTGGATGTTTTGCGTACCGCTTGCACTGCTGAGCATGGCTGTTTCGTTAAACTCGGTTCTCTGTGCGATACGGTCGATCTCAGACGCCAACTCCTGAAACTCGTTGTCCATAATCCTTCGCTGCTGCGTAGAATACGACCCGGTAGCGGCCTGTTCGGCCAGCCCTTTCATACGGATAAGAGCCTCGTCAATGACCGCCATCGCACCTTCCATGGTCTGCAGCATGCTGATGCCGTCCTGTGCGTTACGGGCACCCTGCTTAATCATAGCGATATCGGCCCGCATCAACTCACGAACGGCCAGGCCGGCGGCGTCATCCTTGGCACTGTTAATGCGCAAGCCGGATGACAGCCTCTCGATAGACTGGGCGAGAGCATCGTAACTCTGGCCCAATTGCCTTGCGGCGTTTTCCGCCATAATGTTGTTCTTGATTGCTAACATATTCCTAACTCCTTCAACAAAATGTTACATTGCCCCTGTCAGGACCGTTAAACCATTAGGTTACAATACACTGGCTTCAGAACAGCGCGGTTCAAACCACGCTGGAACTGTGCCACATGGCATTTATCGACAAATGAACAACGCACTTGAAGAGTTTGTTGTGCGAAAAAGGAGATGCAAAGATTACGACCGATAGTGTTTGTACAGAAGATATTGAAAATGCAAAAGGGGCGGAGAAAAAATTTTTCTGATGCTGGAATTTTTTTTTAAAATCCGGCGAGGTCAGACCGAAATGCGCAACACAGAAACATTACACTCAATATCTGTGCGCAACCCTCCTCGCAATATCAAAGGCTTGGCCTAATCAGACGGTAACCGCTCTCCAACCCTCATTCAACTTTTTCAACAAGGCAATAACGTTGCGAATCATCTGGACGTCATTATTGATATTGGCCTGAGTGAGATGCTTGTTCATAAAGTTATACAGTGTGCGCAGGTTCCGGGCCACCTCGCCGCCGGCGTCCAGGTCCAAGACGGTGTTTAATTCAAAAATGATCTCTCTGGCACGTCCGATATTTCGGGCCTTGGCCTCCAAATCCCCCGCTTGCAACGCTTTGACGGCCTGGTTGAGGAATTTGATGGCGCCGTCATAAAGCATCACGACCAATCGACCACTATTCTGGGTCGTTACGGCTGTCTCTTCGTAAAATCCGGTACCATTCATGTTATTTACTCCATACTAACGCGATCATTCGGTCTTAGGGATTCTGTTCGAGCTTGCTTGCAAATGGTGTTTCATTGTTCTGCTTCCTGTTGTTTTAAGCGAAGGTGGCCGCTCCCTAATGGGCCGGCCACCCTGCTGCTATTATGGTAAGAAGCTTAAAACATTATCCTCTCAATAGGGTCAAGGCCATTTGAGGCATGGCATTGGCCTGCGAAAGCATTGCGACGCCTGCCTGTGCCAGGACCTGGTTCCTTGTCAAGACCGCCATTTCGGTGGCTACATCAACGTCCGATATACGAGATTCTGCAGCCATGATGTTCTCAGCCTGGATGTTAAGCACTGTGGCGGTGCTTTCAATACGGTTCATCTTGTAGCCGAAACTGGCACGAGCACTATCCTTTATGCTGATGGCGTTGCTAATGGTGCTCAGTGCGGTAGTCGCGCCGGCGGTTGTAGCGATGCTGATGGCACTGGTAATGCCTAATGCGGTGGCCGTGATATCGACGGAATTGACGGTGATCGAGGAACCTTCGCCCAAGTGAATGACGTTGGTGCCGGTGGCACTATCAAGCATAGTTACGCTGCTAAACTCCGTTTTCGTGGCAATACGGGTGATTTCCTGGGCCATTTCCTGGAATTCGGCATCCATAATTCTCCGCTGTTGGTCGGAATACGTCCCGGTGGCGGCCTGCTCGGCCAGTTCCTTCATCCGGATGAGTGCCTCGTCCACCGCTCCGAGGGCACCTTCAAATGTTTGGAGCATGCTGATGGCATCCGAAGCATTACGGGAGCCCTGCTTAATTACGGCAATATCGGCCCGCATCAACTCCCGAACAGCTAAGCCGGCGGCATCGTCCTTTGCGCTGTTGATACGTAACCCGGACGAAAGCCTTTCTACCGACGTGGCCAACGCATCATAGGCTCGACCCAGATGCCTCGCTGCGTTGTCCGCCATAATGTTGTTTTTAATAGTTAACATGTCTCAATTCCCCTTGCCAAATAGTCCTTTGCAAGGACCAAGCTTCTTACATTTTTACATTTATGATTTCAAATAAACAACCCGATAAAATCATCATTTGCCACCCTGTTCAAAGACTATTATCGGAAGTAGCTGTGCCGACTTAAGCGCTTTATCGTCCCATAAAAAGCCCGCCAATAGCCAATCTTGCCAAAATCGCGGTTCTCGACATCAAAAAGGGGATTCTGCAACATAAAAAGGTCCGGGAAAATCCGGATAAATTTGTCTAATTGCAGGTTTTTATCGGGCATGAAAAGTTAAATGGAGGGAGGCACAGAAGGCAGAAGACCCCGGCGCGCCGGGACTTCACTGCGCTCAGCAGAAGGCAGAAAAATCTGACCTCTGATTTCTGACTTCTGATTTCTGACCTCTGACCTCTGATCTCCGACCTCTGACCTCTGATCTCCGACCTCTGACCTCTGACCTCTGATCTCCGACCTCTGACCTCTGACTTCTGATTTCTGACTTCTGATTTCTGACGTGCGTGGTTTAGAGACTATTATTTGCGCAGACAGATGGCTGCTCCAAACAGGAGCAGCCATCTGCCAAGTTCTTGCAAGGATTTCAGCCTGAGTTAACGGTTTAGCCCCTCAGCAGAGTCAAGGCCATCTGCGGCATCGTGTTAGCCTGGGCCAACATCGCTACACCTGCCTGTGCCAGGACCTGGGTTCTGGTCAATGAGGCGACTTCCGTGGCCACGTCAACATCCGAAATACGCGACTCCGCTCCAAGCATGTTCTCGGCCTGAGTATTAAGCACGGCAGTACTCATTTCAAGCCGGTTCATGGAATATCCGAAGCTGGCACGGGCACTGTCTTTTACCTGAATCGCGGTGGTTACCGTGGTCAGTGCGGTAGCGGCATTAGACGTAGTGGTGAGGCTGATAGCGCTGGTAATGCCCAATGCCGCGGCCGTTGCAGCAATAGAATTGACTGTGATGCTCGACTCCTCCCCGGCCGAATTGACTCCAAAGTGAATGACTTGCGAGCCGGTTGCACTGTCGAGCATGGCTGTGGTGTTATACTCGGTCTTGGTGGCGATACGGGTGATTTCAGCCCCCATCTCCTGAAACTCGTTGTCCATAATCCTTCGCTGCTGGTCGGAATACGTCCCGGTGGCGGCCTGTTGCGCCAGCTCCTTCATACGGATAAGAGCATCGTTAATCGACGCCATCGCAGCTTCCATGATCTGCAGCATGCTGATACCGTCCTGTGCGTTACGCGCTCCCTGCCGAAGCACGGCAATATCAGCACGCATCAATTCGCGAACAGCAAGGCCGGCGGCGTCGTCCATGGCGCTGTTAATGCGCATGCCGGACGACAACCTCTCGATAGACCGGGCAAGAGAATCATAGCTTATACCCAGTTGCCTTGCGGCGTTTTCCGCCATAAGGTTGTTCTTAATTGTTAACATATTCTTGTCTCCTTACGAAAAACCACAACCAAAAAACTTGCAGCACTCAACCGGCAAATACCTTTCAATTCACAATCAAACTTTCTATGAACAACCCGATAAAATTGCCTGACTCATCAGTTCGCAGGCGTTATTACCGGAAGCAAAATTTCCAACGTGAGCAACTTATCGGAACGTAATAAAAACACCGATAAAAAAAACCAACTCATCTGCTCACAACCTGTATTATCGGAGCGGGACCTAAACTCTTAAGTTTTTTTATCGGGCCAGAAACCCGCTTTTGGGTAATATAAGGGCACAATATTGGACGTTTCGTCAAAGTCCCATAAAAGAGAAAATGCCTCCTTGTACGCCTGCGATTTATCGGACACAGCCGAATTTTTGTATCGGACCTACCTGGAAAAAATTTGAAAAAATCATAGAATTGGGCAATTATACAGCGCCGGACAGTTGTGCCGGATGTCAACAGACTGTGTAAGGGGTGCGCATATTTTGACGCTGAGATTCAGGAGGATTGGCATCGATATGTTCTGGGTGATAATAAAGGTTGGGCTTAGACCAGCGGCGGCGCTTCGGCGGTTTTACCCGCAGTCGAAACACCGGAAGCACAGGTTAGCAAGGCGCTGAAGATATCGAACACTGTGACAATTCCATGTACTTTGCCCTGCTCGTCGGTGACGGGCATACAGCGGCCGCCGCGTTCACTCATCCCCTGCACTACCTGCGCCAATGTCGCCTCCCCTCTGACGGTGCGAACAGGCCGGCTCATAATCCATTGTGCCTTGATTTGGAGCGTGGCGATGTCCATGGGAGTCCGCCATTGCGCAAACGTCGACTGCAGGTAGGGACTCAGCGCCCCGCGAACATCGGATTTCGATACTATGCCCTGCAACTGTGCTTTTTCGCCAATCAGCAGATATGCGGTGTCGTGCTGCTGCATTTTGGCAGTGAGCTGCTCGACTGTTTCGTCGGGCGATGCCCAGACAACATTGGCCGTCATCACATCCTTGGCGGTCAGTTCCGTGAGTATGGCGGCACTATCAGCAAACCGGCCTGGCAAAACGGCCGCTGAATGCGTCATTTTCGCAATGGCATCGGTAACCGCCCCAGCCTCCGTTTCAGCCGACTCTGCCTGCTCATCAGCCTCTTGCTGCTCGTCATCCGCTTCTGGCGGCTGCTCGCCGCTCGGCTCCTGCTGTGCGGAGTCCTCTTGGGCCTGGGCGGGCTGCTCGCTTTCTTCTGCGGTGGTTTCCGGGCCGGATTGGGCCTGTTCGGTGGCAGACCCCTCAGTAGCGGCTTGGTCGGTGCCGGATTCCTCACCGGAGGGTTCTTGGGCGGCAGCGTCGGCGGTGGCAGTCTCCTCAGCAGAGCCTTCGGCAGGACCTTGGTCGGTTGGAACTTCCTCAGCAGGAGCTGCCTTGGTGGCAGCTTCTTGGGCGGGCGGTTCTGTAGCGGGTTCGTCTGTGGAAGGTTCGGCGGTGGCGGTCTCTTCAGTAGAGCCTTCGGCGCCGGCTTTGTCCTCAGCGGCCTCTTCTGCGCCGGCTTCGGTCGCAGAGGCTTGCTCTGTGCCGGCTTCGTCGTCGCCAGCCGGTTCTACAGCAGCCGGTTCTGCGGCGACTTCGTCCGCGCCGGCTTCCTTGGCGGGTGTTTCTTCGTCCGCGGCCTCGGCATTTGCACCAGCCTCGTCCGTGGGAGGTTCAAACAGCGACTTTGGATAAATAACCGCGCACTTGAAAGCCGGCAGCGGGTCAATAGTCATTTCAAATGTAAGAATCACCAGCTCTGTGTCGTCGGCAAGGCCTATCTTTTCTTCGGATTTGGTCCATGGGTTGCCAATAAAGGTACCGCTCTGGACGAAATGCTTGTGGTCGGGCATTGCCTCACGAAAGACCCTGTCCCACGCTTTAACTATCAAGTTGCTTATTTCTGCGACTGCATCGACAAGCTCGTTTGTGTCGGTCTCAGTGCCGCCTTTGCGGTTTTCCTTGATGATTTGCTCGGGCTGCATGGCAAACGTGCCGGCCAAGGTAAAGAGGCCTTCGGTGCCAAGGACGACGTGGAACTGGCCGTTTAACGCTCCCTGGGCCTTGACAGAACAAACGGCGGTGAGCTTCTTATAGGTATTTGTGAGCTGCTTTATGGTATCGGCAGCGATGTCTATCTGCTCGACACTGACGGCGGTGTCAAACATTGCAGAGACATCCTCGCAGAAAGCGTTAAACGCTCCCACCGTCAGGTCGGTTGTCATGGACTCAAGCTCTACCTGTGATTGTGTCATGGTCGATACGGAAGCTAATATTCTGGACGTACGGACACCCTACGAGAGAAAAGAAATCGTCTAATCAAATGCCGGACTTTAGAATATTTCCGTATCTGTTCAGCCTCAATAGTTTTTCACGCCTGTATGTCCGATAAAACTCCGGGGCAGGGTTACTAACATCCCCGCGACTTGTCGGGATTCGATGTTCGCTAACCGCTGTTCTTTTCCGGCAGAGGTTTCAACCGTAAAAAGAGGCAGACCCGCAATGCAGCCTGCCTCTCGTTTGTCACTCGCCTATATCAGCTCCTCTAAAAGCGCGATGGCCTGTATCACGGGGTCACGGTGAAACCGTCAACTAACGCATCGGATGAACCATCAGGATTAGTAACACGCACATCCCACGGCACCCCAAGCTTGGCTTTCCTATGTGCGGTGACCGTGGCTTCGATCGTTGTGCCGTCAACAGAAGTAACGTTGGCTCTCAGCGACGGTCCGCTGCCATTTTCAAAGCTAACCTCCGCTCCGGCCACAAAGCCGCTGCCGCTGATAGTCACGTCTATTGATGTACCCGCTGGCATCGTGTCGGGCGTGATGCTATCGACGCTCGGCCCGGGCCCGGGCCCTGGTGGCGACTGCGCTATCGGTACGGCGATGAAGCCGACCCCTTCCTGCGGATAGTTGTCGAGCACGGAGCCGACGATGTAGCCCGTGTTGCTGATATCGGTGCCGCGCAGGCACGCCGACTTGCTGGGGGGGTTATCGAGCAGGTCAAGAAGGTTGATAATGGTCAGGTCGGGCTCCCACAGAATCGTGGTGAATTTGATCATGTCGCGGGGCATGGACTTATGGAAAACCCCGAGGGCCTGCCCCAGATTGTTGACGCCCTTCATAAAGCACGCTCCACGCTCCTCGGCCACCAATGCCACGTTGCCGGACTCGTCAATCTGCCATCGGAGGAAGTGGTCATCCTTGCCCCAAACGATCTCGGTGCCGACGACCACGCCGCTGTCGGAGAGGGCGATGTGTTCGATAGTCGGATCCAGGACCCTCGCAAGATCGTTCCAGCCATCCCCGTCGAGGTCCTCGAACCACAAATCCGGCTCGCCGTCGCCGTCTGTGTCTATGGGAACAATGACGAAGCCGCGCTGGGTCGGATTCCAATACCCGACGATCTCGCCGTGGTTATTTATGCTGCTCCTGTAGCAGTTTTGGCAGCAACACAACCCGGTGGTGGCAAATGCCAGGTTGACCATCAGGTCGTTGTTGCCGTCCCCGTCGGCGTCTTCGAACCACAGGTCCGGCGCCCCATCAGCGTCGGTGTCTTTGGGATTGACCAGCGACAGCGCCCAGGTTTCCGTCCAGTTTGAGACGTCGGGATCGGAGAAGTCGTACGCGAACTCAAAGACCACGACTTGCCCCAGGTCGTTGATGCTGAGCGCGTGAACTTCGTCGGCGTTGAACGTCTGCCCCAATTCCACCGGCGGGCTGCCGTCAGGGGCATTCAACCAGAGAAGCCCAACCGGTTTGCCATTTTCATCCTTGCCGGAGCCGACCACATCCAGGAATTCATTGATGCTCGCGCCGCGCGTTTTCTGGTACGCCCCCGGCTCGAGCGTAGTGACAGTGTGGCCATCCACAATCCCGTCCCCGTCGGAATCCCAGACCGGGTTGTCGGCGGCGTCGCGCGCCGGCTCCACAAGTATGCTCCCGGCGAGGATAACACCGGAATCGCTGATCTCGCCAGGGTAGCTAATATCTGGAATCAAGACCAGGTGGTAACGCGCTTCAGCAGTTGCCACTCCCGCACCGGCCGCCACCACCGCTGCCATCAACAAGATAGCCAGATTTCGTTTTGTTTTCTTGTTACACAACATTTGTAATTCTCCTACGAAAAAAGTTTCACTGTACCTGGCGCGAGCGAACACCGCTTGCGCCATAAATTATCAATTCCTTCATCTAAATTCAATCCCTTTGATTACCTACAACCTTTTTCCCACAGGCCTCAGCTCCTTTTTCTTGTTTTATTCCCATGGCCAGTCAGGCAGGCACGCGCATATCGGCAGGGCGTGACCAGACAAACGTTGTTCCTACTTTAACTGCCAGCCATCGGGGCAAAAGCCTAACCAGTAATCCGCAACAATCCTCACATCCTCTAAGTCAACATCGCCTAAAGAGTCGAGGTCGGCCCCATCGCACCAGTTATTGCCTGCGTTACAGCCCGCATCGAGCCACTTAGCGGCGAAATTGGCAAAGTCCTCAAAGCTTACCTTGCACGCCTGGACCTTATATGCTATGGGGCTTGCCGATTGAAAATGTATCCAGCCGATATTTTCGGCCCATGCCCAGCCGTCGAACCTGCCCTGCATATCGATAGTTACACCATAGTCAACGGTTGCGCAGCTTGAGGTATTGTCGCAGGAAAAGCTTATCCAGCCGACGTTCTCACTCCAGGCATAGCCTGAAAGATTACCGTTGCCGTCATTGGTAACTCCGTAGCTAACCGTCCCGCAGCTTGAAGTGTTCTCACACGACATACTAACCCAGCCAATGTTCTCGGCCCAGACGTAACCGGTAAGCTTATCACTGGCCACCTGCACACCATCGCCTGTACTCGGCTCGAAGTTCAGCCAGCCGACATTCTCACCATAAGCGTATTGGCTACCATCCTCGTAAGGGTCGATGTTTTCGGCGAAACTTATACTTGCCATTACCGCTGCTATTGTCATTATTATTAACTTTTTACCCATGATATCCTCCCATAAATCTTAGAATTCAAAATTAGCCCATGGATGATCGGCGTTAGCAGTTGAGGTTATTAAGCTTGTCCCCATGGTCTGGACAGAGACACCTTCAAGTTAAGGTGGAACTGTGCTCCACGGGTACCGGTTAACTGGCTCTGGGTGAGGGAGCCCGTAGGGCGACCGAGGCCAGAGCCAAA
>SDBT01007503.1_pt1 | contig 17932 bp, 20 predicted proteins | sample 2277101 | NCBI WGS metagenome assembly SDBT01 (sample SAMN10404973, study PRJNA504765) | marine sediment metagenome | isolation source: marine sediment core GS10_PC15, 103 cmbsf | place: Arctic Ocean: Southern Knipovich Ridge | collected 2010 | reverse complement strand
GTCTAAGTCTATATAGGATATATATTTATATTGATATCTCTGTGACACCTCTGTGACTAATGTGACACTGGTATCATTAAATATTGAGATAATTGGTGAGATCTTAATAATATCTATTGTATATATTGATTTATTTATATATGGTAGTTGATATAAAAATCAACCGAGAATCTATGGTATGGCTTATATAGGTATTCTATATAGATAGTTCTATATATATATCATTGAATATGTTGGTAAACCATCTACAATCATATCACTTTATATAGAGAATACTCTATATAAGGAACATGCTGTTCTCAAGGTCTATATATAGATGTTCATATATAATTGTATATATATTAAGGTATAATCTCAGATGATTACAGAATCAATAAGAATTGTAGAATATACTCTATATACAATGAATGATATATAATGATGGTGATTTCTATGGGAGAAATAAGAAAATCTATATATGAAAAGTCATATATACCGTTCGCAGTATAGATTGTGTACTATATATAAAGGTACCCTCTGAAGCGCTTTTTTATGACACTGGCCCCAGTCTACTACCATTTCACACTTGTGGTATTACACTCCTCCATATACCTATATACTGCACTGTACCCTATATTTCCTACCTCATTATGATATACAATATATATGAAATAAGATATATATTTTTCTTGACTTTTATAGTAATATATGATACATTTTATCTATATAGGGATACTTGAAATGGAAATAACGGCAGAGTTAAAGGAAAGAGTCTATAATTGCTACTCAATGGTTCTGGATTTTGACATTGCGACCTTGAAGAGTGGTCTTGATGAAGAATCAATTACCGTATTGAAAGATGATGAAGAGTTTATGCAACGCCTTAAACTTGAAGAAGCACAACAGCAAATTGAACTAATGACTTCATTACGTAGTTTAACAACTTCTGAGAATGAGGCAATAAAATTAAGAGCAATCTTAGAACTTGGTAAAATGAAGTATAAGGCTATATTTAGTGCATCTTCGACTGACACAGAATTAGATACAAAAAAACCTATAAAAATCACAATGAAGGGGATTGTACCAGCAAATGCTCACTAAAACGAATGAACAAATCGTTGAGATACCTGCTGCAATACAGCGCGAACTTATAGATAATTGTGACAAAAGACATAGGTTAATTGTTGGTGGTAGAGGTAAAGGTGCTTCATGGTCAATTGCAAGGATCCTTCTACTTGAAGGTATGACAGAATGTTTATTTATCCCGTGTGTTCGTGAAGTTCAGAAAACAATAAGGCACTCAGTTAAAAAGTTACTTGACGATACAATTAAGATGTATGGTTGGGAATGGTTCTATATATCAACAGATACAGAGATCAGGGGCATCAATGGTACCCTATTTGCATTCTTTGGACTACATGAATACAACGCAGATAATATTAAGTCACTTGAAGGTGCAGATAGATGTTGGGTAGCAGAATCTCAAGCATTGGCACGTCGTTCTATCAACGTACTGCGGCCGACGATAAGAAAGGATAATGCAGTATTCTGGTGGGACTTCAACCCAAGGTATGAAACAGATCCTGTTTATGTTGATTATATTCTGCATGATGATCCTAATGCGAGGGTATTATTTATATCTTGGGAAGATAATCCATGGTTCAATAAGGCGCTTCAACAAGAAAAGCAATCAGATTACTCAAGAGATGAGGTAGAGGCACGACATATCTGGGAAGGTGAATTAAGGTATGCCGGTGATCGTTTTGTATGTCCTTCAGACCTTGTTGATCCAGCAATGAACCGAGTAATTGATGAAATGAAAGGTAAGATTGTTGTTGGAGCTGATATTGCGCATCAAGGTGGTGACGAAATAGTATTCTATAAACGAATTGGTTTAAGGACAATTGGTAAATACTATGCGAGATATCAGGATTCAATAAAAACCACAGCCGATTTGAAGTTGTTTATGACTGACAGATCAGTTATATTAAATATTGACAATGGTTCATTAGGAATGGCAATTGCTGATAATATGGAAGCAGATAATTATATTGTCAATAGAGTCAATTTTGGTGGCACACCTAAAGATCCTGAGCATTATGAAGATGTTGCAACTGAGATGTACTTCAATTTAAAAGATTTATTGCCAATTATTGATATACCATATGATGAGCAATTAAGAAACCAGTTAATACAAAGAAAGTATGATTATATAAATGGTCGTCGTGGTTATGAAGTAATGAAAGTAGAAAATAAGAAAGACTTTAAAGAGCATGCAGTTGGTATTCATAAATCGCCTGATAGATCCGATGGTTTAGTATTGACGTATTATGAAACAGAAGATGATGGTGGATTCGCAATAACTTTGGACCACAACATATTTTGAATAGGGGATTCAATGGCTATTTTTAGTAGAAAAAAGACTTTAGTCGCTTTGGTTAGTGAGCCTCCTCCAAAAAAAGAGATTAAAATACAGGCTGCTGAAGGTACAAAAAGTAGATTCGAACTTGAATCAATGCTAATAGCAAATAATGCAAGTATGTCAATACCTGGAATTATAAATAGTTACACAGACTACAATACACAAACTGACTCAATTTATGAGAAGTATAATTCACACGAGTCGTATGGAAACCAGTTGGTTCGTACAATAGTTGATTATCGTACCACGTTCATTGGCGGAGAGGGTGTATCTGTTAGTTGTGAAGACGACAATGTAGCAGAGTGGATTGAAGATTTTTTAGATGTAAATCATATGAATGGCTCTAAATTGATTAACATTATAAAAGGTACTGAGATGTCTGGTCAAGCATTAGTGACTCTTGAATATGACAAAGACCTTAAAGAGGTAAGAATATACAGAAGACCATACGACAGAGATAAATCATATCGACCAAAATACGAACCAAATACAGATAAACTTATTATGATGCAAGTAAGGGATAAGAATAATTTAGCTGAAGATGGATGGAAAAAGTTAGATATTGAAAACTATATCTATATACGTACTGGTGGTGATGATAGATTGAATGAACCACCTACCACGCGCACGGGTGTAATACTTACAGACATTGATAATTATGATCGAGCAATAAAAGATATACGAAGAAATAATCATATATTTGCAAGAATAACACCTGTATTTGAAGTAGGTAATGAATCAGAAGCTACTTCTTTAAGAAAAATACTAGCAGATATTAAATGGAAAATAGGAACATCTTTTGTTGGTAAAGCAAAATTTAGTTATGTAACACCCGAAAATGGTGCACATGAAAACCTGTCGACTGAACTTACATCAGTAATAAAAACTATATCCGCAATAACTGGTATACCAGTTCATTGGTTAGGTTATGTTGACTTAATGGCAAATAGAGCAACAGCAGAATCATTGTATGAGATGATAAAAAACCAAACTTTAAATGAACGGTTGATAATACAAGAAGCAGTATACGATATGATACTTAAAGCTCAGGAATTATATATTGATAGTGGTGGTACAAATATAAAGTTGGAAAAAGACTTTCAAGTTAGATTACCTCTTATTGATTTTGCTAACTTTTTAGAAAAAGTAAGAGCACTTAAAATTGCTTTTGATGATGAAGCTATATCTATTGACGATTATAGAAACGAGATACCTGGTATAAATCCCTTGAAGACTGCAAAAGCAATTGAAATTGAAAGAGTAAAGACAACAGAATTATTAGTAAAAATGGGAATTCCCTCATTAGAGGATGAAAAAAATACAGATCAAACTAAGGAGATAAAAGATGGGACAATCAAGGGTCGTCCGAGTAAGCGATTACCTTAAAACTGATCATGGATTTGCACATGATCAAGTAAGGATAGAGATTGAGGCTGATGCTGATGCTGAGACTGATGATAAAAGTGGCAAAAATAGCGAAAGCAAGAAAAGTATCAAAGATAAGTTGCTTCGCAAATAAGGAAGGGAGGATTATATAATGCGTATTACACGTTTATTGAAAGTAAGTACCTCTGATGGTAAAAGAATCAAAGCTACAATTTACGCGTCAAAAAATAATGTGCGTATTGTTGTAGAACCTATTTTTCTTGTAACAAATGATAATCCTCCTTTTTTAAAAAATGGTGTAATCAATGTGACATGTACACGTAAAGATTATCAGAAAACATTGCAGACATTAACAAAATATCTTGAAGATTTGTTTTTAAAAGGATTGAATGATGGAGATATTCATACAAGCACAAAAGTTGGTGCTAACACCAGACGAACTGAAAGCAAAAATCCCACCGGATATATTGGAATCAACGAAGGGGAAGGGCGTGATACAAGCGTACACGCTCGCGCACGAAGGGAAGAGTCAACCAAGAGTACTGGGGGAAGAAAGCAAAGTACTGAAGTGGACTCGGTCAGTGATAAGGACTCTGGCGAGCAAGATAAAGGAAGGGACTAAGTTTTTCATTGGTCATGGTGAAACCAATTCACATGGTGGAAGAATTGATGTTGGAACTGTAATTGCTTCTTTTGTAAAAGAAATTAGAGGTAAAGTCTCCAATGTTATAATTGGCCATTTTCCTGATGCTACTAAAGTAAAGGATATGGATGCAGTTTCTATGGAAGCTGGTATATCAGTTTCATCATTCGATGATTCAATCGTTGACGATATTACGGGTGTATCTGGAATAGCCTTGGCTAATAGTGATATCAATAGCCCGGCATTTCCTGGTGCATTAAGATTGAGTTCAATACAGTGTTTTAACACTGAAAAAATAAACCTGGAGAAGGAGATTATAATGGGAGATCATATAGTAACATTTCAAGAGGTACAAACGTTTGTAAAGGAACATAATGTTTGGCCACATCAATTGTATGACGAGTCACAATTGAAGGGAGATCGTGAGTTCGGTAAATTGTTTGAGTCTAATGATACTTTAAGTACTGAGGTTAAGAAGCTTAAAGAGGATTTAGACACGTCTAAAAATGAGACAAAGAAACTTTCTGAAACCCAACAAGCAGGTGTCGCTGTTGACAGGCTTAAAGAACTGTTTCCAAAAGACTTAACTGATAAACAGAAGACGTTTATCACTACTAAGTTTAAACCCGAACTTCTTGATGATTTATCGGATGATAACATCAAGAAATATATTGAAGAAGGTAGAAAAGATTTTGCTGAGACTGCTAAACTGTTTGGCGTTGCTGATGGTAAGCAGACTGGGACCGGGACTAAAGAGGGTAAATCTACTAAAGATGGCAAATCTGAGGAAACGGAAGCCGGAGAGTCTACCCCAGACACTGAAGCATTAAAACTTATAGGAGTAGAGTAATGGCTAAAGAATTGGAACTTTTATCCAAGACCTACGAGGAAATGACTGTCGCACCTGCTGCTGCAATAGCAGTTGGTGAATTTGTTACTTACAACGAAGTCAATGGTTTTCTCATAGAAAAAATTACTACGGCCCAGGTAGCTCTTTCTGAGGTACGAGCATTGATCACTAAAGCTGAGAAGGTGAAATGTGCTAAGTTGGCTGGAGCAGCATGGGTCGCTGGTGAAGTAGTGGCGTTTGTGGTGGCTACAAGTAATGTATCCAATGTAATTGGGTCCGATATTATTTGTGGACATGTAATTGAAGCGGCAGCATCTGCTGCAGTGGTAGGCTATATTTCCTTTGATGGAAAATTAGCTTATGCGAAATCGTCATAAGGAGGACCATGATGGGAAAACAATTAGATCTTGAACGCGTATTTGATATGGTTATTCATATGCGTGAGAATGAGAAGCAGGACTATGACTTTGATAAAGGCATTAAATTAACCTACAAACAACAGGGCATAGTGCTTCGAAAATCAATCCAGGCTTATATGCAGGGAGTTGGTGTTAAACATGAGGATAAAATCATTCAAGCTTTCTCCGGTTCTTCTGACCTTCCTCAATTAACAAAAGATGTGTTCAATGTTACAGGTGATATTGTAACATTTGATACTTTCTGGCAGAGTGCTTTCAAAGGTATTCAGTTAAAGAAAGGTCAACTGGCATGGGAAATTGCTGATGTAGCAAGTGGTCTTGTATTCTCTCTCGTTCCTGAAGGTGGAAAGGCTAAGTTCTATGGCATTTCAGGAGCTGTAGTTGACGCGAAAATCGCGAAATATGGTGCTGGTATTGGTATAACCTGGGAAATGATTGAAGGACGCAAATTGTATCAGTTTGTTGATTTGATGAGCACCACGAGAGCCAAATTGAATAATCTTTGGGCAGATATTCATTATGGTTTACTTGGTGTAGCTTCTGCAACTAATCAGGTTACTTATCAAGGTGTCGCTGCACAGACCCAACTTGAGAGGGATATTTTAACCATTAACAAAGTGTATGAGACTATTGGTGAAGCTTGCAAGGACAAAGGTTATGGTGATACAGCCAATATGCCGATGGTTCTTTATGCGTCTCCGAATCTGAAAGGTAGAATAACTTCTGCTGTAAAAGCTGGTTTTACTGATCTGGTAAAATCGAACAGATCAAGTGTCCAAACTATGAATTACAATGTTGTACCTTATTATTCCTGGAATAGTAGTATAACTGCTGCTACTTTCATGATGGCACTTCCTGGTGCCAAGAGTCAGAATGCGGCTTATATTCAGGAACTCAGTCTCACTGAAAGAGATATTGAGACCTTGAGTGATCTACGAACATACTGGTCTATGTTTGGCGCTATTATTGCAGATACTGATCAGCATGCTGAAGGGGCAATGTCTAGCTAAGGAGTAATTAAATGGCATTTGTTGTTGGTGTTGATTCGTGGGTTACAGTCGCTGAAGCAGATACATATCTGACTTACAGAATGGGAAGTGATGAATGGTTTGATTTAATAGCTGAAGCTGTTCCTGGTGCAGTCTCAAAAGAAACTGTTCTGGGTAGCGCATGTAAAGAACTTATAAATTGTCCTTCTATTACCCTTAGTATTAGCACTACCAATGATGCTGTAAAAAATGCTCAAATTGAAATGGCTTTGTTCTTAGTTGAACATTACGATGAGTTTAATGACCGGCGAGCAGCAATTGCAACCGGTCTTGACTCATTTTACTTAGGCAGAAGACGAGAAGATTTAAGAACATTTTTCGTAGGTGTTCCTGAGTATATTTTGTCTATGCTTAGTGATTACTCAAACACTAATCAATTTGTGGAGATAAGTAGTCCTTATGATATTCAATAGTGGTGGTGTATACAGTATTTTTGAAAAGGATCTGGAAACAAGATTAGTACCTCTGTTAATATCATTAGGTAAAGAAGAAGAAAAACTGAGTATTCTTCTAGCACGTGCTATTGATACAAAGGTTACTAGTTCAAAATATTGGAATATTATTAGATATAGAATAAAACTTATTTATAAAGAAATGGACACATTATTCAGTGCTTGGAGTGAAGTGAATATACCGAGAAGGTACGAGACAAGTCTAAAAGAAATACAAAGACGTATTACACACTCAAGTATTGTTGATAAATCTTTAAAAAGTATTACAGAAATGCTTAATTCCAATATATCAGCACAACAAATGAAATTGCTATATGCAGATGCTAATACTGTATATCAGTCTGCGTTAATTGCAGGGCAGACGAACTTAATTAAGTTTACTCGATTAACACAGCAAACTTTATTAAGTGAGCGTCTAATAAATCAAACAATTGGTGAAGGTATTATTACTGGTAATCTTAGAAAGTCTGCAGAAGCATTGACAGGTCAATTATGGTCTAAACTATTGGGGAATATAGAAGATTTGCAATTTGTTCAAGCAGGTAAGTTTAAGTATAAACCTAGATATTATGCTGAATTGGTATCACGAGTTAAGTTTCATGAAGCACATACATATGCAACCATGAATCAAGCTAATAATTATGGTACAGATCTGGTTCAAATATCATCACATAATACTCAAACAGCTATATGTGTACCTTTTGAAGGCAAAGTATATTCAATAAGTGGTAAATCAACAATATTTCCACCTTTATTTGATACACCACCTTATCATCCTAATTGTTTGCATTTAATGTATCCTACTTTTGAAAGTGGCATGAAAGCAGATGGTACGTATAATGATTATGCTGCTTTTAGTAATAATGAAGTAAATAAACCACCTGTACCAAGTAATTTTATACCTGTTGAAGAGAGGAATATAGCATGAGTTTACTATATCCCGATAGAATTAAAATTATACAAATCACAATGGATACAGGTTTGAAGGTGACAATTGAAGCTGAAGCTATACATACAAAAGCATATGTTGAAGTAGAAAATAGAATCCTATATAGTCGTGATGGTTCAGTGATAAGACCACATACAAGAATATTTATACCTGATAAAAAAATATTGATGAATGATGGTACTTATAAGAAACTCAATTTAAATAAAGGAGATATGATAATTTTAATAAAGGTGAGTGGAGGAATACCTTCTACACAAGACCAAGTAAGGAAACCAATATTGACAGTTACAAAAATGGGGCATCAGAGAAGTCAACATATAGAGGTACTAGTATGATTGGTATGTTGAAACAAACTATCGCGTTAGATGGTCTCAAGTATTTAATTGATACAAGTAATGAACATTTCAACAGTGCTATGGAAAAAGGAGCAATTCAATTCTTGACATGGTCTAATGTAGGAAGTTCTGGTACTTCAAGAAAACCACCTATAAAGTTTGGTGTTCTTAGAGGTTCATCTTCTGCTTTTGTTGGAAGTAAATTAGTAAGTATTTTTCCTCAAGATATTTCAGTTGGTGCTGATAAAGGTGTTACACCAGCTAAGAGTTATAAAGGTAAAAATGATATTACAGCAACATTTGTTTGGAATACAGACTATGCAACTAAGATGCACGAATGGACTGGTGCATGGGGACCTAGAACATTGGCAGATGGTGATGCTGGTGATAAGTGGTTAGAAATGCATTTAAAGGCAGATAAAGAAGCTTTAATGAAAATGGTGAATATTCAGTTTAGAATGGAGGTTGGTGGTGGTTTATAATCTATACAGATATCTTAAAGCACAATTGACCTCAATTATATTTATTGCTAATGGATGGGAGAAAGAATCACCAGAAGAAAGTATCACTATAATGCAAAGAGGTGGTTTACCTGATCATTACAATATTAAACAAGATATCTCTATACAGGTGCTATCAAGATCGATGGATGTAAATATGGCACTATTTAATATTAACATGGTATATATATTATTAAAGAATAGGTTTGGTTTGATATTACCGGAAGCAATTGTTGGAGATACAGTGTATCCAGAAATTAAAACCTATCAAGTAAGTCCTATACAGAGTCCTGGTTATCTAGGTTCTGATAGGAATAGTTTACAGATGTGGTCATTTAATTTAATGGTGACTACAAAATAATTCATAGGAGGATTATATGGGTGTTGGAGGAGAATTATTTTCCGGGAACTCCAAACTGTTTGAAGGACCTTTAGGGGTTATACAAATAGGTTTTAAAGGATACAATCTCGGAAAAACAATGGCTGATAGTAATTTATCTCCTGATCAGGATGTAAAGGATATTATGTATCAGCAAGATGGTACTAAACCTGCAGACCATGTACGTACTGGATTAGAGTATATACTGGCTGCTACGTTTGGTGAAATAAGTACTGGTTTAATTACCGCTTTGATGGCTGGAATTACTAGTGAAAATGAAACACCTACCGAAGATTCAGGTACAATCGGTAGAAATATTTACCAGTCAATGAGGACTAATGAAGCCGGCGTACTTAAAATGGTTGCGGTTGATGAGAATGGAGTAGCTTCTGATGAGATCGAAGACAGAATACTTTGCTATGAAGCAATTCCTATTATTGATGGTGAACTTGTAAACTGGGGTGCAGATACACAGAGAAACTTTCCGGTGCAATTCAGAATTAAGTTTCATGTATTTGCTGAAGGTGAATCGTCAACTAAAGTTGGTGCGTTTGGTTATTGGGGTGATCCAGTAATAGAAGATGTACCTGTTGCTGTTTATCCTGATGTTGAAGCACCTATACTATTGACTGCAGATGCTTCTACGGCTACTGTATTAGATGTAGTATTTAATGAGAATATTGCATTTCAAACAGCATTTGATGCAGCACATTGGTTGGCAAGAGTTAATGGAGAATATATTCCAGCTGTATCCGGTATCATTACTGGTGCTGCAATTGCGTTAACTTTTGGTGCGACAAGTTTTGCAGCAGACGATGAAATATTGTTGTATATCAGTGACTTGGCTATTGAGGATACTGAGACTGCAGCAAATGCATATGGAGGTATTGACGGTTTCATCTGTACAGATTCAATTTAATTGTAATATCACTATAGAGATAGTGATTCACCTTAGATGCTGGTTCAGTCTTGGTAGATCTATGGACCAGCATCATTTATTTAATTGGAGAAATTAAAATGAAGTTTGAAGCGAAAAAATGTGATTTAGAGTTACAATTGATAACATTGGCAGGTAAAGAGACTACTTTAAATCCTAATAAAATAATAACAGCAGAAGAAACAATAATGATTTTGAAACAGTGGACAACACTTGAAGACAAGGCTAAGACGAACATAGAACGAGTCCAACTCACAGCTGCTGAATTAGCTATTGTGTATCCGAAAGAAGCAAAATGGTTCCTTACAAATTTTGATATTGCAACATTATCTCATATACTGGAATTTGTTGCTAAAACTCTTGGAGGTATAAGAAAAAACGCAGAGAGCTCGAACTAATATTACTCTGTAAAAAAATGGATCTTAGTCCGAGCGATGTTTTTAACTTGATTGATCGCTATAGTGATAATGAAATTGAATGGTTCATAGAGAGGATCAGCAAGAATTATTCTATAGGTAAGAAACTCAAGAAGTTAGAGTTAATGAATACGTTAGTTATTGCTAGAACAGCTACAAATAGTAAAAAAGGAAACGCCATTTATGTTAAAGAACGGAGAAGTTTACTTGCAGATATTGAGAAATTAAGTATTGATGAGAGTAAATTGACAGTTTTTGAACGGATGAAGAATAAAGTTAACAAGGGAACTAGTACTATTTTTACAGCACTTAAATATTTGAATAAGGATAAATAAATGCCTTTTAAAGCAGGCGCAATATACGGCGAAGCTATTCTTAATACTAAAAAATGGACCACTGGTTTAGATAAGATGCAGAAGCAGACAGTTCTAGGTATGGCTGTTATTACTGCTGCGTTTACTGCTGCTATGCTTAGTACTGGTAAACTTGTTAATGAATGGAATAAAGAATTAACAAATGTATCAACACTTATTGATACTACAGTCATTTCAGTCGAATCTCTTAGTAAAGAACTCTTACATTTGGATCCTCAATTAGGTAATACAACTGAGTTAACTAGAGGTTTGTATCAGGCATTTTCATCTGGTGCACGTACTGCAGAAGAAGCAATGGAGCTCACCACAACAAGTGCTAAGTTTGGTAAAGCTGCATTAGTTGATACATTCACTGCAGTAGATGTTCTATCCACAGCAATTAATGCTTATGGTAAAGAGACAATGACGGCAATGCACGCGTCTGATGTATTCTTTACAACAATCAAACTTGGTAAAGTTATTGGTGAAGAGTTAGCTAGTTCAATAGGTGTGTCAATTCCATTATTCGCGTCAGTTGGTATACCACTTGAAGAGTTGACTAGTGGCCTTGCTACAATGACCAAACAAGGTATTAATGCGCATAAGTCAACAACACAATTGAATGCAATTGTTAATTCATTCTTGAAACCATCAAAAGCAATGATAAAGCAATTAAAAGGTGTTGGTTATGAGAGTGGTGCAGCTTTTCTTGCAACTGAAGGACTTGCAGGTGCACTTGATTTAATAGCTGAAGCTAGTGATTTAGATGCAACTAAGATTGCTGAACTTGTGCCTAATATTAGAGGTATGAGAGGTGTAATGGCTTTGACTGGTGTTGGTGCACAAGAGTTCTCGTATATTATGAATGAAATGAGTGATGTTATGGGCGTCAACCAAGTAGCTTTTGAGAAACAAGATAAAATATGGGATACTGCTAGTAATGCCATACATAAAGTTGGTCTTGAAGTTGGTGCTACAAGTAAAGAGTTTCTTGATAATCTATTAAAAGGTGTTACTGAAGTTTCAACATGGTTGATAAACCTCAGCGAAACTTCAAAACTATTTGCTAGTAATTTTATTGTTGTTGGTGCGACAGTTGGTGCGGTTACATTAGCTTTGATTGGTTTAAAAGCTGCATTAGTTGCAATTGCAGCTAATCCTATAGGTGCTGCTATTCTAGCATTTGGTTTATTAACTGTAGGTGCGATAACACTTATAAAGACTTTAAATGACAAAGCAATAATAGAAGCAGCTGGTAGATTTGAAGATATAGCTGAAAGTGTAGGTGTTACTGCTGAAAATGCTACTGAACTTGGTACTGCAATGGTATCGCTTGAAAGATATTTCAAAGCACAACGCGATAATGCCAATCCATATGCTACTGTTCTACGTACTCAAAAAGGTATGGTTCTTCAAATTAAACGAATATCCGAAGAACTTGGTATAATGGATGAAGAACTTATTACAATTGCTTTATCGTCTGAAAGTATAACACTTGAACAAAAGAAAACGCTCAGAGCACTAAAATTTAATATACTTGAACAGAAAGAAATGCTAAAACAAGAGAAAATTGCACTAGAGTTTGCTTCTGGTATAGCTAATAAACGTAGAGTTGCAGCTGCCGCTGCTCTAGATGAAGCAGAAGCACAAGCCCTTATAACTGCTGCATTAGATGCTGAAATAGAGTTACTAGAAGAAAAAGAAGCTGCAGCTGAAGCTGCTAGATTGGCTGAATTAGCAAGAATTGCAGGTGTGAAACAAGCTAGGTTAGATGCTGAACAAGGTTATAAGGATGCAATAGATAGAACAAATGCTCGTATTGATTTTGGTTTGATAAACGAAAAAGAGAAATTAGAGCAGAATATTACAGCCGGTGAAACACTTGTAGATGCAATAATAGAACTTGGTTATAGTCATGAAACAGCAGGTCAAATAGGTAACAAAACATTAGAACGAACACAAGAACTTCTTAAAGGACAAAGAGATGCGCTTGCGGATATAATTGAACTAGAAGAAGAAGCTAGTAAAGAAAAACTGATAATTTATAAAGCAGCTTCTATGTCGCAAGCTGCGATTATTGGTGCTAGAGGTGAGGATTATGCCGATTACTTGAATAAGATAGTAGAAGCTGAATGGGCTATTGCTGATGAGATTATTGAAATCCATGAGGATAAAACAGAAAAACAGAAGAAACTTTTTACTGATTGGTTTAATTTTTTAAGTAGTGGTGTTGATAGTCTAGTTAGTACTATATCAGCAATACAAGATATTTCAACTCAAAATGATTTGGATACAATAACATTAGCTTATCAAGAACAATTACAAGCTTTACAAGACAGTTTAGATGATGGACTTATATCTAGAGAAGTATACGATGATGAATTAGCTCTTCTTGATCAACAACGATTAGAGGATGAAAATGACATCAAAAAAGCATCTTTTAAGGCCAATAAGAAATGGGATATAGGGAATGTATGGATGTCTGCAGCAGATGCTATAATGGGTTATTGGGCTTCATCCGCATCATTAGGACCTATTGCTGGTCCAATTGCTGCTGGTATAATGACTGGTTTAACTCTTGCACTTGCTAAAAAACAAGTAAAAGCAATAAATGAACAAAAATTTGTACCTTCCATGGCAGAAGGTGGAACAGGTGGCGGAGCGACTAGAGTCAATGAGGAAGGTGGTGAGATTCTTAAATTACCTGATGGAACTATCATTATTCCAAACGATATTTCAAAACAGATTGCGCATGATACTGGTATACAAAATATTATTAGTATATCATTTGCTGGTGCGCATATTTCTAATGATATGGAATTAAGAAAGATAGTAGATCATGTAAATAGAAAACTTGGGAAACAATTGAGGGGAGCATGATAGAATATGTAATTGAGGATAAAGATGGTGATCAGTATGTATTAAATGACTCAGGCATTACTAGTCCAGGAAGAGAAAGTTTAACTCCTGGGTCTGATGATTTTGAATATGATACTAATACTGTCCCTAATTCTTTCTTACAGGGTTCAGTTAAGATAGGATCCATTCGTTTAATGAAAAAAATAATTGAGTTTACTCTATCTAGAGCTAATGAAGATGACAGTGCTTACAGAGCGGAAGTTAATAATCTTATAGCTAAACTTGAAAAAGTAAAGTATCTCATTGACAATACTAATTCTAGAAGAATACTTGTTACGTTGATTGGAGTTAATATATTATATGATCCTGGATCTCTTCATCATTCCTCAGAGGAGTCATTCACTTTACTTTGCCTGGAACCTTTTTGGGAAGATCTTGAGGAGACTATTCAACAAGAGAATATTGTTGCAGGAACTCCTAATTTAATTTCCTTCACAAATAATGGATACTTAGAATTGCTCCCTATATTTACATTTGTTGTCACTGCTTTTTGTCAAACAGTGTCTGTAACAATTGGTGGACAATCTATAAAGATTGAGGACCCCATATTTGGAACCACAAACAATGAAGAAATGGTTGTAGACAATAAGGAAGGAATAATTATAAACAATAATCTAGATCGCACAGAACGGATAGTTGATGGTCTAGGATTTATAAACATTCCTGTTGGAGCTAGCACTATTGAAGTACTGATGAGTGTGACTGCTGTATTGAATATATCCTACAGGGAGAGATATTATGTCTAACTCATTAGAATTAAGATTAGTAAGCTTCACCAATAATGAGGTATACAAAATACAAGGCAATACTCATAGAGGAATAATTTTAGAGGGAGAGTTTGAATGGAATAAGATTGGTGGTCTACTTTCATTTGAAGTAAAGTTAAGCAGAAAAAATGAATTGCCTTCATTTACGAATATGAGATTAGAGTTCTATTTTAGAGATGAAGTGTTTAGAACACTGAATAGAATATTTACAGGATATGTAGATGTTATACCTAACTCGGAAAATGATAGTGAAATTATTACTTTGGATGGGAAGGGCTACGCTAAAAAGTTTGAGGAAAGAAAACTTGATCAAACTTACACAGTTCAAACCATAGAGGATATAATAAACAGCCTGGATTACTCTGGTCTAGATCTTGATTTAACAGAGAATAATGTTTCTCCACCTAATGTGACTATTGATAAAATATCCTTTAATGATAAATCCTATACCAAAGTATTTGAACGGTTGTTGCAGATAGCTAATAATGATATTTCTAATAATGAATACATATGGGGTATTGATGAGAACAGGGGACTATATTTTAAACTACTACCTACTACACATCCGGATGTTAAGAAATCATACTTTGAAGGATATAATTTTCAGAGTCCAGAGGTAGAGTTTTCCGATGATATTATAAACAGTCTTACAATATTCAGAGCAACGGAAGCAGATCCTAAAGTTACAGAATTAGTAGATACATATGAAGACTTTTTAAGTCAATCCAAGTATGGTTTAAGGGAGCATAAATTAACTGTATCAGACTACATGAATGATATGAGTATAGAATTATTGGCTACAGCAGTATTAGAAGAAAAGAAAGAGCCCAAAAAGACAATTAAGATGAATAATTTCTTTGTTAAGGACATGGAAATAAATGAAGATGACATGATCCTGGATGACAATGGAACCATTTATGATATAGAGCTGGATGATAATTCTGTATTGTATGATTGTACATATAGAAATCCAAGTGTAGATGATCTAAATTACTTTAGAATACTACAACCTGATTATTATGGTATTTCCAATAAGCCTCAGATTAAAAATGTTCTTGTCAATGAGTGTGATAACTTGTCTGAGTGGACAGATGCAACATTTAATTCCACAATTGTGGAAGATGATACAAATGTCATGACAGGAATACAGGCATTTAAGTGGACAAGGAATGCCTCACAAGCAGGTGGAGATTACATAGAGTTTGAACTTGAGTCAGATTTAAATAACCCTTTATCCATATTTTTTATGATATACTTTGTAAACAATGTTCCTAATTTAAAGTTTACATTTTATGATTCATTAGGTAAACTTGTTGATATAGATTTTGATTCCTCGGACGAAAGAATAAATACATGGTTAAAGATAGAGGATGACAGTGTTACTTCCTCACTTTTTGAAGAAGAAGACTTGTATATAAATAATGCAGGTCCAGAAGAAATATTAGAAATAGATGATGGAGTTTCTGTAACGACTTTAGCAATAAGACAGAATCTTGGATTAAGAGATTTGACAAAGGTTAGAATAACATTAGGGGAAGGGACATTAAATAGTGATGAGTTCTTCATTGACAGGATACAATTGAAAAATAATGCATGGTCATATTATAGATTATCTTTGGACAATGCTAATTATATTATTAAAAAGGACTATGTAATTTCTGAACTTGTGTTTGGAACTAAACGAGTATCTTTAGTGGATGAAATAAAAAATAAATTAAGTGCTGGAGACATAGCATACGATTTGTTTTCTAGGAGTTAATATGGGAACGAACTTACAGGGGCTACCCGAAGCATCAAGTTTACTCGATGATGATGTATTGCATGCAAGGATTATTGCGACTGCTGATGATAAGAAACTAACGTGGGCTACTCTTAAGTCTATAATGCCAAGTAGTGACAGTACTGTATATGATATTTCTGATGGGGTTGATATAGAGCATGAGCTTCCAGATGCAACCTTGATAGTTAAGGAACAATTCATTAAACGAACTGGAGCAGGTACAGGGAAAGTATTATTTACTGGAACAGGTATTCAAACTATAGATGGTATTTTAATTTCTGATTATGAATTATGGCCTGAGAATGATGAAGTTATTTTAATTCCAATTGGTGAGAATTATGTAACTAAAGGAGGGTCTATTTGGCATAAGATACAAAATCCTGTCACTGGATTGATACTTACATCTGCTTTATCTGTTAGTGATAACTTCACTTCGGGATTAGATGTAGATTTTACCCCTTATGTACCAAAGGGAACTAAGGCTGTAAGACTCGTTGTGGGGGGACTGCAAGCCGCTGCTACATATGCCCATATATACTCTAGAAAAAGTGGAGATGCTAATATTTCCAATACACCACATGCTAATAGTGAACAGTCGTCAATGCTTTTTAGGATACTGGTCACAGGTATTACTCAATATGAACAGGTGGTTATCAATTTAAGTGATGATTATAAAGCGGAGTTCACAGCAAATATACATACTAGTCTAACTGTATATATTACATTTCCATTAGAGTTCTTAAGATAGGAGAAAAATAATGGCTAAGAAAAGAATAACAGGTCTTCCAGAAATTAGTAATCCAACGCTCAATGATGAAGCACATCTTAATGATGTACTAAGTAATTTTGACAAGAAGACATTGTTGAGAACACTTCGTACTTTATTTTCTGTGCCATACTTAAAAGTGAGCATTACTAATTATGATAATAATTCAACTCCATCTGTACAGGGAGGTTCTTCATTTGATAGTAAAGGGATACCGGTTGATATTATTGCAGATGCTACTCCCACAGGATATGGGGGAATAAGTGTCTCTTCAGTATTTTATTTAGTGTATGATGATTCAACAGGTACTTTCTTTTATACTGAAACAGAACCCACATTCCTTGAGTTATATCAAGGATGGTATGATGGAGATGATAGATATTTATTTTCTATGTATAAAGATTCGGGAGGAACTCTATACAAGTTTAAGATACCAATGGAGGGAAAAGAACAACTATCTACATTTACGGCAGGTGATTTAAAACTTAATGCTTCTTTTGATATGACTGTAACGGATATCACTAGTTATCATAAAGTAGGGGAAATACTTTGCGTTGGTGCGGTTATATTAAAAGTAACATGCTCTACAGGAGGTGAAGGAGGTAGAACAACTCTTGGAAGGATATCTAAT